>OIZT01000767.1_pt1 | contig 17596 bp, 12 predicted proteins | sample 1588611 | NCBI WGS metagenome assembly OIZT01 (sample SAMN03283278) | human gut metagenome | biome: human-associated habitat; material: feces | host: Homo sapiens | place: Peru | collected 2012
CTGTTGAAGTTATTTTATATTGTAAGAATCCATTTGTTACAAATGTATTTACTAAGTCCTTTATTATGATGTTATATTTATATGTTCCGTTAGATTCATTCTTTACTGTGAATGTGTTCTCCCCACTACTCCAGCCTGGTTCAATGTTGGTTCCATTTATAGTTCCGTTTCCACTTGTAAAGATTACTTTTAAGTCTGCAAAATCAACACTTATTTCTTTACCTGTTCCAAGTATTCTAATAGTAAAGTATGCTACTGATACAGATAGAACTATTACAAGTAGACTTACTAGCACTATTATAAATTCTTTTCTTTTTTTCATTTTGTATTACCTCCTGCTTTAAATTAGCATCCACTTGAAGTTTCCACTATTTCGTATGGGTTTGAGGCTGAGCCGTCTCCACTTTTCCATTGAACACAGGAATTGAGAGATATCACAGGACGGACACCACAGATGTAATTGGCATCGTTGCTATCAAAACTAGTCTCGTCCACATACCAAATATTAGGACCAAATACATTAAGAGCACGTGGCGATAAAAGCCCCCAAGAGGTTCCTATTATACTATTATATGTACTATTTGTATAATACCACATTGGTGCATTCGTATCAGCTACTCCTCCTGCATATGCTATTTCATCTGCTGTCATTAAGGCTATTGGATACTTTAGTTTTGCTTCTGCATTATTTACTGAAAATGCATCTTTATTGTTTGTACAATCATATGTTGGTGTTTTATTTGTAAATAGTCTTTCAGTTGATTTGAAAATAACGCTTGATGATGTTGAATAACTACTTTCACTTTTTAATTCTCTATCATTACAATATACTGCATCATTACTTAAATAATTTGTATATGATGCCAAATTATTTTCATACCAAGTATCTACGAATGTTTTTATTGTACTATCATTTGTATTTGTTCTAGCTTCGTCAAGAGTACTATCATTGTTTCCATACATATATCCTACATATTTTGGACTACTAGTTTCATATGTATTAAATGCACTTTTCCCTATATACCCTTCTGTAGTATTAGGACTTGTTCCTGCGTATAAAAGTCTTATACTTCCATCTGCATTTGTTCTTATGATTCGCCAGTATAAATCTTGATTACTAGAGTTTTTTCCAAATTTTACCCAGTTATTGATTAGTTTTATTTCTGTATACCAAGTTCTATTGGTTAAATCTTCACTATAGATTGATTCATCAAAATAACCCAATTGATTTTCTGCAAGTTCTTGACATTGCGCTTGTGTTAAATCAAATAAAACATTATCAATATCAGCTAAATTACATAAGGATTTAGTTGTGCAAGTTTCTTCATCTACAACTTCTAACCCTTCCAAATCCGTGTTATATCCATCAGTAAATTTATATAGCTCACCTGTAATGCCTTCTACTTCACAATACGCCGGTGTTCCATCTATTCCAGCAAAATAATACACATCAGTTCCATTTTCGGTTGTTTTATAAAGAGTATTTGCTGTGTTAGTTGTAAATGGTGTACTAAAGTCAGTTCTTGTACTTATTACCGGATTGTAATACATCATTGCTTCTGATAAAGTTCCACCCTTAAAAGTGCTTTCTTCTATAAATATTTTACCACTTAGCAATTTACCCATATCTGCACTTTGGTCTACTTCATCACTGTTGTTGTAGTTTATTACTATTTTATATGTATGGGTCGTACCTTTTTCAATATTTATATTTTCTGCAAGAATTGTGTCTGCTTTTGTACTAGACTTTGGTACATCAACAAAGTCTGTCATATTATATCCACCATCTGAACTAGTTATTTTATATTGCAAAAATCCTTCTGTTACAAATGTATTTACTAAATCTTTTATTATAATGTTATATTTATATGTACCATTTGATTCATTCTTTACTGTGAATGTGTTTTCGGCGCTACTCCATCCTGGTTCAATATCACTTCCATTTATAGTTCCGCTTCCACTTGTAAAGATTACTTTTAAGTCTGCACTTTCTACCGATATTTCTTTTCCAGTACCTAATATTTTAGTTGTAAAGTATGCTACTGATACTGATAATACTATTACTAGTAAACTAGACAGTATTACTAGTAATTCTTTTTTTCTTTTCATTACTTCTCCTTCTTTCTTTTTGTGACATTAAAAAAATGATAGAATTCCTCCTATCACTTTAAAGCATATGAAAAACAACTAGGGTTTATTTTACTTAGAAGTAACCCCCCCCCAAGTGCAATATTTTGTACTATATTGTTGTTTTTCATATCTATCACTCGTCCTTATTTTTTTAGAAAACATGTATATGTACTTTACATATCTTCTTATAATATGATAATATCACAATTTATTATTATTAGTCAATATTTTGAAGTTTAATTTTTATTCTTCTTGTAGCATTGTATATACTTTTAATAGGTTTATCTAGTATGTAAGATATTTCTTTTACTGTTTTAGATTCTTTTTTTAACTCATATACTTTTAGTTCCTCATTAGTTAGTATTTTTTTTATTTCTGAATCTATTTCTAATAATGTTATTTTATCCTCTGGTAATTCTTTAGTAGAAAATAAATTATGTAAGTTATCTTGGTCTATTGATATAGATTCATTTAATACCCTGTGTTTACCTCTGTTATATGTTCTTGTTATATCAAGTATACTATTTTCTAAATTCTTATTTAGATATGTTTTAAAACTTACTTCTTTATTTATAGAGTATGATTCTATTGTTTTAAATAATGTAAGTAATAATTCTTGATATATATCATTTTTATCTAGTCCAAGGTTATTAAAAGAATAATAGTATTTTTTTATTATTCTTTTTATGTTTATTTCATATTCTTTTATTATTTTATTTATTGCTTCTTCATTTTTGGTTTTGGCTAAAGTTATTAATTCATTTTCTGTCATCTATTTTTTACTATTTCGTAAATTAATATTCCAGCTGCTACTGAAGCATTTAGACTATTTACTTTTCCTTTTAGTGGAATACTTGCAATATAGTCACAATTTTTTCTTATCATTTCTTTTAAACCAAAACCTTCACTGCCTATTATTAAGGCAACTTTACCCCTATAGTCTATTTTTGTGTAGTCAGTTCCTTCAGCATCACTTCCTACTATCCAGTATCCTAATTCTTTAAGTTTAGTTATAGTATTATTTAGATTAGCTACTTTTACTATTTTAGTATTAGCAAGAGCCCCACTTGACGTTTTCATAACTGCACTTGTTACTTCTACATTTCTTTTATTAGGTATTATTATATAGTCTACTCCAGCACATTCACTAGTCCTTATAATAGCCCCAAAGTTTCTAGGATCTTCTATATGATCTAGTATTACAACAAAATTAGCATTAGCATCATTTCTTATACTATTAAAATCTAAGTATTCATAATCTTCTATTTCAATTATTATTCCTTGATGTAATTCTTTAGTCATTTTATCCATTTCACTTTGTGTTTTATATTCATAGTTTTCGTGCATTTTTTTAATTAGTGATAATATTTCTTCATTATTAAAGTTATCTATTAAATATATATTTTTTATATTATAGTTACTATTTAATACTTCTCTTGCTACATTTTTCCCACATACTAACATATTATCACTCACTTTCTTTTGTTATATATTGTTTTGCTTTTATAGCACTTATTGCTCCTTCACTTACTGCTGTTACTATTTGATATAAGTCTTTTTTTAGTATATCCCCTGAAGCAAATAAGCCAGGTACGATGGTTTCTGTACCATTTGCATTTATTAGTCCATTACTTTCAAGTATGTTTAGATTTTCTAAATATTTAGTTTCTCTTTCATATCCCATAAAGCTAAATATTCCATCTACTATTAATTCTTTATTTGTAGTTTTTACTATGTATTTATTATTTTCATTTTTTATATCTAATATTTTTTCATTATCAATTATATTTAATTTACTATTATATTTATTTATTAATTCACTATCTATTTTTTCTGTACTTAGAAGAGTTACATTAGATGTTTCATTTAAAAAGCAAGCTTCTTCAAAAGCATTTTCACTATTTCCTAATACTAATACATCTTTACCTTTATATAAAGGAGCATCACATATTGCACATTTGTTAAATGTTATGTTAGTTTCTATTTCTTCTTTAGTTTTCTTAGGTTGTCTTCCAGTACTTATTATTACTGTTTTAGAAGTGTATTTATTTTTATTAGTTTCTATAGTAAAAATATTATTTACTTTTGTTATTTTAGTTACTTCTTCTATTTTATATTCTATGTTTTCATCTTTTACGTGCATAAACATTTTGTAAGCAAGTTCTGCTCCATTTATGTTTTCATATCCAAGATAGTTGTTTATTGTTTTAGCATTGTTTACTTGGCCTCCTGGTACATTTTTCTCAAGACATAGTACGTTTAGACCACTTCTTTTAGCATATAAAGCAGCACTCATTCCACTTGGACCCATACCAATAATTATTGTGTCGTACATATTTTTCCCCCCCTTACATATTTACTACTTCTATTTTTTCTCCAGAGTTATACATTTCAGTTAGTTTAGGTTTTCTTGCTTGAAGTAATATTATTATTGAACCTATTACTATTAATACTATACTTATTAACTGTGAGATTTTTATATTACCAAGCATTAGATTAAATTCAGAACTTCTCATTCCTTCAAATATAAATCTTCCTACTCCATACCAAATCATATATGCACCAGTTTGGAAACCTACTCTTGTGTATTTTAGTTTTCTTATTATTAATATTATTATAAACCCTAGTAAGCACCATAGTGATTCATAGTAAAAAAGTGGTGTATAGTATGTTCCATTTATATTCATTCCATATATTACAAAGTCAGGTATTATTCCTATACTTTTTAGTTTATCAAGTGTAGTTGCAACGCCATATACTTCCCCATTAAAGAAGTTACCCCATCTTCCAATCGCTTGGGCTAAAAGTAAGTAAGGTGCGATGATGTCTATCATTCTAAGTGCTGGTACTTTATATTTTCTAGAATATAGTATTATTGTTAATGCTCCAAATATTATACCCCCATGTATAGCAAGTCCTCCTTCCCATACTTTTAATATATCTATTGGACTTTTTAAGTAATCCTCTAAATTAAATGCACAGTAATAAAGTCTAGCTCCAATTATTCCAAATATAATTGTCCAAAATAATAAATTAGTTACAAAGTCTTTATTTAATTTAAATTTCTTACATTCCCCATTTATTAATATCCAAGATATTATTATTCCTGCTAGTATAAATAAACTATACCATTTTATTTCAAAACTTCCTATTGTAAATGCTACTGGATTCATTATTTTACCTTCTTTCTTTTAGTGGATTCACTATTATGTTATTTAAAAATGCATTTATTATACTTATGAATATTGATATAAATATCGGTACAAAGAAACCTTTTACTATAAAGTTACTTCCAAGTAGTAATCCAGTTACTTTTAGTATTATCATATTTATTATAGGATAAGTAAGTCCTAGTGTTATTATGTTAATTGGAAGTGTTAATACTTCAAGTAATGGTTTTAAATATACACTAAGTAAACTTATTATTACACTTGCTAAACAAGCATACCAAAAGTTTTCTACATAGAAACTTTTAAATAAATAACTTGCTAAGCATAAGCTAAGTGCCCCTGTAAATATTTCAAGTACAAGTACTATTAATTCTTTTTTTCTTACATTCATTATGTTCCCTCTTTCTTTTAATATAATTATATTAAATTACACTAATAAATACAAGGTTAAAGTTAGTGATTATTCTTAAAAACAAAGACACTTTTTAATTAAAGTGCCATTCTTTTTGATTTTTATTTCTTTAGTTTTTTAACATATCTTTTAAATATTTACCTGTGTAACTTTCTTTGCATTTTGCTACTTGTTCAGGAGTACCAGTGCATACTATTTTTCCACCTTCATCCCCACCTTCTGGGCCAAGATCGATTATGTAGTCTGCTACTTTTATTATATCAAGATTGTGCTCAATTACTATTACTGTATCTCCGTTGTCTACTATTCTTTGTAAAATAGCAAGTAATTTTTTGATATCATCTATATGTAATCCAGTTGATGGTTCATCTAGTATGTATACACTTTTGCCAGTAGGTTTCTTTTGAAGTTCTTTTGCAAGTTTTACACGGCAAGCTTCTCCACCTGATAGTGTTACAGCATTTTGTCCAAGTCTTACATATCCAAGTCCAACATCATGCATAGTATCTAGTATTCTTTTTACTTTAGGTACATTTTCAAATACTTCTAGAGCTTCATCTACTCTTAAGTTAAGTACCTCAGCAATATTTAATCCTTTAAATTTAATTTTAAGAGTTTCATTATTATATTTATTACCTTTACATACATCACAAGGAACATATACATCAGGTAAGAAGTGCATCTCTATTTTTTTAACCCCATCCCCTTGACAAGCCTCACATCTACCACCTTTAACGTTGAAACTAAATCTACTTTTAGTGTAGCCTCTTAATTTCGCTTCTTTTGTTTCAGTAAATACATCTCTAATTAAATCAAATAGTCCAACATATGTTGCAGGGTTACTTCTAGGTGTTCTTCCAATTGGATCTTGACTTATATATACCACTTTATCTACATCATCTATACCTTTTATACTTTTAAACACACCTGGTACTTCTTTTGATCTATATATTGTAGTAGCTAATTTTTTATAAAGTATTTCATTTACTAAACTAGATTTACCACTTCCACTTACACCAGTTACACACGTTAATGTACCTTTAGGAAATTTAACATTTATATTTTTTAAGTTATGTTCTTTTGCACCTTTAATTTCAATAAAGCTTCCATTTCCTTTTCTTCTTTTTTCTGGTACATCTATTTTTAATTTACCACTCAAATATTTACCAGTTATTGATTTATCATTTTTCATTACTTCTTCTGGTGTACCTTTTGCAACAACATATCCACCATTTTCTCCTGCTTCTGGTCCGATATCTATTAAGTAATCACTAGCAAGCATAGTGTCTGTATCGTGCTCGACTACTATAAGTGTGTTACCTAAGTCTCTCATTTCTTTAAGACTTTTAATTAGTTTATCATTATCTCTTTGATGAAGTCCTATACTTGGTTCATCAAGTACATAAAGTATTCCACTAAGTTTACTTCCTATTTGAGTAGCAAGTCTAATTCTTTGACTTTCTCCACCACTTAATGAACTAGCACTTCTAGATAATGTTAAATATTCTAGTCCAACATCTTTTAAGAAATTTAATCTTTCTCTTATTTCTTTTAATATTAGAAAAGATATTTCCTCTTCAGTTTTAGTTAATTTTATATTATCAAAGAATTTAATTAGTTCTTTAATACTTAGATTAGTTATATCATTTATATTTTTATTATTTATAAATACATTTAATATTTTTTCAGATAATCTAGCGCCTTTACAAACTTCGCAAACACTTTCTGTCATATAACTCTCTATCCAAGTTCTTATGCTAGGACTATTAGTTTCCAAATATCTTCTTTCTAAGTTAGATATTATTCCTTCAAAGTAATCATAACTTCTAAGTATACTTCCACTTCTAGTTTTTACTTTAAAGTCTATTTTATCTTTAGAACCATAGAATATTGTATCAAATTCTTCTTTTGTGAAGTCTTTTACTGGTTTGTTTAAATCAATATTGTAGTATTCACATACACTATCAAGTTTTCTAAAGTATATATTTAAAGTTTCGCCACTTTGGAAAGAAGCTACTGCCCCCTGTTTAATAGATAAACTCTTGTCTGGTATAAGTAAGTTTTCATCTATTTTTAATTTGACACCTAATCCTTTACACTCAGGGCATGCTCCATAAGGACTATTGAAGGAGAACAATCTTGGTTCTAGTTCTTCTAAACTAAAGTCACAATCAGGACAAGCATAGTTCTCACTCATAAGTACTTCCTTATCTCCTATTATGTTTATAAGTACTTTCCCACTTGCCATTTTGCAAGAAAGTTCTATTGCTTCAAATAGTCTACTTCTTGACTTTTCATTTACAGTTAGTCTGTCAACCACTAGTTCTAAAGTATGCTTATTATTTTTAACAAGTTCAATGTCTTCACTAAGATTTCTAACTTCCCCATCTACTCTTATTCTTGTATAACCATCTTTTCTTAAGTCTTCAAGTAAATCTTTTTGAGTTCCTTTTTCTCCTCTTACAATCGGACTCATTATTTCAAGTTTTGTACCTTCTGGATATTCCATTATTTTATTAACCATTTCTTCTATTGATTGACTTTTAATAGGCTTTTTATGTTTTGGACAATAAGGTACACCAATACGGCTAAATAAAAGTCTTAAATAGTCATATATTTCAGTCACAGTTCCTACTGTACTTCTTGGGTTTTTATTAGTAGACTTTTGATCTATACATATAGCAGGACTAAGGCCTTCAATTGAGTCAACCTCAGGCTTATTTGAATTACCTAAAAATTGTCTAGCATATGCACTTAAGCTTTCTACATATCTTCTTTGACCTTCAGCATATATGGTATCAAATGCTAAACTCGATTTACCACTTCCACTTACACCAGTCATCACAACAAGTTTATTCTTAGGTATTTCAATATCTATATTTTTTAAATTATTTTCTCTTGCTCCTTTAATAATTATTTTATCCATAGTAATTACCTCACTTTTAATATTCACATTTATATCTCTTTTTATTCAAACAACAATATATTATCAAACAAATATTTTTATGTCAAGCAAACAATACAAAAAAGTTTGCATTTTTTGCAAACTTTAATTATAAGTTTTCTTTATAATAAGTAAGTGATGCTTTACCATTTGATGTGTTCGCTCCTGCAGTGTTTTCTACTGCAGTTACACCACTTCCAACTGAACTTTTGCCTCCATTTCCTGATTTGTATGATTTAGAACAACTATCACAACCATATTCACAAGTATTACTACCACTTTTGCAAGAATCATATTTGTAATTCCATTTATTGCATTCATTAGTACGAATATAGCAATAATAAATATCATTAACTCCATCTCCACCACAAGCGGTATAACAACTACCATTTGGACATTTCACTCTTCGGTCTTTATATTCAGCACAGCTAGTTGCAACGTTACCGCCTACGCAAGTATTAGAGCCATAGTAGCAGCTGCTGCATCTACAACTATAAGAATATTCGTATCCGCTTCCTCCACCACCACCATTAGTTCCATTTGTTCCTGGTCCACCATTTGTCCCACTTGCACTTGCGCTTGCAGCAGCTCCTCCGGCACCGTTTCCATTTCCTCCAGCAGTACCAGCAGATCCGCCACCACCTCCGGCAGCGATTATTAAATTAGCATTGCCTTTCTTAATGATAGTAGATCCTCCGCCTTTATATAGGCCAGCTCCTCCACCATTAGTTCCATCATTTCCGCCTGTAACTACTGTGATAACGTCTCCTTTAGTAAGTTTAACACGTCCAATGATTTTACCACCTTTACCACCAGAACCAGCTCCTTGTGCTCCATATGCTGTGATGTCATAATATCCGGTATAAGGTATTTTATATGTTTGCGCTGAACTTTTATAAGCAAACGATTTAGTTACAGCAGTATAAGTTATTGTACAAGTTGTATTACTAGATAACTTAGTTATTGTAAATTTATTGTTTCCACCATAAGTTACAGTATGATTAGTACAGCTATAACTCTTAAGTGCCATATTGACGTTTGGTGTCGCAGTAAACGAGCCATCTTTTCCAGCATTAAGTTTTACCGAACTAGAAGCAGTTGTACCATTTGTAACTTTTATAGTTACTGTATATTTGTCTACTGGAAACTTTACAGTACAAGTTTGTGCTTTAGTGACTTTACTTACTGTAACTGTTGTTCCACTTAAACTTACCGTAGCTCCCCCATTACAGCTTACAGTAACTCCAGTTGCAGTATATCCAGTACTTGGTTTTACACCTGTAAATGTTCCACTAGAATTATAATTTATATTTTTACTAGTAGACCCCTCTCCACCATTTACTGTTAATGTTACTTTATATGGTATTGGTGCAAAAGTTACAGAACATTGTTCATTCTTCGCCACATTACTTATTACAAGCGAGCTATTAGTAGCATCTATTACTCCACCAGTGCAGTTAGTAGTGGCTCCATTTACTTGGTAACCAGCTTTAGGTGTTAGATTAATTGTTATTTTGCTACCATAGTCAGCTGTTACATTTGATGGACTCACTGTTCCATTAACTCCATTTATTGTTATATTGTATTTATTTATAGAGTAAGTTACTGTACAAGTTACTGGGTCTGTTACATTTTTAATTGTTAGTTTGTTATTTGAATAACTACTTTCATTAGCACCCGTACATACATAGTTATCATAATGATATCCTGTATTTCCTGTTAATGTAAATGAAGCATCTTTTCCATAGTCTACTATTACACTTTCAGGAGAAGAAACTCCATTTACAATATTTACTTTAACTGTATTTTTTAAGTTTTTAATATTTATTGTACAGGTTTGGTCTTTTTTAACTCCATAAACTATTACTTTAAACTTGTCTATTTTAAGTGTTGCTCCACCATCACAAACACCATTTACTATAAATTTATCACTTGTTACACTTACATTAAATATTGCTTTTGTGTATACTGTTTTCGTTTCAGCATCTGCAGTTCCATCTCCATTTATTTTTAATGTTACTTTGTGAGTAGTTAAGTCTTCATCTAAGTCAAAATGATTTTCAATTAGTCCATCTTCATTAATGTATGATATCACACATAAGTTACCAGGTATTCTTTTTTTAGTAACTGGATTTGATAGTTCTTCTTTAAGTAAACCACCATTTTGAAGAGTATATATTCTTATACATTTTTCTGTTATTTCATCATTAAGTAGTTCTTCTCTATTTTCATCATTTATACTTAAGTATGTATCGGCAGCTGTTTCTATCATTGTATAAAGCTCTTTTAAACTTCTTTGTTCACTTTTCTTTTGAATCTCTTTTATACCAATAGTTGCACCTGTTGTCACAGTTACTAAAATTACTAATACTATAAGTATTTCTATTAATGTAAAACCTTTTTTATTTTTCATCTTAACACCTACCTAATCATAAAACACTAATCAAAAAAGAAATAAAAGTACCAATAAGTAAAAATGGTCCATATGGAATTTCTTCATTACTTTTCTTTTTCATAATAATTAAAGAGCAAATAAGAGCAACTAGACTTCCTATGAAAATGCTTACTAGCGAGTAATAAAACCCGAGTGTAATTCCAATAAAAATCATCAGTTTAATATCTCCACCACCTAGGCATTCTTTTTTTAGTACTTTATCTCCAATAATTTTAAGTCCAAGCATCATTAGAAATAATATAATACCTGCCAAAACATACTTTAAACTTTCATTAAATCCATTAAAGTATATTCTAGTAATTAATGTTAAGAATGCAGATATAAATATTATCCTATCACTGATGAAATAATATTCAAAATCACTTACAATAGTTACCATAAGTGCACTTATTATAATAACTGAGATTATAAAATTCTCTCCAAGTCCAAACATAATATATGAGCCTAAGAAAAGAGTCCCCGTTAATAGTTCAATCACGAAAGATAATGCATCTATTTTACACTTACAATAAGCACATCTGCCTTTTAATAAAACATAAGAAAGAAGAGGTACATTCATATACCATTTAATTTCTTTCTTACAACCAGGGCAAAAACTATTTGGTTTAATTAAACTTATCTTATTAGGAATTCTATATCCTATACAAGCATAAAAACTACCTAAACAAGCCCCAAGAACAAATATCATAATTTTAATTATTAATTCCATAAAATCCCCCTATGTTAAAACGCCTTCTCCAACTTGATACATTGGAACTAGAATTGCAACCATAATACCACCGACAATAACAGCAAGAACAACCATTAAAACTGGTTCTATTAAAGTCTTTAAAGTTCCAGCTAGAGCCCTCTGTTCTCTCTGATAATACTCACTAACTTTCTCAAGCATTTGTCCAAGTTCTCCAGTGCTCTCTCCTGTTGCTATCATATAATAAGCAAGTGATGGAATAGCCCAGTTATCCTTAAACGATTCACTTATCTTTTCTCCTCTAAGTAAGTTAGAAATAGTATCATACATTATCATCTTATAAAATTCATTATTAGTAATCTTACTTAAAATATCCATACTATCAGTAAGTAAAACATTATTCTTATTCAAAACAGCAAACGTCTTAGCAAACATATTCATTTCATTATAAATAACTAACTTACCTATAACAGGAATATGCATATAAATATATTGTATAAGTGTCCTAAATGCCTTAACTCTCTTATAAAGAATTACCATTACAATAATAATTCCCACTACAACTATTATAAGAGTAATACCATTTGATTTCAAGAATGCAGATAAATTTAAAAGCATCATAGTAAGAGGGTTAATCTCAGTTCCAAGTGAACTATATACCTCAGAAAATTGTGGAACAATATACACAAGCATAAATGCAGTAACAGCAATGGTAAACACAAGTATAACAGCCGGATATGTAAGAGCGCTTATCATTTGTTTCTTAGTAGATTCTTTTTCATTATAATATTCACTCATCTCATCAAGAGTAGTTTCTAAGTCTCCAATAAGTTCAGCAGCTTTAACCATATTAATTAAAAGTGCTGGGAAAGTACTACCTTGTTTTTTAAGCGCATCACTAAAAGATTCTCCCATAGAAAGCTCATAAATAATTGAATCATATACTTTCTTATACTTTTTTCTCTTATCTTGCTCAGCAAGTATCTTAACAGCTTCTGTAAGAGGTATACCACTCTTCAAATATGTACTCACCTGTGCTAACCAGAAAATAAGATCCTTATTCTTCATTTGCTTACTTATAAACTTAGACTCTCCATGTATAAAATTAATCCACCAATTAGTCTTAATCTCATAAACTTCATATCCTTCGTCAATCAAATATGAGTGAACATCAAGTCTAGACAAAGCTCCAAAATATCCTTTAACAAGTTTGCCTTCTTTATTTCTAGCCAAATACTTATAAACAAGTTTCTTCTCACTTCTCTCAGCATCCTTACCAAACTTATCTACAAGTAAAACCTCAAGTTCTCTTTCTTTCTTATTTCTATAATGCTTAACTACAGAAATATTATTAAACTTATCTACAAAATATTTAGCAACAACTTTAGGAGCATCACTCATAAATTTAGCAAGTTTATCATTAGCGCTTTTACTCTTCTTAACCATACTATCTAAAGTATCACTAAGTTTTCTAAACACAAAAATAGGAAAATCATAAAAACATAACTTAAGGGTTTTATAAGCACCAATTCCAAAAGCTCTAAATAAATAGTAAAGTTCTATACCAATCTTCTTAAAAAAATGATTATAAACAACATCTCCAACTTTAATAGTAAACTTACCAATATGCTCAAAAATAAATACAAAAGCATACAAAACATATGTCAAAATAGACATCAAATTAGTAATAATAAAGTCAAATATTTTAAATAAAGCAAGTCCAACATATCTAAATGTTGTTATAACTTCTTTTCCGATAGATGCAAAAAAATTCATAAAAGAAACAAGTAGTGACTTTTTATTTGAATTATTTTGCTTATCTTTTTTCATAAAATCACTACCTCCTTCTACTCTTATTCTTTATTAGTATAACATATTTAAAAAAATATTTAAAGACTAAACCCACCCATTTAAAGTTGATTTTACATATTTAATGTGTTAGAATAAAAAACATTTAGAAAAGAGGTACAATTATGCTAGAATTTGGAATAATTTTTGATATAGAACTTCTTGATGAAAGTGAAATAATTTTTAATGTTAGTTCTATATTTTTTGCACAAGATGGTATAATAACTACAGGAAAATTTAAGGGATCTAAGACAGAAAACCTAAAGATGTTTAGAATAGATAAAAATGAAGAGGATTATAAGCTTATTAGTAGACACGCAAAAAATACTTTGGCTTTTCTTACTTTTAATTCTAGATATACAAAAAACGGCAAACTAACTGAAAAATCAATAGAATATTTAAAAGAAATATGTTTTAGCTTTGCTAATAAACCTATTAAAGGTTCTTTATATGAAGGCAAGCTATTTTTATCAAAAATAAATAGAATCTCTGAAAACGAAATAGAAAATGTAAAAGAAAATTTTGATTATTTAATAAGAAATGCATTAAATGAAATGGGAAAAGAAGACATAATTGTTACAGATATACCTCTTTTACCTAGTAAAAAAGAACTAGATGTTTTAGAACTACTTTCAAAATTAAAAAGTAAAATTAAAGGTCAAGATAAAACTATTGAGACTGTACTTTCTAACATATTAGTAAATATGAAAGCACTTGAAAGAAATGATGAAGACTTTTTAAATACAGTAAAGAGTACTATTTTAATTGATGGACCTACTGGAGTTGGTAAAACACTTTTAGTTAGTGAAATTGCTAAGTTATTAGATGTTCCGATTATTATTAAAAATGCTACTAGTTATAGTAGTGTTGGCTATGTTGGAGATGATTTAAACTCTTTATTGGTAGAACTCTTAAGAAGCGCTGATGGAGATTTAGAAAAAGCAAACAAAGGAATAATATGTTTAGATGAAATAGATAAACTTGGAGACTCTAAGCTTGAAATGAGAAAAGGTTTACAACAAGAGTTACTATCTTACGTAAGCGGTAGTAAGATAACAGTTAAATATATGAAAAAAGAATATACATTTGATACAAATAGAATTACATTTATATTTATGGGTGCATTTACAAATATGAGAGAAGAAAAAGCTTCTGTTAAATCAATTGGTTTTGAATCTAAAACTAATCAAAATGAAAACATATTTACTACAAATGATTATGTCAAATTTGGAATGTTAAGAGAATTAATGGGAAGAATTAACTTAATATGTCATATGAACAAACTAACTATAAAGAATTTTAAAGACATCTTATTAAATAGTTCTATAAGTCCTCTTAAACAACTTATTACTTTATGTTCTCTTTATGATGCAGAATTAGATTATACTGAAGAGTTTATTGATGCAACTTGTGAAAAAGCTTCAAAAGATGATACAGGTGCAAGAGCTTTAACTAAAATAATGAATGATATAAGAGCTAAGATTTTATTAAAAGTTATGACTGGAGAAGTAACAAGTATAACTTTAACAAGTGACTTCTTAGATGATGACTTTGAACTAACTAATCAAAATAAAAGAACTTTAATGGAGAATTAATCTCTATATAAAAGTTCTTTTAATTTTGTATTTTTATTCTTAATATAAAATTCTCTATCTAAAAGTAATTTAATAATCTCTTTAGTACTCTTTAATTCTTTAAACTTAATCTTTTCATATGAAGTTTGCTTAGAACTCTTCTTTTTATAATCAGTAAGCGTTAATATTTCCATACCTATCATTATACCTATAAGTACATAATTAATAGGCTTTTCAATTTCAATTAATTTAGTAAGAAAACCACTACTTAAATATTTACTATATAAAGGCATACCTATAAACAAATACATAATAACAATAGAAGTATCTAAAATAAACGTCTTAACCTTCCCTACCATACTAGATTGAATATTTTTATTATCAGTAAAAGCAAGAGTATTCAATACAAAAATAACAAATTCAAATAAAATAACTATAATAATACTTTTATAATAATATGAAAGAAGTCCAAGTAAAACAAATGCAAAAACTTTATCAGAAACAGCATCAAGTATTGAACCTAAAAATGTTTCAACTTTAAAATATCTAGAAAGTTTTCCATCAATTAAATCAGTTACAAATAAAAATGGAATTAATATACAAAGAGATGTAACACCATTTTTAAAATATAAAATTGGTAAAAGAATTGCACTTATAAGTCTACTAAGTGTAATTAAATTTACTAAAATAAGTTTTAAATAATAACTCTTCTTCATACCTAAATTATAACAAAACAAAAAGACAAAGTAAACCTTTGCCTTAGCAGCCACCGTTTTCGACGATTTCGTATGGTGTTTCAGGTGCTCCATTTCCACTAGTGTAAAGTGCACAAGTTTTGAGAGAAATGGCGGGACGGACACCGCCCGAATCGCTCACGCCGTCGTTGAGCAAATCGCCAGGATCATTCGAGCCATCAACACTCCAAACGTACGAACTGATACCACCCCAGTACGAAGGCGACAAAGACCACCACCAGGTACTTCCAGTTGAACTCTCTAATGATCTATTTGTATAATACCACATTGGTGCATTTTCATTATATACTCCACCTGCATATGCTATTTCATCTGCTGTCATTAGTCCTATTGGATGTGTTAGTTTTCCATTACCAGTACTTGCATCTACTGTGAATTTATCATTATTATTTGTGCAATCGTATGTTGGTGTTTTATTTGTGTATAGTCTGTCATGAGCCTTAAAATCAAATCTCTCAGTTATTGAGTATGATGCTCCGCTTGCAAGTTCTCTATCGTTACAATATACAGCTGTTGTACTTAGGTATTTTGTATATGATGTCATATTATTTGCATACCAATTATCTATATACGCTTTTATAGTGCTATCATTTGTATTTGTTCTTGCTTCTTCTGGTGTAGTGTCTGAGTTTCCATACATATATCCTACATATTTTGGACTATTATATGAACTATTAAAAGCACTGAATCCTATATAAGCAGTTGTTGATGTTGTACTTGCTCCGTGATACAAAAGTCTTATACTTCCATCTGAGTTTGTTCTTATTATTCTCCAGTATATTGGATCTCCAGCACTTGCATATTTATGCATAGTACAATTAACGTTGTACCTAGTTGCACTGGTACATTCATCCATTGTTGAATATTCTTTATAACTATCACTATCTTCAGATTTAAAACCTCTATAGAAAATACTATCTGTTTGATATTTTCCAAACTTTACCCAGTTATTTATTGGAGTACTTTCTGTGTCCTGCCCTGCAAAATAATATACATCAGTTCCATTCTCTGTTGCTTTATAAAGAGTATTTGCTGTGTTAGTTGTAAATGGTGTAGCAAAGTCATTCCTTGTACTTATTGTTGGATTATCTTCTAACAATTGATTAGCAAGTGTAGGGCTTTCTGTTCCCTTTGTTATAAATATCTTCCCTGTTAATGTTTTTCCCATATCTGCACTTTGATCTACGTCTGTGCTTTCTAAATATTTAAATTCTACTGTATAAGTATGTGTTGCATCCTTATCTATACTGATGTTATATGCTAATATTGTATCTTTAGATGTTTTGCTTTTTGGTACATCTACAAAGTCTGTCATATTGTATCCACCATCAGTTGAAGTTAATTTATATTGAAGGAATCCAGTCGTTACAAAAGTATTTACTAAATCTTTTATTATGATGTTGTATTTATATGTTCCGTTAGATTCATTCTTTACTGTGAATGTATTTTCGGTGCTACTCCATCCTGGTTCGATGTTTGTCCCGTTTATAGTCCCACTTCCACTTGTAAAGATTACTTTTAAGTCTGCACTTGTTACACTTATGTCTTTTCCAGTACCAAGTATCTTAGTAGTAAAGTATGCTACTGATACTGATAATACTATTACTAGTAAACTAGATA
>OIZT01000772.1_pt1 | contig 17564 bp, 13 predicted proteins | sample 1588611 | NCBI WGS metagenome assembly OIZT01 (sample SAMN03283278) | human gut metagenome | biome: human-associated habitat; material: feces | host: Homo sapiens | place: Peru | collected 2012
ATCTGCTTATAAGCGAACTGTATCTCAAACGCCCCAATCCGTTCGAGAATTGGGCAATGGCTTTTGCCTCGCAATTATACATAGCTCTGCCGGTGGCATTAATCAATGTCGTTGCTTTCCGCACAAATCCATACTACGCAAGCGTAAGCTATATATACGAACTGCCGCTTGCGCTCATGGTTTTTCTTTGGATGAACGACATGGGAGCGTATTGCTGTGGTTCTTTATTGCAAAAGTATATGCCGTTAAAACTGTTCCCCTCCATAAGTCCGCACAAATCGTGGATAGGCAGCATAGGCGGCGCAATAATAACACTTGCTTCCTCGCTCGCATTCGCACACTTCTTTCCCATAATGTCCCTGCCCAAATGGTTGGGAATGGCAACCGTTGTGGTGGTATTCGGAACGTGGGGCGATTTGGTGGAAAGCCAGTTGAAACGCACACTCGGTGTTAAGGACAGCGGTAAATTCCTACCCGGGCACGGAGGAGCACTCGACCGTTTCGACAGTTCATTGCTCGCCATACCGTGTGTGGTTATATACTTCTACAGTCTCGAACTAATGTAACAACAAAAGTCGGGGGAGTCATGAAAAAGGTTTTTGCTTTACTTTTTACAGTTATTTCTCTTCGATTATTTAAATTACAAGTACTAGATAATGATAAATATCTTAACACATTAGTGGAAGTAGTAGAAAAACCCATACTAGGTGAATCTGCTCCACGAGGAAGAATATATGATAGAAATAATAACTTATTAGTAGACAACGAAGCAGTTAAAACAATTTATTATAAGAAAAGTTCTGGTATTAAAACAGATGATGAAATAAAATTAGCATATCAAGTTGCAGAAAATATTAATGTTGATTATAGTAAAATAACTGATAAAATAATAAAAGAATTTTGGTATTTAAATAATAAAGAAGAAGGATTAAAGAAAATAACTAAAGAAGAATGGCAAAAAAATACTGAAAGGAAAATTACTAATGATGAATTAATAGAACTAATTTATTCTAGAATAACTGAAGAAGAATTAAGTAGTTTTAATGATATAGATAAAGAAGCAGCATATATTTATTATTTGATGAATAAAGGATATTCTTATGCTGAAAAAATTATTAAAAATAAAGATGTAACCGAAGAAGAATATGCTTATATTTCAGAAAATATTGATACATTGAAAGGATTTAATACAAAATTAGATTGGGAAAGAATATATTTATATGGTGATACTTTTAAAACAATATTAGGTAGTGTTTCTTCAAATTCACAAGGTATTCCCAAAGAACTAGCTACATATTATTTAAATAATGGATATAGTCTAGATGATAGAGTAGGTATTAGTTATTTAGAATATCAATATGAAAATTATTTAAAAGGAACTAAAGCAAAATATAAAGTATCAAAGAATAATACTTATGAATTAGTAGATTCTGGAAGTAGAGGTAATGATATAGTTTTAACTATTGATATTAATTTACAAAAATATCTTGAAGAATTATTAAGTAAAGAAGTATTAAATGCTAAAAGTGAACCAAATACTGAATATTATAATCGTAGTTTTGTAGTAATATCTGATCCTAATACTGGAGAAATACTTGCAATGAGTGGTAAACAAGTAAGAAAAGATGATAATGGAAAACTTTATGTAGTAGATTATACTCCTGGAGTAACTACTTTACCAGTAACCGCAGGATCTGTTGTAAAAGGCGCTTCTATGCTAGTAGGATATAAATATGGTGCCATTGATATAGGAACTTCAATGATGGATGAATGTATTAAAATAAAAGATACACCAGAAAAATGTTCTTGGAAACCACTTGGATATATTGATGATGTTTTAGCATTAAAGTTTTCTTCAAATTCATATCAATATAAAATAGCGATTAAAGTAGGCGAGGGAGAATATAACTATAATGAATCACTTAACTTAAATAAAGATGCTTTTGATAAATATAAGAAAATGTATGCAGACTTTGGATTAGGTACTAAAACAGGAATAGATTTACCTATTGAAAGTTTAGGATATTCTGGTACTTCAACCTTACCAGGACATTTACTAGATTATTCAATTGGACAATATGATACTTATACTCCAATACAATTATCTCAGTACATTAATACACTTGCCAATGGTGGTACTAGATATAAACCTTATTTATTAAAGAAGGTTTATGCTCCAAGTAAAAATAATGAGATGTTCGGAGATATTGTATATGATGCTTCTAAAGTTGAATTAGGTAAAGTAGATGTAGAACAAAAATATATAGATAGGGTAAGATATGCCTTTAGTCAAGTAGTAGCATCAGGTTTAGGAGTAGGTTATATGGGTAATTATACTGATTCTGGTGGTAAAACTGGTACTAGTCAAAGTTTTATTGATACTAATGATGATGGAAAGGTAGATACTGAAACTATAACAACTTCTTTTGTAGGATATAGTCCATCAATTAATCCAAAATTTACTATAGTAGTAGTTAGTCCTGATATTAGTCATAATAATAATAACATTACTTATCAAAGTTTAGTTACTAAAAGAATAACTGCAAGTATGGTAAATAAATATTATGAATTAAATAATTAGAGTAATCTAGTTATTTTTTTATGCTTTATTTTATTTATATTTAATACATTGCTGGTAATATTTGTACCAAGATGTATTTTTTTTATAAAAAAAGAAGTAGTTTGTAATTTTTTTTATAATAATTTAAGTAGGGAGGTAAGAAAATATGACATAGATTTTATTTTGTATTAATTAAAAGATAGAAAGGAAATAAATGAGAAGGGAGTTTTGTCATGGGATTAAAGAATATTCCTAATGAAGATAGACCAAGAGAGAGATTAATTAAATATGGGGTTGAAAATTTATCTAATGAAGAATTAATTGCTATAATATTAAAAACAGGAAGTAAGAAAAATAGTGTTAAAGAATTAGCAAATAATATTTTATGTAAGGTTAAAGATATTAGGGAACTAAAGAATATGAGAATTAATAATCTTATTGATATTGAAGGTATAGGTAAAGTTAAAGCAATTGAATTATTATCTGCGATTGAATTAGGTAGGAGAGTGTATGAGAGTAATGATTATAATGAAATGATATCATTAGTTGAACCTGAATATATTGTAAATTATTTTAATTATTTGTTTAAAGATGAAAAACAGGAATGTTTTTATGTAATTTATCTTGATTCTAAGAATAAATATATTGATAAAAAAATGATATGTAAAGGAATATTAAATAAGTCTTTAGTACATCCTAGAGATATATTTAAAGAAGCTTATTTACTTTCTGCATGTTCATTTATTTGTATTCATAATCATCCTTCGGGAGATGCTACACCAAGTAAGGAAGATATGGAAATAACTAGACATTTGAAAGAAATAGGTAATTTACATGGAATTAATTTAATTGATCATATTATAATTGGTAATAATAATTATTATAGTTTTTATGAAGATAATAATCTTTGATTTTAATTATATTCTTTACTTAAATTAAAAAATATTATATAATTTAATAGTAAGTTGGTGAGTAAGATGTATTTAAAGGAAATTAGAGCTTATGGATTTAAGTCTTTTGCAGATAAAACTAATATTGAACTTGGAAGTAATATTAATGGTATAGTAGGTCCAAATGGTACTGGAAAGAGTAATATTGTAGATGCAGTTAAGTGGGTATTAGGTGAACAATCTATGAAGAGTTTACGTGGAGAAAGTTCTAGTGATGTTATATTTTCTGGTAGTTTTAGTAGAAAACCATTAAATAGTGCAAGTGTAACTTTAGTATTTGATAATAGTGATAGAGTATTACCAATAGATTTTAATGAAGTTGCTATTAAGAGAGTAGTTTTTAGAACAGGAGAAAATGAATATTATATTAATAATTCTAAATGTAGATTAAAAGATATTAATGATTTATTGATGGAAACTGGTAGTGCAAAAGAGAGTTTTAATATTATTGAACAAGGTAAAATAGATGCAATTTTATCTACTAAACCAATTGAACGTAGACCAATTTTTGAAGAAGCTGCGGGAGTATTAAAATATAAAAAAAGAAAAGAAGAAGCTTTAAGGAAATTAGATAGAACTAGTCAAAATATTAATAGAGTTAATGATATTATTAGTGAACTTAATGTTAATTTAGAACCTTTGAGAGTTCAAAGTATTAAGTCTAAGGAATATAAGAAATTAAAAGATGAATTAAAGAATATTGAAGTATCTTTGATTACTCATGATATTGATTATATAAATAATATTTATCAAAAAAATAAGAATAGAATTGATGAATTAAATGATGAATTAACTATGTTATCTAGTAGTAATTCTAATTATGATTTATCTTTATTAAAAGAAAAAGAAAGTTTAAGAAATGTTAATGAATCTATAAGTAAGAAAAATATGGATATATTATCTTTAACTAAGGAAGTAGAAAAGATAGATGCTGACATTAGATTACTTAAGGAAAGAGAAAAATATAAAGATGAAACTGATAAGATAGAAAGTAATATTATATCTATAAAAGAAAATATTTATAAGTTAAATAATAATATATCTATTATAGATAATGATATTGAAGTAAATAATAAGATTATTAGTGATTATAATAATAAAATTAATGAATTAGAAGTAGTTTATAATAATGATTTAAATAACAAAAATAAGATATATAATGAAATAAATAAAAACAATAAATTAAAATTAGAATTAGTTAATAAGATAGAAATATTAGAAAATAATATTAATAATAATAGTAGTATTCCTAATTCTGTTAAGAGTATATTATCTAATCCTAAGTTTACTAAGGTACATAATACTATTGGAAATTTAATTGAGGTAGAAGATAAGTATTCTCAAGCTATTTCTATATCTTTACTTGGAAGTGCTAATTATATTGTTGTGGAAGATACTTCTTGTGTTAAGGAAATGGTATATTATTTAAAAGAAAATAATATAGGTAGAGCAACATTTTTTCCACTTGATGTTATAAAACCTAGAAATATTGATTTTAATACTTTATCTATTTTAGCTAATACTGATGGTTATGTTGGTATTGCTTCATCACTAGTTAAATATGATAAAATGTATGATAATATTATTTTAAATCAATTAGGAAATGTAATAGTAGTTACAAATATTGATGTAGCAAATGTTTTAAGTAAAAGAATTGATCATAAATATAAGATAGTTACATTAGATGGACAAGTAGTAAATGTTGGGGGATCTATTACTGGAGGTAAACAAGTTAAGGAAAATAATGTTATATCTTTAAAATATGAATTAGATAAAAATAAGTATGAGTTAGATAATATTAATAAGAAATTAAAGTTATTAGATAGTGAATTTAATAATATTAATAATGTTACTATTAGTAATAATAATGAATTATCTAATTATAGGGTTAAGATAAATGAAATTAACTTATTAATTAATAATAAGAATAGTATTAAATCTAATTATTTAAGTGAATTAAGTAATTTAGATAGAGAATTATCTGATTTGAATAATATTACTAATAAGAAGAGTGAAATAGAGATATTACTTGATAATTATTATAAGAAGAAAGAGGAATTAGATAAATTAAATAAGGAATTAGATATATTAAAATTAGATAAGATAAAATATGAAGAGAGTATTAAGGAAACTGAAGATACTTTAAATAGTGCAAATGGTAATATAAATAAAAAAGAAAAAGAATTAAATAATTTAAATATTGAAGTTAATCGTATGGATGTAAAATTAGATAATTTACTTAATAAATTAAGTAGTGATTATAATATAACATTTGAGTATGCAAAAGAATATTTTAAATTAGAAATAGATGCTGAAGATGCTAGAAAGGAAGTTAATAGTTTAAAAAATAGAATTAATTCTATTGGAGAAGTTAATCTTGGTTCAATTGAGGAATATGATAGAGTTAATACAAGATATGAATTTTTAACTAATCAAAAGAATGATTTATTAAATGCTAAGGATACTTTAAATGAAATAATTAATGAGATGGATAATATTATGGAAAATAAATTCTATGAAACATTTAAATTAATTAAGGTAGAATTTGCTAAGGTATTTAGAGAATTATTTAAGGGTGGTAAGGCTGAATTAATATTAACTGATCCTGATGATTTACTTAATACTGGTATTGAAATAAAGGCAGAACCTCCGGGTAAGAAATTACAAAGTATTACTTTACTTTCTGGTGGGGAAAAGACATTTACAGCGATTAGTTTACTTTTTGCTATACTTAATGTTAGACCTGTACCATTTTGTATCTTTGATGAAGTTGAAGCAGCTTTGGATGACGCAAATGTTGAAAACTTTGGTAAGTATTTAGATACTTATAGAGATAAAACACAATTTATTTTAATTACTCATAAAAAGAAAACTATGGAATTTGCAGATATATTATATGGTGTTACTATGCAAGAATCTGGAGTAAGTAAGTTAGTTAGTGTTAGATTAGAAGATATTAAGAAATAATACGACATAAATTTAAATAAAAAAGTGTATAATTTATTATAATATATACTTTTTATTTATTTTTTGATATAATTATAGTGAGGTGTTATAAATTGAAAGTAATAATTTCTGCAGGAGGTACTGGAGGACATATTTATCCTGCCTTAGCAATAATAAATAAAATTAAGGAATTAGAACCTAAGAGTGAATTTTTATATATAGGAACAGATAATAGAATGGAGAAAGATTTAATTCCTTCGTTTAATATTCCTTACGTTAGTTTACATGTAACTGGTTTTGATAGAAAACATTTATTAAATAATTTTAAAACTTTATCTAACTTTTTAAAGGCTAAATCTAAATGTAAAAAAATAATTAAAGAATTTAATCCTGATGTTGTAATTGGATGTGGTGGTTATGTTACTGCCCCAGTTATATCTACTGCACATAGTCTTGGAATTAAAACATTAATTCATGAACAAAATAGTGTTGTAGGACTTGCTAATAAATTTTTATCTAGATATGCTACTAAGGTTGGAGTTAGTTTTGAATCTACAATAAAAGATTTTCCTAAGGATAAGGCGATACTTACGGGTAATCCATGTAGTGAAAAAGCAATTAGTTTACCTAGTGCTAAAAAGGAAGAATATAAATTAAGTAAGAATAAAAAATTAGTTTTAATTGTTATGGGTAGTCTTGGTAGTAGGACTATTAATGATATGATATATAAGAATTTAAGTTTATTTAAGGATAAAGATTATGAAGTATTATTTGTAACGGGAAATTCTTATTATGAAAAATTAGATAAGAAAAAAGAATATAAGAATGTAAAAATAGTACCTTTTATATACGAATTACCTAGGGTAATGAAAATGTCTGATTTAATTGTTTCAAGGGCAGGGGCTTCTACGATGAGTGAAATAATGGTATTAGATATTCCTACGATATTTATACCTAGTCCTTATGTAACAAATAATCATCAATATAAGAATGCAATGGATTTATATGAAAAAAATGCAGGTATTTTAATCGAAGAAAAAGATTTAACTATGGATAGTTTAATTAGTAATATAGATAAATGTTTTAATGATGAAAAATATTATAAAGATATTAAGAAAAATTTAAAAACTTTGGGTATTAAAGATAGTGGTGAAAGAATATATAAGATACTTAAAAGTATGACTAGGGATGATAAATAATGGATTTTCTAAATAATTATGAATGTTATTTTAATGCTTCTTTAAAGAAATATAATACTTATAGAATTGATGCAACTTGTAAAGGGCTAGTTTTTGTTCATTCAGTTAATGAATTAATAGAGTTACTTAAAAAATTAAAAGATAGCAATATAGATTATATTATACTTGGTAATGGTTCAAATATAATATTAGCGAGTGACTATTATGATAAAGTAATAATAAAACTAGATAAATTAAATAATATTACTTTTAATGATAATATAGTGAAAGTAGAATCTGGTTATCCATTACCTAAGTTATCCTTTGAAATATTAAAACATAATTTAATTGGTTTAGAGTTTGCTGCAGGTATTCCAGGATTAGTAGGTTCATCAGTAGCAATGAATGCTGGAGCGTATAATAAATCTATGGCTGATGTAGTAAAAGAAATTACTATTTTAGATGAAGACTTAAATGTTAAGGTATTAAAAAATAATGAATTAAAATTTAGATATCGTGATTCATTATTAAAAGAAAATAAAAAATTAATAGTTTTAGAAGTAACATTAGAATTAGAATATGGTGACATTTTGGAAGCAAAGGAATTAATAGAAACAAGAAGACAAAGAAGAATATCTACTCAACCATTAAATTATCCGTCTTCCGGTAGTGTATTTAGAAATCCTGAAGGTATGCATGCAGGAGAATTAATAGAAAAATGTAATTTAAAAGGATATAATATAAATGGTGCAGAGGTATCAGAAAAACACGCTAACTTTATAATTAATAAAGATAATTGTAAGGGTAGTGATATAATAAGTTTAATAAATTTAATTAAAGATAAAGTTAAAGAAAAATATAATATAGATTTAATATTAGAACAAGAAATAATAGATTAGACTTTGGGAGTGTAATATGAAAGAGACTAAGAAGATAAGGGTTAAAGTTAAAAAGAAAAAGTTAAAAATAAAAAATATATTAATACTTTTAATGTTAGTAATACTTATAGTAAATACAATATACTTTGTATTACATATTAGAATTAAAAATATTTATATACTAAATAATAAGATAGTTAGTGATAAAGAAATAATTAATGAATCTTATTTAGATAATTATCCTTATTATTTCTTAACTTTTAAGTCTAAAATTAAAAAAAATCTATTAAAAAATAATAATTATATTAAAGATGTAAAGGTAACTAAAAAGAATTTTAAAGTATATTTAGATATTAATGAATATAAAATGTTAGCAATATATAATAATAAAATAATATTAGAAAATAAAAATATGGTAGATAATAATTATAAAATAAATAATTTACCAATAATAACTAATGATATTAATAGTGTATATGATGACTTTGTATATTATTTTACTAAGATAGATGATAATATATTACTTAAAATATCACAAATAGAATATACTCCGAATGAGGTAGATAAATCTAGATTTTTACTTTATATGAATGATGGTAATAGTGTATATATAACTTTAACTAGAATAGAAAAGTTAAATAGATATAGTAGTATTGTTAGTCAAATGGATGGTAAGCTAGGTATTATATATTTAGATTCTGGGGATTATATTGAATTAAAAAGTTAGAAAGTAAATAAAAATACTTTCTTTTTTTTCTTTTTTTTGCTATAATTGTTATGATAGCGTAGGTGATAAAGATGGATAGAGATAAAAAGACAGTGGCATTATTAATTATATTAGTAGTAGCACTTACTGTAATAACTGTTAGAATTACATATTCATTGTTTGAAGTTTCTAAAACAAGTAATACTATTTCTGGTTCATCTTGTTTTGATATATTATATACTAAAGGGCAAAATATAGATGGTGAATTAAGTGCAGGTTCTAGTTATAGTTCTGGATTTAATACTGATATAAAATTTGGTTTAAAATCATCATGTAATGCTGTAGGTGTAGGTACAATATATTTAACTACTAAAAGTACTTCTACTATGGATCTTACAGATAATGCTTTAAAATATACTGTTGTAGTTGGAGATACGGTTGTTAGTACTGGTGCAGTTAATGGAACAACAAATCAAGTTATATATGACAATATTAATGTAGTTAATAGTCAAGTTACATATAAAGTATATGTATGGCTTGATGAATCATTAGAAAATCAAACTAATTATAATGATGAAGTATACGAAGGATTTATTCATGCGAGTGTGACTGCAACTTCGGATATAAATAGTTAAAAGCAATTTTGCTTTTTTTCTTTTGGACATAAAAAAAGAGACTGACCCCCAAGGAACAGTCTCCCAAAAGAATAAAAAGGGGTTGGCTAGTGTGATACTAGCACCAATTCGCTTAAAATTTGAATTGGTAGTTTATATAATAACCGAAGTTGTATATTTTGTCAAGTACTTAATTAAAAAAAGTTTAAAAAAGTCGTAATTTTAAAATATATGTAGATAAATAAATGATAATTTGCTATAATTATTTAGAAAGCATGTGATATTATGAGTTATATAAAAGGTAAATATACAACAGAAATATTTTCTAATAGTGATAATGGTTATACAGTTGGAGTTATTAAAATAATTGATACTGATGTAGTGGAATTAAAGAATAAATCTACTGCATATTTTGTGGGTACATTTATAGATTTAAAATTAAAAAATAATTATAAGATGGAAGGTAATTTAATTATTCATAAAAAATATGGTGTACAATTTAATGTTACTAATTATGAGAATTTATTACCTGAGAAAAAAGATGAATTAATAGAATTTTTATCTAGTGATTTATTTCCTATTGGAATTAAAACTGCGGAAAAGATAGTAGAAAAATTTAAGGAAAAAACAATCGAAGTAATATTGGATAATCCGAATAGTTTATTACTTATTCCTAGATTAAATAAAGATAAGATAGATAAAATATATGAAACTTTAAAGTCTTATCAATCTACTTCAGAAATAGTTTTGGAATTACAACATTTAGGCTTTAATACTAAGGATAGTTTAAGTATATTAAATAAATATAAAGTTAATTCTTTGGATAAAATAAATAATAATATATATTCATTAATTGATGAATTAGATTTTAATTTTAATACTATTGATGAAATTGCTTTAAATAATAATTATGATACACTTGATACAAGAAGAATTTCTGCATTAATTATACATACTTTAAATGAACTTACTTTTTCTAATGGTGATACTTATTCTTTTATCGAAGAAATATATTCATGGATAAATAAATATGTTGAAATTGATATGGAAAAGTTAGAATATGAACTTATAAAATTAAATAAAAGTGGTAGAATAATAATAAAAGATAATAGATATTATTTAAAAGAATTATATGATGCTGAATTATATATTAAAGATAGATTATGTTTTTTAAATGATATGTCTAAAAGAGAATTACCTAAATTAGAAGAAAAATTAGAATCATTAGAAAAAAAGAATAATATTAAATATGATGATATGCAAAAGAAAGCTATAATAAAGGCTATTAATAATAATTTAACTATAATAACTGGAGGACCTGGTACAGGAAAAACTACGATTATTAAAGCAATAGTAAGTTTACTTAAAGATACTTGTAAAGTTAAGTTAGATGAGATTGCATTACTTGCACCAACTGGTAGGGCTAGTAAAAAAATGATGGAATCTACTGGAGTTAGTGCTTCAACAATTCATAAGTATTTGGGATGGGATAAAGAAAGAAATATGTTTAGGGTAGATGCATATCATCCTAATCAAGAAGATTATATAATTGTAGATGAAACAAGTATGATAGATACTGTATTAATGTCTTCATTACTTAAGGGTATAAAAAGAGATGCTAAATTAATTTTAGTAGGTGATTATTTTCAATTACCTAGTGTTAGTCAAGGTCAAGTATTAAAAGATTTAATTGAAAGTGAAATGCTTGATGTAATAAAATTAAATAGATTATATCGTCAAAATGAAGATAGTTATATAATAAATTTAGCATATGAAATAAAAGATAAAGATTTAAATGAATATTTTACTAATAAAAAAGATGATTATAATTTTATTATATGTGATAATGATGTAGTTATAAATAATATTAATGAAATAGTAAATAAAGCTATATCAAGAGGATATGATGATAAAACAATACAAGTTCTTGCACCAATGTATAAATCAATAAATGGTATAGATAATTTAAATAAAAGTTTACAAGAAATATTTAATCCTTCTTCCCCAGAAAAAAATGAAATAATCATGTCTGAAGTTATATATAGGGAAGGAGATAAAGTATTACAATTAGTAAATGATCCAGATAATAATGTATTTAATGGTGATATTGGATATATAGTAAGTATTAATAATAAAAAGACTACGGAAGTAATTATTGATTATGATGGTAATTATGTAACTTATCCAAGAGATAAATTTAATAATTTTCGTCATGGATATGCAATTAGTATTCATAAAGCACAAGGTAGTGAATTTAATATGGTTATAATACCTTTTGTTAATTCATTTAAAAGAATGTTATATAATAAATTAGTATATACTGCGGTAACAAGAGCAAAGAATAAATTAATTTTAGTAGGAGATCCAAACTCTTTTATATATGGAGTTAAGAATGATTATATTGATAATAGAAAAACTACTTTAAAAGAATTAATAATAAATAATTATAAAAATGTATAAAGTATTGTTATTTGTAAATAATAAGTATTGTACATAGTTTATAAACGGGTTATAAATATGTATAATCATTATTCTAAAAACGGTGGTGATAACTATGAAATTAAAATCTAGTATGGCTTTAGTAGGAATGGGTGCCGCTGGGGTATTACTATATCAGAATATTAAGAATGGTAATATGAAAAAAATGGTATCTAAAATGGATAAAGCTAAGAAAAAAGCAATTAGCGATTTAGAAGAAATGATGTAATTGTTCCCCTTTAATTAGGGGAATTTTTATATTAAAAAAAACTATAAAATTATAGTTCTTTTAAGCATTTTTTTCTTTTATATAATTAGCTACTTCTTTATTATTTAAAATATATTTAACTGCATCGTTATTTAAAATATTATTTAATATATTATTCATATCTTTATCAGATATATCATTAATATTTATGCTATTAGTAGTATCAAATAATTCTATATTTAATGTATCACTTGTTTTAATAACAATATTAGTTTTTATATTTTCTTTATCAGTTATATAAGTAGTATTAAAATATGTTGTAGTATCAGAATCGTTCTCATCAATAGTTATTGTACCAGTATATATAACTTTGTCATCTTCTTTATAAGTAATTGTATATATGTTATTTGAATATAATACTGTAATAATTTCATTATCAAAAGTTATTTCATATTTAATAATATTTTTATTTATTAATTCTTGATATATAGAGAAATCTATATCTGTTAAATCATTGATTATATTTTTAATTTCTTTAGTTACTTTTTCTTCATTTTGATTAGTTAATTTAGTACATGAAGTAATAAAATCTTTATTATTTAGTAAGTCATTAAAAGTATTAGTTACTGTATCTTTACTTATATTAATGGTATATTTTCTTACTATTTTTTTATCTAGTTTTTCTGTTTTTTTACTATATTCTCCATTTTCTAAGATAGTTTTTATTTCTTCCTTTAATATATCATATATATTATTAAATTCTTTTTCTATATCATCTTTATCTATTTTACTAATATCTTTATGTTCTTCATTGCCTAAATCTAATTCAATAGTCTTATCATAAATATCTTCGAGTAATAGATACATTTTATTGTCATTATTTTTAGTTTGTAATTTAATACTAGGTAGTACTTTGTCTTCATATCCTAAATTAAGTGTATATAAATTGTATTCTTCATTATTATTATATTTAATATTAAGTATTAACTTATTTAATAAATTATAAAATTCTTCGTTTTCTTTATCATTTGAGTCTACATTAACTTTTAGAGAATACTCTATATATTTTGGATAATTAATATTATCAATACTAGGTATAGAGTTAAAATATGTTTTTAAAATAGTTTTAGGATTATCTATTACAAGATAATAATATATTCCACTTGCTAGTAATAGTATTAAAATTATAATACCAAATATTTGTAATATTGGGGCTTTTTTCTTTTCTACAAAAGAGTTATCCATATCATTATCATTTAAAAAATCATCATTCATTTTACTTCCTACTTTCTATAATTTAATTCTATCATAAAATGTTATGTTTTACAAATAAAATTAGTTATATTTATTTACTTTTATTAATTGGTATGGTAGTATTTTATTAGAAATAATTTTATTAGGAAGGTTGGTGATAAAATGGAATATTGGGATTTATATGATTACAAAGGAAAGAAAAAGGATAAAATAGCAATTAGAGGCACTAAATTAAATAATGATGAATTTCATTTGGTAGTTAATGCTTGGATTTTAAATGATAATGGTGATTTTTTAAAAAGAAAAATTGATAAGTAAAATATTAAAGGAAGTGTAATATGAGTAAAATAATAGTAGCAATTGGTGGAGGAGAAAATGGAAGAATTCTAGAAGATGGAAATTATTCTTTATATGAAACTGAAAAAATAGATAGGGAAATAATTAAATTAACTAATAAAGATAAACCTAACTATTTATTTATAAATCATGCAATGCCATTGGAAATACAGGAAAGTTATTTTACTACAATGAAAAATATTTATGGTAAGAAATTTAATTTAGAATGTAGAATGTTAAAAAGTACAGAATTAGAAGATAGTGAAAAAGTAAATGAATTAATGGAATGAGCAGATATTATTTATGAAGGTGGGGGAGATACTTCATTAATGATTGATTTATGGAAGAAGACTGGATTTGATAAAAAATTATATGAATCATGGAATAAAGGAAAAGTAATATGTGGTATATCTGCAGGAGCAGTATGTTATTTTAATTCTTGTAATTCAGATTATATTATAGATAATAGTGTTCATTTTGAGGTAGTAAAATGTTTAAATTGGATTAATTTATTTATTACACCACATTGTAATGAAATAGGTAGAATGGAATCTTCTAAATTACAATTAACGGATAGTAATTTAGTGGGCATAATGTTATCTAATTGTTCTGCGTTAGAGATAATTGATGATAAGTATAGAATTATTACAAGTAATAATGATGGTTATGCTTATAAAACTTATTGGTATAATAACAAGTATTATGAAGAGAAATTACAATTGAATGGTGAGTTGGAATCTTTAAATTATTTAATTAAAAGAGGTTAAAATATTCTTATGTGATTAGTTTGATACCTTGATAGTGTTGCATTTAATTAATTTTTGTGATAAAATATATGCCAAGAAAAGAGGGTTATTATGGGAAAAATTAATAATTTAAAGATTAATACAAATAATAGTGCAAGAGATATATACTTAAAGAATATTTCATTAGGAAATATTTTAGGACCAATGACAGGATATGCTTCAGTTGATAAACCTTGGTTAAAGTTTTATAGTGATGATGCAATAAATTCGGAGATACCTGATAATTATTCAATGTATGAATATATTTTTGAAAAGAATAAAGATAATTTGAATAGAATAGCAATAAATTATTATGGTAATAAATTTACATACAATGAATTATTTGAAAAAATAGAAGAGTATGCTAGTAAATTTAAGTCACTTGGTATAAAAAAAGATGATATTGTATCAATTTGTATGCCAACAACACCAGAAACTATATATTCAATATATGCCTTAAATAAATTAGGAGTAGTTTGTGATATGCTTGATCCAAGATCAAATGCTTTACAAATAGAATATTATTTAAGTGAAAATAAATCTAAATTGTTATTATTATGTGATAATTATTATGATGGTATGAAAGAATCATTAGATAAAATGAATTTAAATAATGTTATATTATTACCTGTTAGTCCTTCAGCACCACTTAAATTAAAATTATTATTAGGTTTAAAGTCATTAAAAGATAATAAAAACAGAGTAATTTCTAATAATGTTATTGGATGGAAAGAATTTGACAAACTAGATAAGAATTTAAAAACTTCTGTGGAGAAAAATTCTAAAGATTTAGCATTAATAGTACATTCAAGTGGTACAACAAATTTACCAAAGGGAATAGTTTTATCAAATAAAAATGTTAATTCGATTGCTTTTCAATATAGTCAAACATCTTTAAATATAAAACCAGAAGATAAGTTTTTATCTGTAATACCAGCGTTTGCATCTTTTGGAGTAGTTGCATCCATTAATTTACCATTTTCATTGTCAATGGAAAATATTATATTACCACTTGTTAATGCAGATATTTTTGTTAAAAGTGTTGAAAAATATAAACCTAACTTTACTTTAACAATACCTGCGAATATGAACAATCTTATGAAAAAATGTAAGTTAAAAGATTTATCGTTTTTTAATGGTCCAGGTTGTGGAGGTTATTCATTAGATTCGCATAAAGAAAAAGAAATTAATGATTATTTAAAAGAACATAATAGTCCTTCGCCAATGTTAATGGGATGGGGAATGTCTGAATTATCTTCAACAGCATCTTTAGAAATTCCAGAATGTAGTAAATTATTATCTTCAGGTATTCCACTTGTAAAAAATATTATATCAATATTTGATCCTAAAACTTGTGAAGAATTAAGATATTTTGAAGAAGGAGAAATATGTGTAAGTGGTCCATCAATAATGGTTGAATATTTAAATAATCCTACTAAAACAAACAAAACAATCAGAATGCATAGTGATGGGAGAATTTGGTTACACTCAGGAGATATTGGATATATGGATAATGAAGGCAGATTATATCCGGTTAATAGATTAGAAAGAATGATTATAAGAGGAATTGATGGATTTAAAATATTTCCACAGAAAATAGAAGATGTTATTTCAACTTCTAATTATGTAGAAAGTTGTGTCGTTGTAGGATGTTCTAATGATTCTGGTATATATCCTAAAGCTTATATTGTTTTAAAAGAAAATGTTAATGAAGAAATTAATGTTATATTAAATGATATAAAAGAAATTTGTAAAAAAGAATTATCTATTAGAGCTATACCTGATGAATTTGAAATAATAAGCGAAGTACCATATACGCAAATGGGAAAACCAGATTATAAAAAATTAGAAAGAAAAAAATAAAAAATAGAGTTGTAAATTATTGTTACAATTCTTTTCTTATGTTATAATATTATTGGAGGATATGATATGAGTAGTGGAAATTTTTTGACAATAGGCAGTGTTTTTTATAGTTTATTATTAATAATAGTATTTTTTTCAAAGAAAAGATTAAAAACATTAGAAAATAAGATATATTCTATGTTAATAATATGCAATTTTATTGGCTTAATTCTTGCTATTATGTGTTATTATACTGTTTTATATAATGATATTGTACCAATGCTTAATTTTATTATTTCAAGATTGTATTTAATTTATTTAGTATCATATATTTTTCTTTTCTTTTGCTATTTAATTACTGGACTATATACTGAAGATGATAAATTAACTGAAAAAATTAAAAAGTTTTTTATATTAATAACATTTATATTTTTCGTTATTGTATTTATAGTTTATTATCTACCTTTATATTATCATAATGAAAACATGATTATATATTCATATGGTCCATCTGCTAATATCATATATTTCTTAGCAACTGTTTGTATGACAATATGGACTATACTTTTAATAAAGAATTATAAAAAGGTTAAAAACAAGAAATTTTGGCCAATTGTATTTTTTATTATTGGATCGTTAATAGTAACAATAGTTCAAAAAAATAATCCTGGATTACTCCTTATGACATCATTTGAAACTTTTATTACAATTATAATGTATTTTACTATTGAAAATCCTGATGCTAAAATGCTTGAGGAAGTTCATAAAGCAAAGGTAATAAGTGATAATGCTAATGAAGAAAAAACTATGTTTTTATATAATATAACTA
>OIZT01000774.1_pt1 | contig 17495 bp, 33 predicted proteins | sample 1588611 | NCBI WGS metagenome assembly OIZT01 (sample SAMN03283278) | human gut metagenome | biome: human-associated habitat; material: feces | host: Homo sapiens | place: Peru | collected 2012
CGAGCAGGCCGCCCGAGCCGATCGCATATTCCGATTGCAGGATCTGATAGCCCTCGTCGGAGGCATAGTGCTCCGGATCGCGCCACGCCATGATGCGGTCACTGGTATAGCCGCCGCTCAGCAGCAGCGCCGCCAAGGCCGCCGCAGCCAGCACGGCCACGACGATCAGACATTTTCGGTTCGCGCCGCCGACGAAGAGCAGCACGCCCGTCAGCATACAGAGGATGATGATCGCGGAAAAATGCGGCTCAAGCTTCAGCAGCACGGCGAACACCGCCAGCGGCAGCACGCAGATCAGGAAGACCGGCACGGAGCGCGCGTTGGCCTGATATTTGTCGAGCATCGCCGCAAGATAGACCACAAGGGAGAATTTTGCGATCTCGGACGGCTGGAGGCTCGTGAAGCCGAGGTTGATCCAGCGCGTCGCGCCGTTTGAGTTCGTGCCGATCACGAGCACCAGCAGCAGCAGCACTGTTGCGGCCGCAAGGATCAGCCAGTTGCATTTTTCATACCAGCGGTACGGCACGCGGCTGACAAGCAGCATCACGACCGTCCCGAGCGCGGCGAAAACGAGCTGGCTCGTGAAATACCGCGCGGAATTTCCGGTGAGGTAATAGGCGCGGGCATAGCTCGCGGAGAAGAGCATGATGAGGCCGACCGCAACCAGCAGCAGCGTCAGGATCAGATAGGGCACGTCGAGCATTCCCAGGTCGCGGGATTTTTCCCTCTGCGTCTGCAAGCGACGCCGCTGTGTCATGCCCCCTCACCTCCCGTCGGATCTCAGAACCAGATGCGCACGCCGAACCATGCAACGACGCACATCACGACCGTTGTCAGCACAAAAACCGTCCAGATTTTTTTCTCCGACCAGCCGCACATCTCAAAATGATGATGGATCGGCGCCATTTTGAAGATGCGCTTGCCGTGCGTCAGCTTGAAATAGCCGACCTGCAAAATGTCGGAGAGCGTCTCGATGATGTAGATCAGACCCACCAGCAGCAGCACCAGCGGCATGTCGTAGGCGAAGGCCAGCGCCGCCACCGCGCCGCCCAGAAACAGGGAGCCGGTGTCGCCCATAAAGGCCTTGGCCGGGTGCCAGTTCAGGCAGGTGCACTCATGCTGTACCGTTGGGGCAGCAGAAAGCGTTCCAATGACCATGTCAATAACTTTGGCACGATCTTTTCCGGAAACCGGTGCGCCCAAAAGGCAGGATTTTATCGTTTCAAGCTCGTTCAAAAATGCGTTTGCGTCAATCAGACGTACATCAGCCATGTGTCAAAACCTCCGTTCTCTTGACATGGATATCCCGGTACTCCGGGTAGTGGTCGCCCGCCATCTGGCAGGCGTGAAATTCTGCGGCCTGCTGGCTGCTGGCGGTCAGACGGTAGGTCAGGGCCGCGTCTCCTACCGGGCCGCTGCACAGCACAACAGCATGATATTTAGGCACTCTTCGCCTCTCCTTTCTTGCGCAAAGGCCTGCGATTTGCAGCGTTTTTGAGGAAATCGGGGGCTTTTGCTGCATCTTCTGGGGGGCGCGTGACCAGTTTGTCACGCGCCGCCCCAATGGGGTTTGTCTTGCGGTACTCTTCCACAGACGTGCAGCCCTGCCGGGCGGCTTCTGCCAGTGCCTTGCGAACATAGGCCCAGCTGTGGCCGCCCAGATCCTCGCACTTGCGGATGATCTCGGTCACAAGGTCAGCACCCAGGCGCTCAACGTAAACGGGCAGCTCTTTCTTGCCTGTTTCGCTCAGCTTTCCGATACGGTCCCGGAATTCTTCAAAAACAATGGTCGTCGTCAAGTCGTCTCGCGCATCCGCGCGCGTGTCGGAGTCTACGATAGTAGACGACGACTGTACTTTGTACTTTGTACTTTGACCTTTGTACTTTGGTGTGCATTTGGTTTCTTCCGGTTTCTCTGGAAAACCATTTGGTTTCTCTCGGTTTTCTGCAATAACCATTTGGTTTTTCTCGGTTTTCTTGGGTCTGCCACCTTTACTGCCGGATTCTCTATGGGACAAAACGGAACGTTGATACGTTTTAATATTCTCGTCCATGAACGGTCGAAGTGCTTCAAAAGCCATCTGCTCCAGAGGTTCCAGTCCATCCGGTTCCTCTCCGTGCTCCACATACCGCCGCATCTTGGTGATGGTATTTTTGTACTGCTCAGGTGGAAGAATATCCAAAATCACAAATTTGTCGAATGGAATCATCAACGCTTTCGGCCTGATTTCATCGTCCACGGTGCACCTCCTTCCTTACACGCCCGTATAGCCAGATAGCACAGCTGGGAGGTCAGAACGGGAGATCGCCGTCGTCTGTGATCTCTGCAAAATCATCCGCGGAACCCTGCGAGAAGTTCTGTGCCGCCTGCGGGGCGCTGTAAGAGGATTTCGCTTCGGAAGTATAACTTTCCGTCTGCTGGTCGAAATCGCGCACAGCGGGCTTGTCTGCCGCCTTTTGGCCGCAAAAGCTGACGTTGTTTGCCAGAACCTCCACTTTCGTGCGGTTGCTGCCCTGCTTGTCCTGATACGAGCGGGTCTGGATGCTTCCGTCAATGGCGATCATGCTGCCCTTCTGGAAGTACTTGCAGATAAACTCTGCCGTCTGCCGCCAGGCAACGATATCGATGAAATCGGCCTTGCGCTCCTCGCCCTTCGGGGTGTATGTACGGTCAACCGCAATGCTGAAGCTGCACACGCTGGTGCCGTTCTGGGTGGTCTTCAGCTCCGGGGTATGGGTCAGGCGGCCCATCAGTGCTACGATGTTAAGCATGCGTCAATCCTCCATCTTCCGCGCTATCACCAGCGCCGATCTCATAATCGATATTTGCGCCCATCAAGACCTCCGGGCATTCAGCGCGGGCAAAATAAGCAGCGGCGCGATATTTCAGCATCATTTCTGTCATAGAGGGCCAGAAACTTCCGTTTTTATCCCACCATCCGTTCTTTTTGGCCATTGCAACGGTCACCTTGGGGCCTTCTACCTTCTCGCCGGTCACTTTGTCGATGCCAACAAGGCGGCACCCCCATGTATCCTTTCCCTCTTCGCCTTCCATCCGGTAGTGCGTGCGCCCTGCGAACAGGCCGCTGTTATCGATCATGGCCTTGCAGCTCTTGCCACTCCACGAAGGATTGCCACGGATGACGTAAAGGTTCTGCATCACAAACGTCGGATCCATGCCCATTCGGGTGGCCATGTTGCAGGCGACCGCGCAGGCGGCAACGTTTCCCTTGTAGCTCTGGGGAACCATACCGTCAGGAAGCTGTGCATAGGCTTTCCCCATGCTGCACGCGAGCTTCCACGAATCCATGGCCGGGTTGACGGCCTGCACGGCAACCGAGGTTTCCTGCGGCGGAATCGGCGTGATCTGCTCGGCGGGTGTTTTATTGATTTCTTCAGGCATGATGGATGTCCTCCTCTACAAACTTTACATCAATAACATTGGCGAAACGCATGATTGCGTCCAATTCGGATTTTGTGCAGTGGAAAACGATCTTACGGTCTCTTGCCTCCTCTTCCTGCGTGAACGATGCAAATTCACCGTCGTCAAACTCGTCCGGGTCGAACCTTCCGTTGATCTCATAGGCGATTGCAGGCTTTGCCAGCTTGATCCTGTAGGGGTTCTGGTAAACGCCTTTGTAATTGTCCGGCATTCCTCTGATCACTGCTTCATGGAGCATTTCTCGATACTCCATCATGTAACAAAAGTCTATGGAATCATAAGGCTCCGGCATGATTTGTTCCCCAGCGGCAGCGTGGATGATATCGACCAGACAAAGAAGCTTTCCGACGCGCCGGTAGATCGAATCAATCGTACTTCTCGTCACGGTATCCGGGAGCTGATTTGACCGGGCAAAATTTGTAAAAAGTGCAATCGCATGGTTCACATCACTTGTCAGCTCGTTCCCAGTGCTGATAAGCCGGAACAGGACATTGTCTGTTCCAACGTACTGGAAAATGCCCTCAGCTTTGTTGGAGAGCTCCTTCACGCGGGCTCTTCTGGATAAAATGCTCATTTGCGCCACCTCCCGTTTTTCCATGCCCGCCAGACCAGAAAGGCCACGACCAGAACGTTGAATCCGATCCATAAGGTCAGCCCACGGGCCACCGCCTTTGCCGCTGGGGTGGAAAGTGCTTCCACGGCCCGGAACAGCAGCTCTGTTTTACTCACTGTAAAATCTCCTTTCGTTCAAAAATACTTTGCTTTGCCTTTGCTACGCGCTTCGCCGCCTCTACTTGCGTTTCTTTGCCTTTGCTCTTCAGCGCGAATCTGCTCTACGCCGTTGCTTCTCTTTGCTCATCTGTGCCTTTGCATTGCCAAGGTCAGCCTGGCTTATCTATGCCTTCGCATGGCTCTGCATCTCCGTGCATCTCTGTGCCCTTGCACCGCTCCGCTCCGCTTTTCCAAGCCCTTGCACCGCTCCGCTCCGCTTTTCCAAGCCCTTGCCCTTCTTCACGCAGCACCGCACAGCCGTCGCAAAACATCTCGTAACCCAGCACTTCTTTGCCATCGCTGAGCTTTTCTTTGCCCCGCATCGCCGTAGCCATGAAGTGCTATGCCCTTGCGATGCATAGCAGAGCGGCGCGTATCTGCTCAACGCCCTTGCAATGCCTTGCCGCCCACACCACTCCCAGCCTTGCCTTCGCTTTTCGACACGAGGCCCTGCATTTCCTTTGCTTTGCTTATCGAGGCAAGTCTGATCCAAGCGATCTACGCCTATCTACGCCGTTGCGTCGCACTGCTGAGCTTTGCCTTTGCCCCGCGCTGCACTGCAGTGACTACCTGTGCCCCTGCTGAGCAAACTTGTCAGCACAATGCCGTTGCCGAGTTATGCGCACATATCCGCGCCTTCGCAAAGCTGTTACAGGCTATCCAGCGCCTTTGCAAATCATATCATTGCCGTAGCAGATCAAATCCTATCCATGCAATGCCGTTGCTCAGTCGATGATGTCAAAGGTGAAGCGGCCCTTGCCGCTGTTTCTCCACTGGCCGATGCCGCGCAGAACACCGTAGTCCAGCCACTCCAGAACTGCATTCTCGAGCGATTCGTCCATGAGGAGGATTTCAAACTCGCAGGTGCTGCCTGCCGGGATCTCCTCCGAGTTGGCCAGGCTCACACGCTCACCCTGGGCCGTCTGGGCACGCAGGGGGCGCTGGCAGTCGCCGATCTTGCCGTTGACCTTGATGGGGATCATACGGGGCTGCGGGAAGATCAGGCCGTCGATGACCTTCTTGTAAGCGGAGAGCTTGCCGCTCTCGTTGACGGCCCGCTTCTTGCCCGTTTCGGTCTTGCCGCCCACACGGGCCAGCATGCCGCAGGAATCCTTGAAAAATCCCTTGATCTGGTAGTCGTAGAGCACCGGCTCTCCGTTCTCGTTGCGGGGAAAGACGGTCATGCCCTTGTCTGCCACGGCATCCGCGCCCAGAGCGGCCACCTCGTCCTCGATCGTGGCAGCATCCGGGCTCTTGCTGGCAATGAAATCCCGGGCGACGTTCTGGTTGGAGGGCCAAGTGCCCAGCACCGGCTCCAGGAAGGTGATCTTGACTTTCAGAATTTTGGTTTTCATGCTGATTTCTCCTATATCTAGTGGTTTATGTAATCCAAAACGCATTATCTTGCGTACAGCAGGTTTCCCAGAGCGTCCCGCACCTGGATCATCTCGTAGTGCCGGATATTCTCATCTGCCCAGTGCTGGGCCTTAACGCTGGCGGGCTCCCCGGGGTATTCGTCCGGCGTGAGCGGGTCTGTGAACTGCCTGACATCGCAGCCCCGAGGGCTCTTACGGTAGGCGTAAGCATATACAGTCATGCTCATGCGCCCCTCCGGTTCTGCCGGTAGTCCGGCTCCTCGGTGCGGGCGTGGGTGCGGTCAACGCGGCCATAACGGCGGGCGTTCTGCTCACGATCCTGGGCAGCAAAGCCCAGCCGCAAGAACATCACCGATGCCAGCACCAGGCACAGGGCCGTGGCAAACTGGCCGTCGGAGATGGTGCTGCCCGTCTGTGCACTGCCCTCGATGCCCATGCCGTACAGCAGACTGGCGGCACCGCTGGCAGCAGCCAGCCAGTACCATACTCTTGATTTAATCTTCATCGTCATCCTCCTTGATCAGAGTACGAATCGTGTCGAAGAGAAGCCCGGACACCCACGCCAGCTGCTTCTCGAAGTTGTGCGGAAAATAACCTTCCAGAATCTGCGCGATCGCATCCGCCAGAAGTTTCATAACCTCACTGGTACCACCTTCAATCTTGATGGTCGATTCCTCACTGTCGATGTAAAGCTTTGCCTTCATTCTTCCATTTCCTCCTTGTAGTTCTCATACGGGTGGACGATTTTGCGTCCGTGCCAGTGCATATAATCGATAAAACCGTCGATGTAGATTGTTGCCTGCCGCCGTTTGGTATCTTCCCGGGGGACCACCCACCCGTCATACTCGCCGTGTGCAACATTATTCCAGAACTTGCTCGGGCTCATCGGAACGAGGTTCGCCCGGAACATCTCGCAGCACTCTGCAACGCCTTTCATTGTGATCCTTTCGCTCATGCCGCTGTCTCCTTCCTTTCAAAACAAATTGGTTTTAGTAAACCATGATTTCTTCTGCCAATTTGCGGTTGTAGCCACAAAATACGGTATTGCCCGTGGTCTCGTTGCGCAGGGTGTAGCCCTCTCTGCCTTTCATAAAGCAGTACTTGTACTCATGCCCGCTTTGGCTTTTCTCGGTGTAGCAGAACGGCTTGTAACAGTCTGCCTGTGCGAGCGCCTTGCGAAAGCCGGTCTTTGTCATTTTGCACACCCCATATCCTTCCTTAGAACATGCTGGTCTGGCCGTTGGACTGCTGGATCAGCATCACGGTGTTGGTGCTGGGCTTCCAGCGCTGGATGTACTCCACCGCCTCGTCAAAGCGCTTGCGGGGAATGTTGTTTCTGCTGCTGACCCGGAACCACATCTGAATGTCCTTGTTGATTTCGCAGTAAACCATGCCCCGTACATGGGAATCGCCGTATGCCGGGGCGTTCTTGCCGCCCAGAGCTTCCACAACAACGTGGTTCACGGCATTCTTGATGGAAAGCTGCTGGTCATAGTCCACGACCATGTTGTTTTCCAGCGCCGTGATCCGCTGCTCCTGCCTCTGGGTGCGGTCGTCCAGCAGGAAAAGCGCCTGCAGCTCCTTGCTGAGCTTGGGCATCTGCGGAGTAGCCAGCTGCTTCTCCATCGCGTTGAACGCCTGAATGTACTTCAGCTTCCACTCCAGCGCCGCCTTGCCGGTAAAGCCCATCACCAGCAGGCTGAAACCGTCCCGGTTCATCAGGTACATCGGGAAAGTCTGACCGCGATACTCAAACGATGATTCGTGGAAAAATTTAGTTACGGATTTTTCCGTAGCTAAAACATTGCGAATCGCTTCCATCACATCGTTGTGACGCTTGCCAAAATTCTCAGCGATCTGGCGGCTGGATGCCACCGGCTCACCGTTCTGGGTAGATAAGATAATGTCTGTCATTCGGTCTTCCCTCCTTCTTCTTCCACCAGCAGCTTGTCCACGGATACCTTAAAGTATCGGGCCACCTTCATCAGCTGCTTGATGCTGGGGCCGTAGACGCTACGTTCCCAACGTCCGAGTGCTCCATTGCTCAGGCCTGCGGCAACCTCTAGTTCCGTTCTTGATAGGCCATGCAGCTTCCTGAATTCGTCAATTTTCGAAAGATTCACTAGCGATTTCTCCTTTCTGGGCTTGAAAATCGCTAGGAAATATGCTACTATGTAAGTGCGAGATACAAGTGCATAAAATCCAGCGAAAGCCCGATAAAATATTCAGGGGCTTTGTTATGTTTTGTCCCTGTGCTTCGTATTATACTAAACAATTGATTAGGTTTCAATAGTGAATCTGCGATTTCCTAATAGTTTGTTTAGATGCACAAAAATGCGAGGTGTTTTCTATGCGAAATGTGGAAAGAGCTAAACAAATCGCTAAAAGCAAAGGTATAAGCTTTGCATTTGTGTGCGCTCAGATAGGAAAAAGCCGGAGTTACCTGTCTGAAATGCTTGCGAATAATCGGGATATCCCCGAAAAAATGCTAGGCCCCATTGCAAACGCCTTGGGCGTAACAGTGGAAGAGCTGAAGGGCGAGGAGCCGGAGCAAAAAGAAAAGCCCACTCCCAGTGAAGAGAGTGAGCTGAATGCGCACGCTAAAGCCATACTATATAAGTATGAGCAGCTTAACCCTGCGCAAAGGGTTATGTTTGAAAAGATGCTTGACGCTGCACTTGAGGCAGCGAAGGGGGATAAAAATGAAAAAGGCTGAATTTCAGGCTGTTGTCAATAGTTCTGTGAACGAATACGCACGAAAAGCAGTTGCCGATTTGGACGCTCATCCTGAACGCTCCGATCTCGAAAAAATTGCAGTGCTGTACAAGAGCTCCCTGATCGGCTCCGTTGAGATCGTGATTGACGCTCTGCAGAAATCGGGCGTGTTAAATTTTGACGATTGATTCTTTGGAGTTGGCAAGCTCGTTCAGGCTTTCTCTGATGCAATTGCTCACCGCAACATAGGATCTTTCTTTTTCCAGAAGGTGAATCAAATCTGCGGTTTCCTGCGGGGTGGCAGTGATTTCGATTTTCATAACGTTATCCTTTCTGCGCGGCTTCCAGCAGCGCGCCAACGTCAATGTCAAGAGAAAGTGCAAGCTTGATTTTCTCAAGTATAACACATTCCGGGGCCAATTTCATCAATTCTGTGCTATGTTCTTGCACTTTCTTTTCCTCCTTTGGTCATTGAAAATTTGGTTTCCGGCAGCCTGTTGGCTGCCTATTTTTGAATCTAAGAGGTGTTTTTATGGCTCGGAAAAAGAATGATGTTGTCAACAACGGCGAAAAAACGAAGAAAAAGCCAAATGGATGCGCAATTATCGTTGCGATTCTTGTGTTCGGGCTTGCGTTTAGTTTTCTTTCTGCCAAAAATATTGCAGACGATGTTGACGTTGTATTCGATGCCACAAAATATGAGCACGAAGACGGTTCCGGCCTGACAGAAGATGAACTTATCAGCATGATCGGAGAGCCAGACAGTACCGAAGACTGGACTTACAGCAACGGTCAAGCCATTCATACGCTGTTCTATGGAAACAATACATATGATTTCGTATTTGAACGCCTGCATCGAATCACACTTTATGACGTTTTCCCTTATAAGTATAAAGATCAGTTCCTTACAATGTTCAATCTGAAAAAGACAGGTAAGACCACTGTAAACGACACCGGAACATGGTATCGCGCTTATAACTGCGGAATCAATGACCTTTGGCTCAATTATGAGAACAATAAAATCACAACGTCTATTATCACCTACTCAACATTCTTCAATTAAATTTGATTATGACATGGCAAGAGAAAAGCTTCCTAGTGAATTACCTTGGTGACCGGGAAAAGAAGTGGGGGCTCCATGATGATGTAAAAGATCGGTTTTATCCTTTCGACAAAAATGTCAAAGAGATCATTTCTGAAGGTTACATCATTGACACTCCTGAAAAATATGCTTTAACAAATTCCGGTAAAACAGTATCAAAAGATTTCAAGAAAACCGAAAGAGACCGACGAAACGCCGCACACCGAAAAATAATGTCGCTTGCAATGGAAAGAGACTATCTCGGTGCATATAATGCCCGTGCAGAGTACGAACGAAACAGTGTTATTCCTCATGGAATATCGATTTCTTTTGGCTCCAGCCTTACTTCTCCCGGCTCATCATCATCTCAAAACTCAATTTATGAGTATTGGAAAGAAGAAAAGGAAATTCCGTCCCATGTTCTCTGCTATATTCGCAATTCAGAAGCTATCGATTTTTCAGATTGCAATAACTCGGAAGCGTTCAAGAGTGACCTAAGAGCCTTTTATGTTGGAACGCAAATATCTGGGAGCAGTGATATTTCTCTTCCAGATGATTTTGAGACGTATCGCGGAGAATACTTAAATTGCCCGTCTCTGGAAAAGCAGCTAAAAGAAAAATGCCTTTTCAAAAAGATTCCTCGGTTAAGCATCTACTACAACACAAAGGTTCATGTCTTTAATTCTATTTCAACTGGGTTGATTGATTCGTGGGATGGAAATTTTCAGCTCGGAACCTACGACTGCACAGATCCATACCATTTTGAGATGGCAGAATTTGAATTTTACTCTGAACTCGGAATCACTTCATTTCCAAAAACCTTCAGAACTTATTTTAAGCATAAGAAAGACAATTCGGAAAAGTATCAGGCTTGGATGGCAGAGATTGGGGACCGAAGACTTGAACCTATTAAGGCTTTCCCTAATAGCTAATTTCCTACCACAAACGCATTATACATCTTTCAGTTGTAATATTCAATAGATATCACGAAATAAATTTGATTTTTCTGAAAATAGTTAGATTTTCACTTGAAGTCGTCCAGCCGCTGCATCTTCTGCAGCAGTTCCCCGGCAAGTTCCCCGCCGGGGCAGTTGGCGGCATCCAGCAAGCGCCGGACGCTTTCCGCCTTGCGGACCACATAGAAGCGGGCCCGGGTCTGACACTCGGGCGGCATATCCTCATAGCACGCCAGGGCGGCGCGGATGTGGGTGCAAAAGCTCTGCATCTTGTCCATAAATCATTCCTCCCAGGGCTTCGGAGTGGGCCGCGTGCCGGTGAGCACGCTGGCGGGCATTCCGTCAATGATGGTCATATCGGGGTCCATGCTGATTGTCTGACTGTTTTTCATTTCATTTTCCTCCTGTTTTTGGTAATATTTGCATCTTATGTACCAGATTCTACCATGCGCCAGAGGAAAATGAAATTGGTGTAATTTTTGTCGAATGGCGCAGAGTTTTTCTGCGCCATTTTTCTTTTATAACACGCTGCGTTTAGGGGTGATAAGTATGAGTTATTTTACCGCTGCTCAAATCGGGAAGGCACTTTCAAAAGCGCGGGTATCCGCCGGGCTAAGTCAAAGAGAGATTGCGATCCGCCTCCAGAAGGGAGAGCGGACGGTGCAAAGCTGGGAAAAAGGAGACACAAGCCCAGACAGTGACGAGATCATGGATTGGTGCGCAGCCTGCGGAGTGTCCCCCATCACGGTGTTCATGGAAGTTATGCACCCGGATCTGTACGCAGTGTCAGACAGCCAGAAGGAAGACGCGGCCATAGATAAGGAGCTGCACACGCTGGTGCAGGCACTTCCCCCGCTCTCCCGGCGGCTTCTGCTGTTCGTGCTCAAGGGCCGACACGGGAGCAGCCCGCCTGCAGTTATCTCTGAAATAGCCGCAAACCTCCACTGCCCTCTCAACAACCGGGTCAGTGTGTGCGGCACCATCATCGATCAGTACAGCTTTGCTCAGATCAGAGGGCTTGACCCGTGCCCGGACGAGCCGCATCCCCCGATGGAAGATTTGAAGATCAATTACAAGTCGGGGCGCGCAGCGTCAGAGAACGGCGCTCTGGGCTATATAGGGCGCAGAAAGGAGTAGCGCATGAAGTGTGTCAGATGCCACGTAAACATCCCGGACAAGGCTTTATTTTGCCCGTGGTGCGGAAAGCAGCAGGATGCAACGTCCGCTCCCGTGCATAGAAAAAAGCGCCGCCGTCCAAAGGGCAGCGGCAGCGTGTACAAGCTGAAAGGTGTCCGGGCAAGACCCTATGTAGCCGTGACCGGGAAAAAGGAAGTGCTGGGCACATACGGAACGCCGGGAGAAGCCGTCCAGGCGCTTGACGCATACAACGCCCAGAACACCCCGGCAGAGCGCCTGAAATGCACTTTTGCGGATGCCTATGAAAAATGGCGGGCACAGCCGAAGTTTTTAAGTCTCAGCCGGGACATGATAAATGGATACGAGCTGGCTTTCAAAAAATCCGCTCCGCTATACAGCCGACAAATGCGAGACCTGAAAGCGGAGGACTATCAGCAGATCATAGACCAGATGGTCGCAGACGGTCTCTCCCGCAGCTCGTGTGAGAAGCAGCGCACCCTTTTCAGCCAGCTGTGTGAGTGGGCAATGGCCCAGGACATCATAAATAAAAACTATGCCCAGCTCCTTCACCTTCCTGCCGCAGCCGGAAAGGCAGAGCGCACCCTTACAGCGGACGAGATCGCCCGGATCAGCACCTACCAGACTGACAAGCGCTTTGGTCAAACAGCGCAGATCGCTATGGTGCTTCTCTATACCGGCATGCGCATCGATGAGCTGCTTTCCATGCGCTGCGAGAACGTGTACCTGAAAGAACATTACATGCAGGGCGGTGAAAAAACGGAAGCGGGCAAAAACCGCATCATCCCCATCCTCGACCCCATTTACAAGATCATCGCCTTCTGGATGATGAACAGCGGGTGCGAGTGGCTGATACCTTCCAAGGCTGGAACAAAGCTGGACAAGAGAAACGTGGCCACAAAGTTCCGGGCCTTGATGCAGGAGTGTCAGATCGAGGGCGTGCACCCGCATACCCTTCGCCACACGGCCAGCAGCAAAATGGTGGAGTGCGGTCTTGAAAAAACTGCCGTGCAGGCTATCCTCGGCCACAAAAATTTTTCTACCACAGCAAACAAGTACGTTTCCCACAACGACCCGACATACTTGTTACAGGAGATGCAAAAGATGAAATACTGATTTTGTTAGCTTGTTTGTTAGTTTATTCCGTTTTTCAGCCGTGTTTTGCCATGTTTTCATAAAAGAAAATGCCGTTCATGTGATTTAATATCACGAATGAACAGCATTTTTTGGAGCTGGTGACAGGAGTTGAACCTGCAACCCACTGATTACAAATCAATAATATTTTTCGTATTTATGATATTTTTGCAGAAAATGTTAGTTTGTTGTTTGCTTATGGCGTATTCTAAAAGCGACAAATCGTCCGCCTTATCTTACAACAAATGTTGCAAAAATTCAACGCATGTATGCGGAGCGTTCTTTTGTAACGGCTTCGCACAGGCCAGAAACAAGGTCTTCCGCCATGCTCCACATGTGATGCAGCTCTACGCCAGCCGCAGAATCCTCGCTGTCAACGCCGGTAAGGATTTTCTGCGCAATGCGGCGGTTTGCGTCAGCGTGCTCCATTTCTTCCCCAGAGAGCTTATACCACTCAGAAGAAGCATAGGGGCAGACAGTTTTATAGTCCATTGCCATGCTTGCGTAGTTCATCGCATCGCTGTATTCTTCGGCCATTTGCTTTGCAGCATGAACAAGTGTGTCCTTATACCCTGCAAACTTTGCTTCGTCCATCATAACCAGATCCTCCCCCTTACAGCTTCTCCACGGCCACAGCCAGATTGTTCACCACGGCGGCAGTGCCGGTCAGCAGGAAGCTCAGGATAGAGCTTTCGCAGCCGCCTGCATTGCGCACCAGGAAAGTCAGAGTCAGATTGGTCGGTGTAGCCGCAGCGGCCACCGCCTGAGAAGCGGTAGCGCCGATGACAGCCACGCCGTCCTTCTGGCCGGTCAGGGTCACGGTGCCCGCAGCCGTAGGAGCCAGTGTAGCGGACACGGTCACATGGTAGTAGCCCTGACCCAGCAGGGTGATGGTGTTGCCGTCCTGCCGAATGTTGCAGCCAAACCGCCGGGAAGTGGTGCCGACAGGAATAACATCGTTTACCGCCACGGTCTGAGCCGAGGTGTTGGCGGTATAAATTGCAGATTTAGACATAAAAATCTCCTTCCTTATATAAAAGGCGGAGCAGCCTTTGCCGCCCCGCCGTTCCTCGCCAAAAGGGCGCATGTGTCAGATGTTGCCGCAGCCGTTATTGCAGCCGCAGAAGGGGCTCGGGCCCGCATTGTAGGAGTAGCCGTTGGGGTACTTCACAACGCCGTACATCTGGGAAGCCAGCTCCAGCTGACTGATCCGCTGACTCTGGGCCGCGATGGTCTGCTCATACTGCTGCTTCTGGAGCTCGGCAAACTTTGCGTCGATGTTAGCGTTGATCGCGCAGGTCTGCTTATCCATCTGGGCCGCCAGGTTTGCAGTTGCCAGCCGGTTGTCGCAGCAGCACTGGGCGAGCTGGGCCTGGATGTTGTTGCCGGTCTGCAGGATGGTGGTGTTGGTGCCTGCCTGAGCCAGAGCAACCTCCTTGCCCAGCTGGCCAATGTTGCCCTGCATCTCATAGCCGAGATTACAGATACCGTTGCCGATGTTGGTCAGCCTGTCGTTCAGCTGGCCAAACTGCTGGCCGTAGAGGATCTCCTGCTGGCTTGCCGCAGTGGCATACTGACCGTACTCGCCGGTGCGGTTGCCCCAGAAGCCGTTGCCACCCATAAAGACGAACAGGAAGAGGATGATGATCCACCACGCGCCGCCCTGGCCCCAGCCGTCGTTATCGTTTCCGCGGGTCACGGCAGCGATATCGCTCAAAGACATGTTATCCATAGTTGATTTCCTTTCTTGCGAATTGTGAAATTATTTCAAATCGTGGCCACGATTTTTCGATTACTTGATGAAGGGCATGATCTGCTTTGCCATAGCTTCCAGCTGGTGGTACTGCTCATCTGACATCTTGCCGGACTTGCGCAGCTCTTCCACCTGCTTTTTGGGATCTCCCTGGAAAGCGGAGCGGAACTGCTGAAGCTGCCGGAGAAGCTGCATCACGTTGTTCATCGGGCCGGGCATAGCAGAGCCGCCAGCGCCGCCCAGAAACTGCATCAAAGGATTTGCCATACCTTAACCCTCCTTCGCCCGTGCGGGCCTTGCAGGAGCCGCCGGGGCCATCTGATACTGCGCCATTACGCGCTCCACCTCAGCCTTTACGGCAGCCTGTATCTTCTGATCCGCCTGTGCAGAGGTCAGATACTGCGCCTCTGCCGGTGTCTGCACGGCCGCCGGGTCGATCTTTGTCAGGCGGTAGTACTCGCCGGACGCATAGCCCATCGTGTCTGCCTTTTTGACAGCCATGACAGGCTCGTTTTGCACCATGATCCAGCGCGTTTCTCCGGGCTGCACCATGACCTTGTCCACATCCGCGATTGTCGGCACCATCGTGAAGGGGCTTTGTCCCCCGCTCTGTGGAGCGGCCTGCTGGGCCATTTGCTGCTGATACTGTCCTTGCCCAAAACCCATCGGTGGCATCCCGCTGTAAGGGTTTGATTGCCAGCCGCCAAAAGGATATGCCATAAAGCTTCCCCGTCCTTTCTTGATCTTGTAGCACCAGTGTACCTTTTTAAACCGCCGAGAGAGTCAACGAACGTACAACGAAGGACAAAAAGAAAAGCGTCCACACGGCACAGGACTGTGTAGGCGCTCAATCATTTGCACTCAATGAGTATAATATTTTCAAAAAGTGCTTGACGTTTGCACTCATTGGGTGTATAATAAAGACAGTGAAAGACACAAACACACAATAACATGGAGGTACAAAATTATGAGAAGCGCTATTGAAATCGCCGCTGACATCCGCAAGTCCGATGTCTGGGATTACGAGCTGTGCACCGAGCTGTGCAAGGCAGCTGACATGGAAGAAGAGTGGGAAGCTGCATCCGCTGGAGATTACGACTGGAACGACTCGAATTGCGGCCCCTCGTTTGAAGAAGTCGTTGAAGCCGCCGCCGAAAAACTGGGCGTTGAGATCTACTAAATAAAAAATCCCCCGCCCGATGCTTGCCACACCGAACGGGGGATTTTGTGAAAGACACCTCACACGGAGGTGTGCAACTATCCTATCACACGAAAGAAAGGAAGTCAATCATGTATACCAAAGCAGAGCTTTTTACTATGGCCGCAGAGCAGCCAAAGGAAATCTTTGTCAACAACATCACTCTGAGCGTACCAGACGATGCTGACAGCTGCCTTGATCTGGATGCTGAGAAGGAAAAGCTGTCCTCCATCTGGGATCTGGCGCACTTGTCTATGCGTGAGCTGGTAGCCCGCACTGGCCTGTCTCAGACCTCTTTTGCAAAGCGGGCGGGTATCCCGCTGCGCACAGTGCAGAACTGGTGTGTCGGCACCCGCGACTGTCCGGCATACGTCCGCTTCCTGCTGGCCGAGCACTATGGACTAATCTGAGGGGGGATTCCAGTATGACAGCAAAAGATTTGACGGGTCATACTTTTGGGAGCTGGATCGTGATAGGTGCATCCAAAAAGAGCGGCTATGTGAAGTGCCGCTGCAAGTGCGGCACAGAAAGAGATGTCCTTCGAGAATCCCTGACCCGAGGGGCAAGCAAGTCCTGTGGGTGCGTTCATACCAGGAGCGAGGCCCAGCTCAAGATGGACGAGCGGAGAAAAAAAGAGGGAGACCTTACTGGAAAGCGGTTTGGGCGTTGGACTGTCTTGCATCGTGCGGAAAAAGATGGGTATTTTACATGCCAGTGTGAGTGTGGCACTATAAAAGATGTGTATCGGCATAGCCTTATGTCCGGAATGAGCACAGGCTGTCAGCATTGCGCTTTCTCGCATAGCGATGCAATGAAGAGCGCAGCAGCCCAAAAATCCGCCAAAGCAAAAAAATCCGCTATCGAAAAGTACGAAGGGAAGACTGTGAGCGGCTGGAAGATCATCGAAATCCTACCCCCTCGAAAGCCAGACGTATCCATGTGGTGCAAAGCAGTCTGCCCGCAGTGCGGAAAAATCGTTGAAGTCAGACTTTCAAACATAACACGCACTAACCCTATACTTCGGTGCTCCGACTGTGCCCGTGACATGAAAGACAAGGTCGATGTCATCCACAGCGTCACCCAGGTGGATGGCTCTTCCCTCTCCTCTGTGAAATCGCGGATGGGCGGAAAGGTCAACCGGAACTCCAAGACCGGCGTAAACGGCGTTGTAAAAAGGCCGAACGGGAGGTACTTTGCCTATATCAACTTCAAAAGGAAACAAATTTATCTCGGTCTGTACGAAAGCCTTGACGATGCGATTGCCGCCCGGAAAAAGGCGGAAGCGGCGATTTATGGCGAGTATCTTGACCAGCATGAAGGTTGGGAAGAAGAGCTTGCAAGCCGTCTCGAAGAACTCAAAAAAGAGAAAAAATAGAAAAACCCCCGATGCTCCAAACGGAACACCAGGGGTTTTATGCGTCTCCCGCATGGTACGCACTGCAAGTAGGCGGGCAGGAGACTGTATCATCTTAAAAGACCCGCCATGATACGCATCATTGAGAGGCTTAGCGGGTTCAGATATCCACCCTGTTGTGCTTCTTCGAGAGGCCGGGTGGATTTGTTGAGATAATTATACCACAAATCGTGCAAAAAGAAAAGCGGCAGACCCGAAAGCCTGCCGCTTCAATGCGTTTCGTGAGAAATCGCATCTAATTAAAATTATGATATCACACATTCAGCATTTTTTCAATGCCTTTCAGCCGATAGCCTATCGCCGTCCGGCTGTAATGTGTCTGTGCTGCAATGTCCGGCAGCGGGAGCCGCTCAACGTACCGCAAAAGAGCTATCTTCCGGTCAACCCTCCCAAGCGGTGCGGTTTTGATGGCGGCGGTCATCTTCTGTCGGTCAAGTCCTTGCAGCGCAGGGGGCAGCACCACACGAGCCGCCGCCACAGGCAGCACCGAGCCAAAAAGG
>OIZT01000778.1_pt1 | contig 17386 bp, 17 predicted proteins | sample 1588611 | NCBI WGS metagenome assembly OIZT01 (sample SAMN03283278) | human gut metagenome | biome: human-associated habitat; material: feces | host: Homo sapiens | place: Peru | collected 2012
CCATTTTGGATTTACATGGCTCACTTTCTAAAATTGAAGGTGAGCTTTTTCTATTGCAGAAACGGGAAGGCGGTTTTCCACTCCTCTGCTGCGGACCCCCTCTATCTGTCCGCAGCAGAACAACAAAATGCAAAAAAGCCCAGAGCAATACCGCTCCAGGCTCCTTTGTCTGTATGTACATATCATATTATGATGTCCGGGGCGGATATTGTCAAGGGAAGTGAACAGGTTTCATCTCTAGGCGCTCACCGATTCATTTTGTTTGGTGTTTTGCATCCACCGCACCAGCGCTTCGGCATCCTGTTTGCCTTTGGCGTACATTTTTTCAAGGCCGGCGCGGTTCTTGGTCAGGGTGGACATTCCCTCGGTGCTGTCCGGGGCGATGATGCAGACAAGGCCCTGTCGCTCCAGCTCCCGCGCCCGCTGGAGCAGCTTGCCGAATTTCAGATAGCGGTTGCAGTCGATGCAGGGGCTGGGGGTCTGGCCCGCCTCATAGCAGCGGACGAACTTTTCCATGACGCAGGAACGGAAGTCGTCCTGAAAATTAAAGGCATAGTGGGGAATGCCCATGCGGCGGCAGACGCTGCGGGCATCCTCTACATCGTCCAGGGAGCAGCAGGTGCTCTGCTGATCTTCCCCTAAGGCATCGTTACTGAACAGGCGCATGGTGGCACCGATGCACTGGAAGCCCGCCTGCTGGGTCAAAAAGGCGGCTACGGAGCTGTCCACCCCGCCGCTCATGCCGATCATTGCTTTTTTCATAGGTTACCTCGCGGTTTCAATTCCAAAATCCTTCTTTCCGGAGTATACCAAGACCCGGTAAAAAAGTCAAGGAAACACGAATGGTTACAAAATGTGTCAATTTTGGGGAAGACAGTCGAAAAAACAGGGAAGAAATGGGAGGCGACAGGGAGGATCAGAAATAATTAAGAATCAAAGGAACAAAAGAGTAACAAAGATGTAATTATTTTGAAATTAGGGGTTGCAATTTGTAATCAGTTCTGTTATAATACCAGTACATTACAGACAGAGGAGGGAGTATCCCATGAGAAAGCGGATCCTATATTCCCTGTTGGCAGCAATCATGATCGTGGCGATGCTTCCTGGGCTGGTATTTCCGGCCAGTGCGGCATCCCAGATGACGGCCAGCGAGGACCTGGTGGACTTCATCAAAGAGCATGAGGGCTTCCGGTCCGAGGCTTATGTCAGCGGCGGCCAGTGGAGCATCGGCTACGGCACCTCCGCCAGCCCCGGCGATACCATCACCCGGGAGGAGGCAGAGGAAGCCCTTCGGGATCATCTGCTGGGCGTAGAGAAATCCCTGAATTCCTTCATCACCCGTTACGGCCTGAGCCTGGATCAGGGGCAGTTCGATGCCCTGGCCAGCTTTACCTACAATTGCGGGGCAGCCTGGATGAGCCAGAGCGGCCGGTTCCGCACGGCGGTGATCAACGGAGCCTCCGAGAGCCAGTTCCTCTTCGCCATCAGCCTTTGGGCCAACAACGGCTCCCTGCCGGACACGGTGCTCCTGAAGCGTCGGCTGGCAGAGGCGGATATGTACCTCAACGGTACCTATTCCCGGACGAGCAGTACATACACCTATACCATCTTCGATGCCAACGGCGGTATCCCCGGCTCCGGCGGAGAAGACAAGATGCAGGGCTACCGGAAAAATACTTCCGCCGAGATCCTGGTAGAGGATCCCACATTGGCGGGCTCCCAGTTCGCCGGATGGTACACCGCCAAGGACGGCGGCACCAAGGTAACGGAGCTGACGGCCAGCACCGCGGGGAAGACCCTGTACGCCCACTACAAATCCAACGGCAGCTCCTCCTGGGAGTCCGGCAGCGATGTCTCCGGCAGTGACGGCAGCACAAAGGTGGTTGCCACCGGCCGGGTCAAGTGCTCCACCTATGTGAATGTCCGAAAGGGCGCGGGCACCGGCAACGCCCTGGTTGGCAAGGTGACCAACGGCACCAAGGTCAGCATCTACCAGACCACCACGGTAGGCTCCTACAAATGGGGCCGGATCGACAGCGGCTGGATCTGCATGGCTTATGTGGAGTTGGACGGCTCCTCCGGCGGAAGCGATTCCGATGAAACGGTCAGCGGCAAGGTCACCGGCGCGACAACGCTGAATGTCCGCTCCGGTCCCGGAACCTCCTACAGCCGGGTGGATTCCCTGGCAAAGGGCACGAAGGTCACGGTCTACGAGCGGACCACCAAGGCCGGGACCCAATGGGGCCGCATCGGCAGCAACCGATGGGTCTGCATGAGCTATGTGACGCTGACGGAGGGCGACAGCAGCTCCACCACCACCGACGGCGACGAGGCCAAGGTGACGGGAGCAACGACTCTGAACGTCCGCACCGGCCCGGGGACCTCTTACAACCGGGTGAAGTATCTGACGAAGGGCGCATCCATTACGATTTACGAGTACTCGACCACCAACGGCCAGCGTTGGGGCCGCATCGGTACCAATCAGTGGGTGTGCATGGAATATGTCACGGTGGATGGAAGCAGCAATTCCTCCTCCACCGGAGAAACGGGCACCGGAACGGTGTCCTGCAAGACTTCTCTCAACGTCCGCACCGGCGCGGGCACAAGCTACAGCCTGGCTGCCAGGCTGGCTCCCGGAACGACAGTAGACATTTTGGAACAGACCAAAGTGAACGGGAGATGGTGGGGGAGGACCTCACAGGGCTGGGTGTGCATGGATTACATCAGTATGAGCACATCCAAATGGAATTAATGGATCAAATTGGATAAATGGATATAAATGGATAAAATGGATTGGAGGAAACAAACAATGAAAAGAAGTTTTGAACGCCTGGTGTCCGGACTTCTGGTGGCCGCCATGCTGGTGGGCCTGCCGGTGGTCTCTATGGCATCAGAGTGGAGCACGGGGGATTCCGTGGCCGCTTACTCCGCAACGGAAGTAAATCCCGTCTGCAACCACAACACCGATGAGTCCAACAGCACGCTGAAGGTCAAGGTCGTTGCACCTACCTGCACCAAGGGTGGCTACACCCAGTTCGAGTGCAAGACCTGCGGCCAGAAGTACAAGGGGAACTACACCCCCATGCTGGGCCATGATTACGACGGCGGCGAGGAAAAGGATGGCAAGATGCTCTACACCTGCCAGCGCAGCGGCTGCTCCGAGCACTACTCCGTACAGCTGGACGACGCCGGAGATCCCGACCACTACCACTACGACACCGTGGACAGCTACTCCACCTGCGTGGCCCATGTGAAGGACGCAAAGTGTAAGGAAAACAGCTACGGCCAGACCTTCTATGTGTGCACCATCTGCGATTATGTGCAGTATGATCCCAGCGCCTATGTGGCTCCTCTGGATCACGACTTCACTGAGTGGCAGTTCGTCAAGGAGTCCGGCATGACCAACAAGGGCAAGGCCTCCCGCTCCTGCAGAAACTGCGGTTTCGTAGAGACTGTGAAGACCGCCAACGACGAGCCCTATGCCCAGATGGGCCGGATCACGGAAAGCATGACTCCCGCCTATACCAGCGCCTTCGGCAGCGAGATCGCAGTGTATCTGGCCAAGGGCGTGACCTTCGACTACGCCAACGTGATGTACGGCAGCCGCTACCAGGTCACCTCTTTCACCGATGTTTATGGCAACAGCTATTCCGGCACCTTCTATGTAGATATGAGCAAGGTGGAGCTGGATCCCGGCAGTGTGCCCATCTATTCTTCCAACAAGGGCGTACAGGAGTACGTCACCGTGACGAGCAACAGCAGACTGAATGTCTACAGAGGCCATACCACCGACAGCGCCCTCATCAAGACCCTGTCCAAGGGTGACAAGTTCTATGTTTACCGCTATGAGTCCGGCAACACCTGGGGCCGCATTTCCGCCACTGAGGATCAGTGGGTCCAGCTGGACAACAGCGACCTGACCCGCGTGCCCGCCTTCGGCTTCGGCAGTGAGCTCAGCGACCTGGGTGACCCGGATCCCGATACTCCCGAGGTGGCTGACGTCGGTACCGTTACCGCCGCATCCAGCACCATCGTCCGGGACGAGAGCAATGTGTCCGTCGGCAAGCTGCCCAAGGGCACCAAGATCAACTTCTACAAGTCCACCGAGACCGACAAGCCCTTCGAGAAGAACTCCAAGGGTGTCATCACCCGGGGCTACATCGAAGAGTCCGAGGCCATCCGTCTGGGCCTGTCCGGCGCCGGTTACATCGACATGACCTATGTGACTCTGGCCTCCGGCAGCAAGACTCCCAGCTCCGGCAGCAACAGCAGCAATTCCAACTCCGGCAACAGCGTGGTTGCCACCGGCGTGGTCACCAGCTCCGTGAACCTGAACGTCCGCAAGAAGCCTGAGGTCAGCGTGCTGAACCTGATGGGCTCCCTGCCCACCGGCACCAAGCTGGAGTTCTATGAGATCGGCACCTACAACGGGGCCTCCTGGGGCAAGATCAAGTACAACGGCAAGGACGGCTGGGTCTGCATGACCTATGTGCAGATCACCTCCGGCAATTCTACCAGCATCGGCAGCAGCAACTCTCAGGCCAAGCCCAACGGCACCGTGGCCAACTGCTCCATGGGCGTCAACGTCCGGGATACCAACAGCACCCAGGGCAAGCTCCTGACCACCATCGCCGTGAACTCCCGGGTAGCCATCACCAAGCTGAAGGACGGCTGGGGCTTCGTGGACGGCAAGGGCTGGGTCTATATGCAGTATGTAAACCTGGACGCCGGTGCCGAGGAGGCCATTAAGAACGGCTCCAACAGCAGCAATAATAGCAGCAGCAATACCGACAACACCGTAAAGACCTATACCAATGTTACCGTTTTGGGTGAAGTCGTCACCGGCAGCAAGGCAACGATCTACTCTGGCACCGTAGCGAAAGCCGGTACCGAGCAGCTGACCATGATGGGCGGACGTCAGTTCACCATCACCGACCGGACCATCGTCAACGGCACCGTCTGGTACAAGACCTCCGCCGGCGGCTACACCGGCTGGGTGGCAGACGAGGGCAACATCACTCTGCCCGCCATTGTTGGCACCGTCAATGTCAGCAGCCTGAACGTTTACGCCGACCGCAGCACCGACAGCAAGGTGATCAGCACCCTGGTGCAGAATGCCCAGGTCACCATCGATAAGAACGGTCAGTGGACCGACGGCATCTACGTCTGGGGTAAGGTGAGAAACACCAACGGCTATGTCCAGATGAACAACCTGAAGCTGGTGGTCCAGCAGACCACTGACGGCATCTCCGTAGGCAGCACCCCCATCACCGGCAAGATCCTGAGAACCCTGGAGGTCCGCAAGGCCCCCAAGGACAGCGCCGCCATCCTCTATGAGGTGGAAGCCAAGCATACCGTCACCATCGACACCTGGTGCTACAAGGGAGGCACCGTCTGGGCCAAGGTCACCGTAGGTGAGGAGGCCGGCTGGATCGAACTCACCAATGACAATGTGGGCCAGAGCACTGTTTCCGCCACTGTCAATGTGGATAAGATCGAGCTGTACACCGCCGCCGGAGACCTGAACAGCAAGACCAATCTGACCAAGCGCAAGAATGACAAGATCACCGTCCTGGAGCGGACCCTGGTTGACGATACCAGCGTATGGGGCCGGATCGAGGTCAGCGGCGAGGACTACTGGATGAACCTGGCCGGTACCTCTCTGGGAACCTATTCCATCGTGCCCACCGAGACCACCGCTCCTGCCACCACAGCCCCTTCCGGCGGCAATAACAGCGGCAGCGGTTCCAACACCGGTACCACCACTGCCGTCAAGGGCACCATCTGCAACACCGATTCCGTGAATGTCCGTACCGGCGCAGGCGTCAGCAACGCTTTGGCGACGACCCTGACCCGGGGCACTGTGGTTACCGTTTACGAGCAGAAGACCGTGGATAACGCCCTGTGGGGCCGCATCGATCAGGGCTGGGTAGCCATGAGCTACGTGGACCTGAGCGCCAAGACCAACACCGGCACCAACTCCACCGTCGCCAGCGGCAGCCTCTCCGGCAACACCATTCTGACCACCGTTCCCTCCGACGCCATCGCCGTGGGCTTCGTCAATACCAAGAATCTGAATGTCCGCAAGGGTTCCGGCTTCGGCTACACCACTACCGCCACCCTGCCTCAGTATACCAACGTTGTGGTATACGAGCAGATCCTGAAGGACGGCGTGATCTGGGCCCGGATCGATCAGGGCTGGGTCTGCGCGACCTACCTGACCTACACCGGCCTCAGCGTCACCGGCTCCGGCACTGCCGGCACCGTGGCCCGCTGCTTCTACACCGCCCGGGTCCGTGCGAACCCCGGCGTCAGCAGCGCCCTGGTAGGCTACGTCATGGTCAACTCCCGGCTGGAGATCTACGAGCAGCAGTCTTACAGCGGCGAAATGTGGGGCCGCACCAGCATTGGCTGGATCTCCATGCAGTACGTCCTCACCGACGGCAGCCTGCCCGCTTAACTTACCAATCCATTCCAATCCATTTATAGCCGGCGCGCCTTCGGGTGCGCCGGCGCCCTTTTTATAGGCGAGCATGTAAAAAAGTCAAATAAGGGATAGCAATCCGAGAGAAACTGTGCTAGAATGTAGCCCAGAATTCTTTGTGGAACGCGGGAGTTGAGCATATGGAGCATTCCGGACTGGTTTTCGGTACGGCATATAGTATAGAGGGGCTGTCTCTGACCGAGATCCGGGAGGATCTTGCCAATATGGCCGCGGCGGGCATAAACCTGCTGCGCATCGGGGAGGACTTGTGGCCCAGTTGGGAGCCTGAAGAAGGGGAATACGACTTCCGGGGGTTTCAGCAGGTTTTGATGCTCTGCCGGGAGCAAGGGCTGGATGTGCTGCTGACGGTTCCTTCTCAGATCTGCCCTCAGTGGCTTCGGGGGAAGCGGGAGCAGATTTGGAGGGGGCACAACGACGGCCTGATCCGCCGCCTGGCAGAGCTGGTGCCTACCATATCCTGCGTTCGCGGGTTCCAGGTAGATGCCACAGGAAATCAGGAAAAACTGGCCCTCCACCAGTGCCGGTTACTGAAAAAATGCCTGGGGGAGGACACCCAGGTGTTGGCGCTGATGGACAAAGGCAGTACCGATGCCCATTGGGAGGAAGCCAACCGGTTCTCTGTGCTGGGCTGCCGGGTCTACCATGAGGCCGGGCTGAAAAGCTCCGGGGCGGAGCTGACCTTCCGGGGAGACCTGGCCCGGGGAAACCGGGAAACCCCTTACCTGGTGCTGGAGACCCAGTGCCAGGGCCGCTTGGGCCAGCTGCCCTACCCCGGCCAACTGCGGCTTTGGGCCTTCCACCATATTGCCTCCGGCAGTGCCGGCCTGTGCTACCGCAGCTGGCACAGCGACTGGGCCCCCGGCACCGACTGGAAGGGTGTGGTGGGCTACGACGGGAAACCCGGAAGGGCTTACCGGGAGGTCAGCGGCATCGGAGCGGAGCTGAAGACCCTGGGAGACAAGCTCTACGGCCTTCGAAAGCAAAACCGGGTAGCGGTGGTGGCCAGCGCGGCCAGCGCCCGGCAGATGCCCAAGGTGGGGAGCAAGACCTATGCCGATTGCCTGCGCTGGATCTGTGACAGCTTTTACCGGCTGAACATCGAGCTGGATCTGGTGCCGGACAGCTGCCGGGACTTTTCAGAGTATGCCCTGGTGGTAACGCCCTGCCTCTACAGCGCCGAGGATCCGCTGATCATGGCTCTGCGGAACTATGTGGCCGAGGGCGGCTGCCTGATCTCCACCTTCCGCAGCTTTTTCACCGACGGGGCGGGAAATATCCGCCGGGGAGCCCAGCCCTATGGCATGACGGACCTGTTCGGCATGTACTACGAGGACTTTACCGTGCCGGAGGAGACCTGTCTGCCGGAGTATATGGCGGAGGTCTCGGATTTTATGGAGATATTGGAGCCGGAGGAGGCAGTCTCTCTGGCCATTTACGACAGCCCCGCCTGGCGGGGCAAAAGTGCCGCCTCCTGCTGCCGGTTCGGCAAGGGCCAGGCTGCCTATTTCGGCTGCTACAGCGAGGAGGGCTTTGAGCCGATTTTGCTGCGGCTGCTGGCAATGTGGCACATTCCCGTGCCGGAGACTGCCTGGCCGGTGGTTCAGAAGCGGGCCATCAGCCGGGAAGGAAAACCCCTGACCTTTTTGCTCCACTACAGCCCGGCTTGCCGGGTGATCCCCAGCCCTGCCACCGGGACGGAGCTCTTCTCCGGCAGGCACATGGACGAGGGGGAGCCTCTGGAGCTGAAGGGCTGGGACGTGAAAATTTTGGAGGGAGACCTATGAGCAGAGCCGACGAACTGTACAAAGCCACCTGCCGGGACATTCTGACCAACGGCTTTTCCGATGAAAACCTGGAGGTGCGCCCTCACTGGGCCGACGGAACTCCCGCCCACACCATCAAGAAATTTGGTGTGGTGAACCGCTATGATCTGGCAGAGGAGTTCCCCATTATGACCCTGCGCCGGACCTATTGGAAGAGCGCCGTAGATGAACTGCTGTGGATCTGGCAGAAGAAATCCAACCGGATCGCGGACCTGGGCAGCCATGTCTGGGATGAGTGGGCCGGGCCGGACGGCACCATCGGCAAGGCCTACGGCTACCAGCTGGGGATCAAGCACCGGTACAAAGAGGGCATGTTCGACCAGGTGGACCGGGTGCTCTACGATCTGAAGCACAACCCGGCTTCCCGGCGGATCCTGACCAACATCTATAATTTTGAGGATCTCCATGAGATGAACCTGTACCCCTGTGCCTACTCCATGACCTTCAATGTCACCGGGGACACTCTGAACGCCATCCTCAACCAGCGATCCCAGGATATGCTCACCGCCAACAACTGGAATGTGGTCCAGTACGCCGTTCTGGTCCACATGATGGCCCAGGTATCCGGCCTGAAGGTGGGGGAACTGGTCCATGTGATTGCCGACTGCCACATCTACGACCGGCATATCCCCGCGGTGAAGGCCATGCTGGAGCTGGAGGGCTATGACGCGCCAAAATTCTCCGTGGACGGGAACGTTACGGATTTCTACGCATTTACCAAGGATTCTTTCAAGCTGGAGGGCTACCGGTATCATCCCTTTGACTTTGAGATCCCCATGGCGATCTGAGGAAAGGCCATGGAACTGATCGTTGCGGTATATGACGACTGGGGCATCGGCCGGGACGGCACCCAGCCTGTGGCGTTGAAAGCGGACCGGAAATTCTTCCGGGAGACCACCAAGGGCTGCCTGGTCATTGCCGGCCGCCGGACAGTGGAGGATTTCCCGGGGAAGAAGCCCTTGCCGGGAAGAGAGAACCTGCTGCTGACCCGGCAGGGAGGAGACTATCCGGGCTTCACCCTTTGCCAGAGCGTGGAGCAGGCGGTGGAGCTGGCGGAGAAAGCGGACCGGGCTATGGTCATCGGCGGCGGCAGCGTCTATCGTCAGCTGCTGCCATACTGTAACAGGGCCTATGTGACCAAGGTCGGTAGGAAGATCCCCTGCGACACGTTTTTCCCGGACCTGGACCAGGACCCGGATTGGCGTTTGCGTCAGGTGCTGGGGAAAGGGGAGGAAGATGGCATCGCCTACACGTTCTGCTTATATGAGAGGAAGAGATGAAAGGGGCTGGCATTGGCGGCCACTGATATTTCTCGCCATCCTGGTGGTGCTGCTGTGGGCGGCGTCCTGGGTGTTCCTGCCCAAGAACAACACCTATGAGGACGGAATGGAGGACATCCTGACGAATGGCTACCTGGGAGAGCCGGAGAATTCGCTGGATGTGCTGATCCTGGGAGACAGTGTCCCAAAGTTCTCGGTCATTCCGACGGAGCTGTGGAACAAATGGGGAATGACTTCCTATATATGCGCCGGGGCGGGGAGCCGCTTTCCAAAGACCCTGGAGAATGCCGAGAGATTCTTTGAGACCCAGAGCCCCAAGGTCGTGCTGCTGGATGCCAACCAGCTCTACAAGGAGATCAAGCCGGAGGCGGTCTTGGAGTTGTGGCTGGAGCGCAGGTTTCCCCTGCTGCGATACCATGACAACTGGAAGAAGGTCTCGCCCAGAAGAATGCTTCGGCCGGTCCATATGACGACTGTGTATTGGGAGAAGGGCTATCACCTGTGCAAGCTGATAGAGCCCACAGAAGCGCTGACCCACATGCAGCCGGATGATGGGGCAGAGATGCCGCCGGAGAAAAACATACGCTATCTGAAGCGGCTGATGAAGCTCTGTCAGGCCCACGGAGCCCGGCTGGTGATCACCAGCCCCCCTACCACGAAGGTCATGACCATGGCCAGGCACAAGGGGCTGAAGCTGCTCACGGAACAGTACGGGCTGCTGTATTGGAACCTGAACCTGTGCCTGGAAGAAATGAAGTTTGACTGGTCAAAGAATACGGCCGATTGCGGAGAGCATCTGAACTACTGGGGCGCGGTGAAGGTGACCAGGGCCCTGGGAAGGCGCTTGGAAGTCCTGGGAGTGCCGGACCACCGGGGGGACAATGCCTACGCGGCCTGGGACGACTGCTATACAAACTTCCTGGAGCTGGCCGAACAGGCGGCAGGGAGTACGGGAGAGGTTTTGCCCCTTGACTGGGAGAAAATAGAATAAGGCGAAAAAACCGCCATTGTCAAACATGACCCATGCTTGACAATGGCGGTTTTCTTCTTCCTTAAGCCGGTTTTGCTGCCAGCATTCTCGCCACACAGCAGCAGACGGAGAATGCGTACCGGGAGTCCCGGTCGATGTCCGGAGTCCGGGCCAGATAATCCTCGTGGTGCTTGGAGATGGTGTCCATCACGGAGCGGGCAGGAAGCTTCTCGGGGGTGCCCCGGCCCTGGAGGAACCGGAGAAAATAAACTTGCAAAGCGTCCTCGTATTTCTTGTGCTCCTGCAGGCTGACGGGGAAGCTGGAATTGTGGGCGTATGTAAAGGCATCTACGGTGTAGTGGATGAGCTTTCCGGCGGTGTAGTAGTCCAGCAGATTCCAGCTTTTTTTCTGCTCCAGGCGCCGGGCAATGCGGCCCATGAAATGCTTGGCGTTTTCGTAGTTATGCCCCCGGAGCCACTGGGCCCGGACAGAGCCTTTCAGGTAGGTGGCGGGATTGCGGTCCGGTTCGATGCAGCCCAGCAGAAAAGCGGTCCGGTAAGGGCCGGAGATCTGGGGGAAATAGGTATTTACAAGGTAATTGCCCAATTGGCAATGGCTTTTTCCACGCATATAAGGCGCTCCCTTCTGTTTTTAAGCGGATCTTCTCTTACGGCTTCACATTATAGCACGGTTTACAGAAAAAGTGTGAACATCCGAAAATTTTAATAAAGATTTATGGATCAGACAAAAAAACAGGAAGCACCTGACCGCTTTTGCGTTATTTCGACAGAAACAGGGCGCTATAATAAGGGCGGAATCAGAAAAAGAAGGGAGAAACCCAAGTATGAAAGAGATTATGTTTGAATTTGCCACATTCCTGCTTGCTACGGTCCAGGCGGCCACCCTTATGTGGATCATGGCGGTGTTTGTCCCCTAGGGAAAAAAGCGGAACACTGGCAAAACCACCAAAGAATGCGGAAATCCAAAATCATGGTTGTAAAAATCTCAGGGACGATGTATAATGTGACGAGTCACGAATTTTTTCTTTCGTTCGGGGGATAGATACATGAATAAAAATAAGGATATTTCCGCATACCTGAAGCCTGGCACCCATGTGCATCTGGTGGGCATCGGGGGCGTATCCATGCGGCCGCTGGGACTTGTGCTGAAGGGAATGGGCATGACCGTTTCCGGTTCGGATATGAGCTCCTCTGTATCTACAGACGAATTGATCGCCCACGGCATCCATGTGCACATCGGCCACAACGCCCGGAACATTGCCGGAGCCGACTGCCTGATCCGCACTGCCGCCGCCCACAATGACAATCCGGAGATCGCCGCGGCCCGGGCCGCCGGGATCCCTGTATTCGAGCGGGCCCAGGCCTGGGGCGAAATTATGAAATCCTATAAAAATGCCATCTGCATCTCCGGCACCCACGGAAAGACCACGACCACCTCTATGATGACCCACATTCTCATGGAGGCGGGGGCCGATCCCACGGTGATGATCGGCGGCTATCTGCCCCTGCTCCACGCCGGACACCGGGTGGGCAATGGCGACACCATTGTGCTGGAAAGCTGCGAATACTGCGACTCCTTCCTGAATTTCTACCCCACCATCGCCGTTGTGCTGAACGTGGAGGCGGACCACCTGGACTATTTCAAGGATCTGGCGGATATTCAGAAATCCTTCCATAAATTTGCCGGTATGGCTACCGACGGCGTGGTGGCCAACGGAGACGACCCCCACACGGTGAAGGCCCTGGAGGGCATCCCCTATGTGTCCTTTGGCCTGGGGGAGGGAAACCGGGTCACCGCCGCCAACGTCAGCGCCGACTGGCGCCATTTTGACGTGCTTTGCGACGGCAGCTTTTACTGCCACCTGGACCTGGGGGTCCTGGGGCGGCACAACGCCATGAATGCTTTGGCTGTGGCGGCTACCTCCTGGGTCATGAAGATCCCGGGGGAGGCGGTATCCAAGGGCGTGGAGGCCTTCCACGGCGCTGGCCGCCGGATGGAGTTCAAGGGCACCTACCATGGGGCCCAGGTTTACGATGACTATGCCCACCATCCCGATGAGCTCCGGGCCACACTGGAAGCCATCCGGAGCATGGGGGACCATCGGCTGGTGCTGGCCTTCCAGCCCCACACCTACACCCGGACCAAGCTATTGATGGATGATTTCATCCGGGAGCTGAAGAAAGCGGACGTGGTGGTCCTGGCGGAGATTTACGCCGCCCGGGAGAGCAACACCATCGGCATCTCCTCCGCCGATCTGGCGGCCCAGATCCCGGGAAGTATTTACTGTGAGACCCTGCAGGACGTGACGGAGACCCTGCGCAAAATCGTCAAAGAAGGCGACATTGTGGTGACCATGGGTGCCGGAGACATTTTCCGGGCCGGGGAAGCCCTACTGGCGGAGTAAAGAAAAGAGGCAGTTAGGTTATGAAAAGTTTAAGCGTTTGCATTCTCTTCGGCGGCGTGAGCCCGGAGCACGAGGTATCCTTGCGCAGCGCCGAGTCCGTGCTGAACAATATCGATGAGAGCAAGTACAATGTATTCCCCGTGGGCATTACCAAGGAGGGAAAGTGGATCCTCTACGGCGGCAAGGACTATTCCGACCTGCCCAGCGGGCGCTGGCTGACCCACCCCGACAACCGTCAGGCGGCCATCTCTCCCATCCGGGGCCAGGGTCTGCTGACCTTTGAGGGAGACTGCGTGGTCCGGCAGCAGATCGATGTGGTGTTTCCGGTGCTCCACGGCGAAAACGGAGAAGACGGCACCATCCAGGGCCTGCTGCAGCTGGCAGGCATTCCCTACGTAGGGCCTCATGTGGCGGCCTCCGCGGTGGCCATGGACAAGACCCTGACCAAGCTGGTGGTGGACCAGGCCGGTATCACCCAGGCAGCCTGGAATCTGGTCCGGCGCAGCGATATGGGCAGCCGGATGGAAGCGACTCTGGACGCTCTGGAAGCAAGATTCGCCTATCCCATGTTCGTCAAGCCCGCCGGTACCGGCTCCTCTGTGGGCGTCTCCAAGGCCACGGAGCGGGAGGACCTGAAAAAGGCCCTGCTGGAGGCGGGAAAATATGACGATAAGGTCCTGGTGGAGGAATTCATCCGGGGCCGGGAGATCGAGGTGGCGGTCATGGGCAACGAAAGCCCCGTGGCCTCCGTCTGCGGCGAGATCGACTCCGGCGCGGATTTTTATGACTACGATGCCAAGTACATCACCGATACCTCTGTGTCCTATATCCCCGCCCGGATCCCGGAGGATGTGGCGGAAACGGTGCGGGATACGGCGGTGAAGGTCTACAAGGCCATTGGCTGCCAGGGCCTGAGCCGGGTGGACTTCTTCGTCACCTGGCAGGAGAACCGGGTGGTCTTCAACGAGATCAATACCATTCCGGGCTTTACCTCCATCTCGATGTATCCCAAACTCTTCGGAGCCAGCGGGGTCCCCTACAGCCAGCTCATCGATAAGCTTCTGGAGCTGGCCCTGGAGGCTTCCAAATGAGCGATACACCCGTTGTCCTTTCCATCACCGGCCGGCAGACCTACGGCAATCAGCCCCCGGAGACCATCGAACTGGTCACCGAAGGGACCATGACCTACCGGGACGGGGGCTGGGACATCTCCTATGAGGAGAGCGAACTCACGGGCATGGAGGGGGTCACCACCCTTTTTCGGGTAGAGCCCGGTGTGGTCACCCTATCCCGGGTGGGGAAGCTCAACTCTACCATGATCTTCCGGGAACGGGTGCCCCACGACTCCCTCTATCAGATGGAGTTCGGCACCCTGCTCCTTACCATCAACGCCACCCGGGTCTATTACGATATTGTCCCCGACGGCGGCACCATCGACCTGGTGTATGAGATCTGTATCGAGAACACAGAAGCCGGCGTGATCGACTATCACCTGGATATCCGGGCAAAATAAGCACCGAAAGCGGCGCATCCCAAAGGGGGTGCGCCGCTTTGCTATCGGTTTAGCTTTCCAATTCCAGGGCCAGCTCGATTTCTTCCTCGTCGTTGTTTCCGGTCTCTGCAAATCCGAGGCCTTTGTACAGCGCCAGGGCGGGAGCATTTTCCACGTTGCAGGTTAAAACCACCCGCTTCGAGGCCCCGAAGGGCTTGCTGGCAATGTAATCCAGACATTTTTCCAGGGCGGCTTTTCCGCAGCCCTTGCCCTGATGGTCCGCATCGATCATCATGTGCCAGATGTTGTATTCCGCCAGATCGTAGTCGTAGATCACCATCACATAGCCCACCATCCGGTCACCGCAGCAGATGCCAAAGGGTGTGCACTGGTGGTAGTACACATAGGCCTGGGCAAGGCTCCGGATGGGGTGGGAAACAAATCGCTCCTGCCCCGGCCCCAGCTTCAGGTGAAAGGCGTCCAGAAAGTTATTTTCATCAATTTTTTGTAAGGTAATTTGGTTCATACATATCCTCCTGTGGATGCAGGGGGATCAGAAGAGAATATCCCCCCGGTTCTTGTTGGTTACGAATGCGTCTTTCAACATAATGAACATCTCCTTTCGGGTGTGGGATATCTATGTAAACGCGGCAGGACCGCGGATGGCTCTATCATAAGCGAAGAGGGCAGAAAAAGTCAAGAAAAACTTAATTTGACGAACCTTGCCAGCTATGGTATAGTGAAACCAAAGAACAATGCAGAGGAGAGAGACTATGTTTTTTGGATTATTCAACATCCTGTTTACCATCGTCTTCGTGGCGGTAGCCGTTGTCATCATCGTAACGGCTATCAGAAGCCTGGGCCAATGGGCCGAAAACAACAATTCCCCCAGACTCACCGTCCCGGCAACGGTGGTCGCCAAGCGCACCAATGTGGATCACCACAACGGAAATGACGCCGCGCAGTACCACAGCTCCACCACCTATTACGCCACCTTCCAGGTAGAAAGCGGAGACCGCATGGAACTCCGGCTGGCCGGGAATGAGTACGGCCTGCTGGTGGAAGGGGACAAAGGAAAGCTGTCCTTCCAGGGAACGCGGTTTCTGGGGTTTGAGCGGACGTAAAGATGTTGGGAGAATAAATCAGCTGTTCAGAGAAAAAGGAATCGCATTGAATTTTTTGTATTGCAAATTGCTATACATATGGTATAATAATGATTGAAAGGTGGTATGAACTATGGCAGCTAAAACCGCAAATGTAGTGGCCCGTGTAGAGCCAAATGTAAAGGAACAGGCTGAGAAAATCATGGATATGCTTGGGATTCCTGTTTCTGTTGTTATCAATACACTCTACAAGCAAATTATTATGACCCAAAGCATCCCTTTTTCTCTTTCTGTTCCTGCTGTACCTGTTGCCCGGGATGAAATGGATGATTCTGCTTTTGATGCAATGATGGAGCAAGCATGGACGGAAGTGAAAGCCGGTAATTCCCGTCCTGCTTCGGATGTATTCGCAGACCTGAAGCGAGAGATTCTGTGATGCCAGGAAAGTATGCGGTAAAGATTTCTGGCTTGGCAGAAAAACAACTCCACGACATTGCTGGCTATATCCGCTTCACCCTCCAGGCACCCAGTACAGCAACGAAGATGTTGGGCTTTTTGGCGGAGGAAATTGTTTCTCTGGATCAATTTCCCAATCGTGTGCCATTGACAGAGGAAGAGCCATGGCACAGTCGGGGACTCCACAAACTGACAGTCAAAAATTTTCTTGTCTACTTCTGGGTGGACGAAGAGACGATGGAAGTTCAGATCGCTAGTATCGTTTATGGCCGCAGAAATCAGCGGCACCAGCTTTCCAAGCTTGATATGTTCTGATCAATACGCGCAGGGACGGTTATGCCTCCGTCCCTGCGAATCTTTCACCCCGCCGCCTCCAGCATATTCTCGATAAAGATCCCGTACCCCGCCGTCGGATCGTTCACCAGCACATGGCTCACCGCGCCGACCAGCCTGCCGTCCTGCAGGATCGGGCTGCCGGACACGAGTGATTGGCATTGTGGATAACACGATATATTTGTAAAGCCTTTTCATTTGTGCTGTTGAAAGCCAATTGCTTTCTTTTGCGCTGTATGGTAAAATATCCGGAGAAAAAGGTGTGTTTCATTTCATGAGAATGGAGGATCTGCAAATGCTGATGAACAGTGGCGAGTACTTGGATTTGGTACAGAATATCAAGCAGGAAATCCAAAGTGCGCAATATAGGGCAGCGCTGAATGTCAACAGGGAACTGATATGCCTGTACTACGACATTGGGTCAGCCATCAACGAGCATAAAACCTGGGGAAATAAATTTATTGAGAACCTTGCTACAGACATTAGGCTGGCATTCCCGGAAGCAAAAGGGTATTCGGTGCGAAATCTCAAGTATATGGCGAAGTTTGCGGCGCGTTTTTCCTCCGATGAAATTGTGCAAGCGCCGCTTGCACAGATCATCTGGTACGCATTACTTGGCTTTTCCGACAGCATTGAGATAGGCATCCATAAGACCCTCTTTCACAAATAGGATTCGGCCCTGCTTGTTGTTTCCTTGCTTGACATGGGGGAGTTTGTCTTTTATCTTTCTCACATAGGCTTCAGACAAATTTAGTGTTTCTGCTGCTTCCTTGACTGTGATAAGCTCAGGCTCCTTTGTCTCATCTTTTACCTTCTGCATCTCCTTCACCATGTCCTTGGCGAGGAGTTTGATAAATTTTTGATTATATTCAAATCGCATCATAGCTGATATCTCCATTTTTGTTGCAAAAATAGGAATAAGCTATCAAAACGGTGGTCTTGAATAATTTAAAGTCATATTTTAACCCGTTGGCGGAATTAATTTAAGTTGATAAATA
>OIZT01000782.1_pt1 | contig 17310 bp, 12 predicted proteins | sample 1588611 | NCBI WGS metagenome assembly OIZT01 (sample SAMN03283278) | human gut metagenome | biome: human-associated habitat; material: feces | host: Homo sapiens | place: Peru | collected 2012
CTCGGAGATATTCATTTCTGTTTTTTATCCCAACTGGCTTATAATTCGGAAATTTCATCTAAATTTGCAAAAAGAAAAATATATAATACCTATTATATTATGGAAAAGAACTTTTACGCTAATCATGCCACGTCAGCGTGGCTAAGATATGCAGCCCCTGCTGTGGTGGCAGCATTCTTTTCAACAGCAGTCTATGCACAGGAAGCTCCTTCAAAGCCTTGCAATCTTAAGGCAACTGAAACGAGTGGCTATGTGACATTGTCGTGGGATCGTCTTGCCAAAGCAGACACTTTGCTAAATGAGGGCTTCGAGGATGACAACATGCCGGAGACATGGACTGTGAAGGTTACCAATACTTATGATCCAACATTTACTTGGTTCCGATTCCCAACAGCATCAATGGAAGAAGATGGTGATGAGGAAGAGATGGCAATGTGGCGTCATTCTGGCAAGGGAAGCGCTGTGATATCTTGGGACCAGGCTTGTCCTCATGAGGATGGATCGTCGGCTGTACAGGATGAATGGCTCATTATGCCTGCCACAAAGGGAGCGCAATATCTCAACTTCTATACATATATTGCACCTGAACTTTTAGAGTATGGTGCTTATGAGGATTTCCCCGACCATTACTATGTGAAGGTTAGCCATGACGGAGGCAATACATGGAATGAGATATGGGATGCACGTTATGACAGCAACGGTTCTGATGGCTGGCAGCTCGTGTCGCTTTATCTTGGCGATGCTTCAGAGGGTGATGCTATAGTGGCTTTCGAGGCTAAGAGTAATCCTGATGATGACACCTCGGGTTTGTATTTCACATGGGCCATTGATGATGTTAGTCTTTACACTTCGGCTGTTGATGCTGCCAATGCCCCTGCCAAGAATCTTCCTAATATATCAAAGACTCTCAAAGGACTTCCTGCATACCGACCATTTGCTATTACAGGAAAGCGTGTGGCACAGCCTAAAAAGTCGGCTTACAAGGTGGTTGCTCCAGCCGAGACTTACAACGTATTGCTCGACGGTGAGTTGATAGCCAATATTAAGTCTACTGAATATACCGATAAGTCGGAGAAGACTCCTGGCGAACATACCTATGGTGTACAGGCTGTCAATGGCGAACTTGCATCAGAGATAGCAGAGGTGAAGGTGAAAGTTACTGAGGCTACAGTAAACGCTCCTCGTGATGTAAAGGCTACTGCTGAATATGATGAAGAGTCGGGCAAGTATAATGTCAAGTTGACTTGGAATGCTCCCGAAGGTGACCGTCTGCCCGATCATTATGAGTGCTATGCCAATGGTGCGTTGTTCGCAGGATGGATAGAGCCTGATGAACTTGTTGCTGAGCAGACAGGAGTAAATCGTGGTGTTCAGTATTATTCTGTAAAGGCTGTTTACGCCAATCCAGAGGGTGAGTCGGAGCTTGTTGGCGATCTTGTAGCCATTGGCACACGCAACACTCCTTATAATCTTGAAGTAAACGTAGAAGATGGTAATGCCAAGCTTGCTTGGATGGCTCCTAAGGCTTCGGAGTATGAGGTTGAGAAATATCAGATATTCCGTGGCAACATACAGTTGGGCGAGACCACTGCTACAGAGTTCACAGATGAGAACATTCCTGATGGCGTATACGACTATAGTGTTAAGGCTGTTTATGCCGACGGATTTGTTTCACTGCCTGTGACTGTTGAGACAGCATATGGTGATGAGCAAATATACGACCTTCCGTTTGCTGAGGACTTTACTGGTGGATTGAAACCGTCAGACTGGACTATTGAGCGTGTAAACACTTCAATGAAGACTGATTATCTCTGGCGTTTCGACAATTGGTATGAGCTTAATGTCACTGGTGGTGGATTCGATAAGGATTTTGCCTCTATGACTTCTTCAATCTCACCAATGGTCAGCATGTTTGCCGTGCTTGAGACTCCTGCCATCTATGATGATGTTGATGAGGATGAAAAGGTTACTTTGGAGTTTGATCTCGACTACAGTGCTGTGGAGAAGGCTACAGGCAAAAAGTCGAATGCAGGACTGCGCTATTCTTTCAACAAGGAGGATTGGGCTAATGTTTGCGACGAGTTCACTGGTTATGACGAGAGTGAACTTGCAGAAGGTGAGACTTGCAAGCCAGAACACTTCACTCTTGATGTGACAAAATGTTTCCAGGAGGGATGTCCTGTTTATTTCGGATGGTATTATGAGGCTCGTCAGGCTAAGCATATTGCCGTCGACAATGTAAGAATATATAAGGAGAATGCTTCTGGAATAAATATAGTTGAGAACAGTAAGGTCAACACCAATGCTCCTGTATACAACCTTAATGGACAGTATGTTGCAAATGGCCGTAAAGGCCTTGCCTCGGGGGTTTATGTTCAGAATGGTAAAAAGATTGTAGTTAAATAAATTTTGATTCTCATGTGTAGGGAGTGCGTCGAAATAGAATTGCGTTAAATTCTATTTTGATGCACTCTTTACTTTTATTTATATCTTTTCCTCTATAAAACAGAAATGAATATCTCCGCAAAAGGTAACTAAACATCAGTATAATAAAAATGAGGCGCATAGATTCCTTGCCCCAAGCGCAAACAAGGGTCTATTCATATAGTTATACTTTCCTCTTCGAGTTTGTACTCAAACTGGCTTCCATAGCCGTCCGTCAGTATGGTTAATTTGTAGACGAGGTGTTACCATCACAAAGATAATAGCCTGCTGACGGGCGGTATATCGTGTTCATCCCCTTGTTCGGGATGTTTTACGGTCTTCATCCGAACGCCCTTTGAAATTTCCTACGTTTCGAAAGGTCAGACAAAGACGTAAAGCAAACGTCTTTCTTATTATAATCATGCCAAACTGCGGATTATCGCTGGCATCTCCATGCCGGCCATCCGCAGAACGACTTTACAAAAGTAGCGAAAAGATATGAACGAAACAAATCTGGGGGAAACAAATAGGGCGAAACCCATTTATTTGAGTTTCTTATAGCGAGAAGAAGCCATCGTCTGGCCATCGACAGAGAAGGGAGTCTTCAAGAGAGGGTCATTGTTGGAGCCACCCGAGGGTTATAATTGCCTCTGCAACGGTAATAATCGTTGTAAATGTTTTCAATAGCAGTCACAATGCGGGTATCAGCACTGTTCTCCCACATTCTAAACTCTACGTCCTCTTCGTAATCACGGGCATAGTCGGTGAGAATGTCGATATTGAAATCCTTGTGCGTCACACCTACCATCTCCCTCTCTGCATCAATGGCATTGCACTCTTGCTCTATATGAACCGGTATCATCATGCAAGGCTTGCCCATATAGAGTGCCTCGCAAACACTTTCAAAACCTGCTGTAGTGGCATAGGCCTTGCAACCAGCCAAAAGCGAGAGAAACTTCACGTCGTCTATGCGATGAAAGGTGAGCGTGTCATCCACCTTTTGTTCCTCGGGTGCATCATGCATGTCCCAGAAGAAATGAAGTTGGGTTTGAGGATGCTTAGCATGCCAAGCCTTAACATTCTCGGCAAACCCGGCATTGAGGATATAGCCCATGATGTAATCGCCATGATGACGGGGAAGAGCTTTAACTTCCTGTCTAAGCAAAGGGGGAACAACCTTTATGTTTTGCTGTGTATCGTCAGCGTAATCACGAATGGACAAAGCCAATTTGGCTGATGCGCCCATACAAGTGAGACGGGTAAACTTCTTTAACCAATGTTCGGCATAGGTTCTATTACCCGGCATCTGAAAAGAAGGATGGAGAAAGAGATACTGATGGGCAATGCAAACTTCCGGAATGTTTAAACGGAAGAGGGTGCACGTGATGCCACATAGCACCTCATAAAAATTGATGATGAGGTCGGCTCCACTCTTCTTTATCTGATTTCTTATAAAGAGGAGGCTCGAAAGATAAGATGGTGCCATAAACATGTTGTAGGCTGCAGAACGGAAAAGATTGAACCGACGGTTGTCTTTGGAAGGCAAAAAGTTTGGACTGTTGAAAGGCTCCACCTGACAACCTATCTGGTCGAGGAAGAAGTCGGGAACCTTCCTGTTACGGCTCTTGCCTACCAACACTTTCACAACTTCATGCCCTTCTTGCACAAGCATCTGCCTAAGGGCAAGCGCCTGAGTGAGATGACCTCTACCCTCTCCTTGTACTACAAATACTACCTTCATTTCCTGTTTACATCTTATAAATATGATACATCTATGGATGACCGGCACTTTCTTTGCCTTCACTTCCGCTTGCAAAGATATAAGAGACTTGTTGCAAAACTGTGAGAGACAGATAAAGATAATGTGAAGAAACGGCTGGTCAGCCCATAAGCTCAACGATGATTCTGTAAGGAAATGGCTGAGAAGCAAACTTTTTGCGAAGTAAGAAGAATAGTGTGAAGTAAAAAAGCCATAAAGGGATAGGAGAAGAGAAATAGAACATAGATGGAGGTGAAACGCACATCAATCGCTCATCCTAAGCTTTTCGGCACATTTTGGCAGATTCTCAATAAAAGAAAAACGAGATGGCCAAGAGCAGACGGCCTCCTCGTTTTTCGATATGTTGTTGACTAATGCTATTGCTATTAGATAAGTACAAGCCGGTTGTCCACACACTTTACTTTATGGGCAAAGGAGGTGCTTCCCTCGTCGCATACTGCTGAGAGGTCTATTCCACGTCGCTTTAGCTCATCTATAAGCGCCTTGTCGTGGGCGGCACGTGCTGAAGTCCAGCCCATATTGCCTACCTCACGGTTGAATGAATCTACTAATGATGTAATGGAACTTGCTGCAAACTGTGCAGCGAAATCGTTGTAAAGGGAATTGCTCATAATGACATTTATTTGAAATTAAACTTATTTCCACATCGTATCTTGGCCACCGTGGCTGTCGAGCTCGGTTGGCGCAGAATAAACTGCTCTTGATGTTTCGATTGCAAATGTACAACAAAATTTCGAAACCACAAACAAAACAATAAAAAAGCTACCCATTTCAAGGGAGGCATTGTGGTTCCCGACGATTTGGAGGTAGTGGAACTGTAAGCCTCCAGCGTCTCCTTGCTTTTATTGTGCTTGTGTTGATTTGGAATTCACTTTCTGTGTGTTAGGCAAAAAGCCGGCTATGACGCCCAAAAGGGGCAGGAAGGCACTCACTTCGAAGATGAATTCGATGCTTGTTTTGTCGGCCAACCAACCAAAGAAAGCTGAGCCCAAACCGCCTAAGCCAAACATCAAACCGAAGAAGATGCCGGCTATCAGTCCTACCTTGTCGGGCATCAAGTCGGTGGCATAGACCACGATGGACGAGAAGGCCGAAGCGATGATGAGACCGGAGAAGAAGCAGCAGATGATGGTCCACGTGAGATTGACAAAGGGAAGGGCAATGGCAAACGGGGCCGAACCAAGGATGGAGAACCATATCACATACTTCCTGCCAAACCGGTCGCCAAGCATTCCTCCTGCCACAGTGCCTATGGCAAAGGCGGCAAGAAACACGAAGAGGTAGATTTGGGAGGCCGCTACCGACACGCCAAACTTGTCTATGAGGAAGAACGTGAAGTAGCTGGTGATGCAGGCAGTGTAGAAATACTTGGAAAAAACCAGCAGGATGAGGATGACCAATGCCCCATACTTGGCCCGTCGGGAGATGTTATGGTTAAGGAGTGGCTGCTGCTGCGGATGGTTCACCACATAGGCCAGTCGTGCCTTATACCATGCGCCCAAACGAATCATGATGACGGCTGCCAACAGGGCTGCCAGGGCAAACCAGGCAATGGCGTGCTGACCATAGGGCAGGATGATGAGGGCTGCCAACAACGGGCCTACTGCCGAGCCGCCGTTGCCACCCACCTGAAAGATAGACTGAGCAAGGCTCTTCTTTCCGCCCGAGGCCATCTGGGCCACACGCGATGCTGTGGGATGGAACACGGCCGAACCAAGGCCAACAACGGTTGCTGCCATCAAGATGAGAAGATAGTTTCCGGCAAAGGCCAACAACAACAAGCCCACTAAGGTGAAGCACATGCCCACCGACAAGGCGTAGGGTTGTGGTCGCTTGTCGGCATACAGACCTGTGAACGGTTGCAGAATGGACGAGGCCATCTGAAACACCAGCGTGATGATGCCTATCTGCATGAACGTGAAGTCGAACTTGTCCTTCAGTATAGGATAGATGGACGGGATGATAGACTGTATCATATCGTTCAGAAAATGGGAGACGCTACAGATGACGAGCATCGAATAAACTGTTCCTTCCACCATCGACGGATGGCCTGTAAGTTTGCTTTCTATTGACTTGAAATTCATTTTTCCATTTCTTTTCTCTGTTCTGCTTCCGCAGATGGGCCAATGGTTGTATGCCGGTCTTTACCAGCTTTTCGGCTTGCAAAATTACCAATATTTAAGGATATGCCACAAAAAAGCGCGTGATAATTTTGATTTCCACATTTTATTCTATATATTAGCTATGCAAAAACATTCCTTAATAGATTATGCCAACAAAAACAACATTCTCCCCACCCCATGGTTATGCCGTATGCATTCACGCCGACTGCCCCATGGCTTCGTCGTGCTTGCACCGCATCGCCTACCCCACGCTATTGGAAACTGGCAACTTTCTGCGCCTCGTCAATCCATCGCGTTGCAACAAAGACGCTTCGTGCTCCTTCTACCGCAGCAATCGTCCCGTGACCTACGCCCGTGGATTTACCAACCTACAGAAGCATATGTTCCCCCAACAGTACCGCCACTTCATGGGCCTCTGCCTCAAACGTTGGAGCCACAACACCTATTACGAGCGACGACGGGGCGACCGTCTGTTGCCTCCTGCCGAACAGGAGTTCGTTCTCAACGCTCTGAAAGAAGCGGGCGTAACCGAAGAGATGAAGTTTGACAACTACGGGCAAAACATCAATTGGCAAGACTGAGCGTCAGTACTTGCCGTAAGTACGGGCGTACCACCATGCAAGTAGGCTTCTACTGCCCTGCAAGTACGGATGCAAATGCAAGCCTGCCGAACGGCAACATTGCCCTTTTCTGCAAAACAAAGGCGCTATCCTGATGGGTAGCGCCTTTTGTGTTAACGAGTTAAGGACAAGTCGTTAGAGCCAAGCTCAAAACCTCGGACTTGGCAACGGTGCAGTAAAGTAGATAATTGATATGTCAGAGGGATTACAATAGCTTTATAATGATATAACATTATACGGAAGTTTTGGCGCACACCTTGAGGTAAAAAAAACGTGGCATAATATTTGCAAATCATTGACAGAAACAAAATATTGACTTTATAAGACTATAACAAATGAAAAAAAACGTATTCATTACAGGTGCCACAAGTGGCATAGGAGAAGCCTGCGCCCGCAAGTTTGCAGAAGGCGGCTACAATCTTGTTCTCACGGCTCGCCGTGCAGACAAGTTGGCAGAAATAAAGAAACAACTTGAAGCCGAAGGGGCCAAGGTGAAAACTCTGGTGTTTGACGTTCGTGACACCGAGGCTGCCAAGGCAGCCGTCAGCTCTCTTGAACCGGAATGGCAGAAGATTGACGTGCTCATCAACAATGCCGGCCTTGCCCTTGGACTGGATAAGGAATATGAAGGCAACACCGAAGAGTGGAGCACAATGATTGACACCAACATCAAGGGTCTGCTCACCATGACCCGCCTCATCGTGCCCGGTATGGTGGAACGCAACGAGGGACACGTCATCAACATTGGTAGCGTGGCCGGCGACGCTGCCTACGCCGGTGGCAACGTCTATTGCGCCACCAAGGCAGCCGTAAAAGCCATCACCGACGGCTTGCGCATAGACGTGGCTGACACGGCAGTGCGCGTGACCAACCTCAAACCGGGACTGGTGGAAACCCATTTCAGCAACGTGCGCTTCCGTGGTGACGACGAGCGTGCCGACAACGTTTACAAAGGCATCACCCCACTCACGGGGGCCGACATTGCCGACGTGGCTTTCTATGCAGCCTCTGCACCCAAGCACGTTCAGATAGCCGAAGTGCTCATCCTTGCCACTCATCAAGCCAACGGCAGCGTGATTTACAGAAAGAAATAAAAGCCGTATAAAACAAGCAAAAGCCGTAGCTGCCAACTGGCACTACGGCTTTTGTCTGTTAAAGAGCGTTGACTCTAATCACTTCACCACCAAACGGGTTGTGGTGGCAATAATACAAACGTTTGCATTGTTTTTTCATACGTTTTCCGCTTTTCGGAGTATTTGCATATTTCAGATGTTACTAACTTTGCTATCGCTATTGAGTCAATATAAAGCGATAATTATCAAAGCCTTGCAAAAAATGCAGGACATATAACAAAGACCACTTAAGCCTAAAATAACACTAACAATAATAGGAACAATGAAAAAATCTATGAAATACCTGTTGACTCTCCTGTTGCTTCTGGGAGTAACGGTTGAAATGAAAGCGGCAGATGTATATCTGCTTACAGCCCAAACAATCAATGGTATCGAGGGTAAGTATGACGTGCCAAGCAACCATAAGCTTGCTCCGAACACTTCTTATGGCGACAATGTGTATTCCCTTAAAATCACATCCATGCCCGAAACGGGATTCTGGTTCCGTATCGGAGTGTCAGGGGAGAGTAATCAGATGCAGCCTACAGTCAATGATGCTCCGCTTACGATAAACGATGAAGGAACACAAAATCCCACCTCTTATTTTATAGAAAGCGGCTGTTATGGAAGCAGCAATGCCTGGAAAGTAAGCTATACGGCGGACAAATATGAATATCTCACGGTTAATGTGGACATCACAGAAGGCTCGACGCGCCGCGTATGGATAGAAGGAAAGAAAACTTCCGCAGGAGAAAGCGGTGAGCCTGTTGCACTGTCAACAGATGTCGAACCGGGTTACTATCTCGTGGGCAATTTCTTCTCAGAGTATAATGTCGGCGGAGACGTTAATCTGGGCGGCGACAGGGATACGATAGATTACACAAAACACGTGTATTTCAAATTCGAACAGCAAAAAGACAAAAGCTATGCGTTCAGCATCCCGGCATGCCTCACGGCACATGCACAGATTCTTGCTGTTGACGATTATGACAATAAGATGGTTTACGGACCGGGCGAGGTATTCAAGCTACATGGTGCAAAGGATTATACCAGCGCATGGCCGCTCACGAACGGTAAAGTGGGAACTAATTGTGAAACAACACCAACGGCAAAGACACTTCTCGGTTCTGAGACATTAGCAGAGAACGGCAACTACTGGGATCTCATGACCCGCAATGACAATGTGACCGACGACGATGGCATGTACACCTTCAGTTTTACGCTTGACGGTGACGGAAACCCCTCCGACTGGCAGGTAAAGCATGATGCCACTACACGTGTGTCTTATATTCTTGGCGACATGGAAGGGGCAACGGCACAGCCGCTCTTCGATAAGCGTAAAAGTGGTGGTGACACGGGCGAATACAGCGACAATAATGTGGCTTCGCTCTATTTCAACGGTCGTAACAACTATTGGTGTATTGGATATGTAGTGAATGACTTGTCAACTGTTGAACAGAAAGAACAGGCAATAAAGGCTACGCCCGATATTCATGTCACACAGAGCGTGAATGTCAACCACGATAACAACTCCGGAACTCACGATAAGCTCTTCTTCCTCGGCAATGGAGGATCTTCCTATAATACTCTCGATAACCGCAACAAGGTCAGGCCTAACCGGAAACCCTTCACCCTTCATCTGTATGGTACAAAGAGGGTAGAGTTTAACCCTAATCGTGGTGACAGCCGTCTGGCGCAGCAAGACGACAGTTATGGTATGACGGGCGAAATACAATTAAAAGGTGGTGATAGCAACACTGCCGACTTTACGATAGAAACCATGTCCATGATAGGTAATGCAGTGGATGGAACTTATGATGCGAAAACTGGCAGTTGGAATTATGCTTCTAAGGCAGGAGACATGGTGTATGACGCCAATGAGCGTTGCTTCTCGTTGACGATATCTACCATAGATGAAAAATACGCCACCCCACATTATTTCAGGTTCGTTGCCAACCATAGCGCAGCACAGAACTGGGGCGAGACGGACGCTAATGTGACAAGCAATACCGGATTTGCCAGATACAGATATGATGGCGCAGATGATGACAACTATACTTGTATGGCAGGCGATCCGAACGATGTGCAGTTTCGTTCAATGGCGAGAGAGGCCGATACTGACTTCGGAAGCGAAAGCCTTTATAGAAAGGATATTCTCTGGAACCGTCCCGCAGGAATCTGGACGATAAGGTTTTACCCGGAGCGCGACCTGGATGGAAATGATATCTCCCGCTACACCATATCAGGAACGAAAGTCGTCAAGATTCCTTTCACCTATCGCGTGGATAAGTTTATCCGTACATACAGCAACAGTGTCGCAATGGAACCCGCAAACGACAAAGTGAAGGTGTATGCAGCATATAAGTATGAAAAACCGAAGGAGGTGAAAGACATCAATTCCCAAGGTACGGTGTATCTTCGTGAGCTCCATTACGTACCGGCAAACATGGGAGTAGTGCTCGTGGGTGAGGTGCCTGCGGGCAAATACTCAGACGGCGCTAAACTGGATTTCTCTTTGAAAGAGAAAACGGATGATCTTCTTTCTGATGATAAGTATGAAGCGTTGTGGATAAAGGCAGACCAGTATGCTGGTGATAATTGGAACAACTATCTCAGACCGACAGTCACGGCTGTTGACAGTCTTGGAAATGCGGACACCGGCAAGGATGGGAAAATAGCCCACCGTTACTTCGGATTGGGAAATTTCCATTCCACAAAATATTACAGGCAGACGCAGACAGGAAAAGACTATATCGGTTTCTTCCGTCTTACGGAGAAAGGCAGAAGCGGAGCCAACAAGGCTTATCTGAGTATTCCGGCAAATGCTATCGTTGATGGCGGAGTGGGAGCAACCTACGGCTATATCGACTTCAACGGACAGCTTCTTGGAAATGAGGCGGATACGAACAATCAGCCGCTTGCGAAAATGGCTGTAATCTTCGACGACGAAGACAATGGCGGAGCAACGACTGCCGTAAGTGAAGTGAAGATGGCTAACACCGACGCCGACGCGTTCTATACCCTTCAGGGAATAAAGGTCTCACGTCCCGTCAAAGGAGTGTATATCCATAACGGAAAGAAATTCATCAAATAAACTGTGAATCATGAAAAAATATATAAAACCAGAGGTTTGGTGTATAGAAGCCCTATTCGAGTCTTTGCTTGCTGCCGAAAGCGGACAAATAGAAGAAGGGGATGCAAAGAGACATAACTATACTCTCTTTGATGATGAAGAAGACGATGACAGCCAGACACATAATTTCAATCTTTGGGATGATGACTGGGGTGATATGAAATAACAATAGGTTATAGTTGTCTTAAGGTAAGTTTGTGAGCGCGAGACAGTCTATAGGAGCTTTTGCGGATGCTTTTCCCCAAAAACGACTCTTGTAGATTGTCTCTTTTTTTATCCCTACTTGTTTACAATACGAATATTTTGTCTAAATTTGCAAAGGAACATTCTATTAAGTAAATATTATGAATTTGAAAACCAACAATCTAAACACATTACTCCCCTCCCTGCGGGGGAGGGGTTAGGGCTTTCTGCTCTGTCTCCTCATGCTTATTCCTATGACCTCGGCTTCGGCCAAGAAGAAGACCCAACCAATGACCGACCGCCAGTACTGGTGCTCGCTTGCCTATCGCATGGCACAGCCCGTGCTTGAGAACATGGCAAAGGGCGAACTACAGAAGAATATGCAGACGGAGTTCAGCCCGAGTTTCGACAACCGCAACCGCAAGGTGCTCTACATGGAGTGCTTCGGCCGACTTATGGCTGGTATCGCCCCATGGCTCACACTGCCCGACGACAACACACAGGAGGGAGTGCAGCGCCGACAGCTGCGCGAGTGGGCATTGCAGTCGTACAAGAACGCTGTCGACCCTCAGAGTCCCGACTATCTGTGCTGGGGCATTGGCGGACAGAACCTCGTTGACGCTGCCTACGTAGCCGAGAGTTTCCTTCGTGCTTATGATACATTGTGGATGCCGCTCGACGAGCAGACCAAGCAGCGCTACCTCACAGAGTTCCGCAAGCTCCGCAAGATTGACCCTCCATACACCAACTGGCTCCTCTTCTCGTCTACCATCGAAAGTTTCATGGCTAAGGCTGGCGGCGAATACGACGAATATCGCGTCAACTCAGCTTGCCGCAAGATGGAGGAATGGTATGTAGGCGACGGATGGTATGCCGACGGACCGTCGTTCGCATTCGACTACTACAGCTCGTATGTGTTCCATCCTATGTATCTTGAGACACTGCAGGCTATGGTTGATGCCAAGGCAAACACCCGCCTCGACTACAAGAAATACTACGACCGCGAACTGAAACGCTGCCAGAAATACGCCATAGTTCTTGAGCGTTTCATCGCTCCCGACGGAACTTTCCCCGTTTTCGGCCGCAGCATACCCTACCGTATGGCAACAATGCAGCCGTTGGCACTGATGGCATGGTATCAGACTCTGCCAAAGGACCTCAGCAATGGTCAGGTACGTGCCGCTCTGACAAAGACGCTGCACCGTATGTTCGACCATCAGCAGAACTTCAACGAGGGCGGCTACCTCACTATCGGATTCTGCGGACACCAGCCCAACGTTGCCGACTGGTACACCAACAACGGCTCGCTCTACATGACCACACTCGCCTTTATGCCTCTCGGCTTGCCTGCCACACACCCGTTCTGGACTGATGCAGCACAGCCTTGGACTCAGATGAAGGCATGGAATGGTGAGGCTTTCCCGAAGGACCATCACTGGCAAGACGACATCCAGACAAAGGATAAGTGGTAGAAAAAAAGCCCTACCCTATATTTTCTCTAGACAATAAATCGTAAAAAACATGAACATTATAACAAATAAACTCAACACATTACTCCCTTCCATACGGGGGAAGGGCCGGGGATGGGGCTTTCTGCTCTGCCTGCTCATTTCCCTCCCCTTATCAGCCAAGACTTGGACAACCGACCAGGTGAAAGACCTGATTGTGCGTGTCAATACCTACTGGCAGCATAACAATAAGGCTGAGACACGCTCATTCTGGGATCCGGCAGCCTATCACACTGGCAATATGGAAGTGTATAAGTTGCTGAAAGACGAGAAGCAGCTCGACTACACTCGCCGTTGGGCTTATCACAACAACTGGAGCGGAGCCACTGAGGCCGACCCACGCCGCTGGAAGTATGCTACATACGGCGAGGGCAAGGACTTTGTTTTGTTCGGCGACTGGCAGGTTTGCTTCCAGACCTACATCGACCTCTACAACCTCGCTTTGGCAAATGGCGGCACCGATGCCGACAACTACTTCATGGTGAAGCGTGCCAAGGAGGTGATGCACTACGAGGCTTACTCTAAGAACGACGACTACTGGTGGTGGAGCGACGCTCTGTATATGGTAATGCCGGTGATGACAAAAATGTATAAGTTGACTGGCGACTCACAGTATCTCGACAAACTCTACGCCAACCTGCTCTACGCCGACCGCATCATGCTCGACGAGGAGACTGGACTGTACTTCCGCGACGCTCGCTACGTCTATCCTAAGCACAAGAGCGTAAACGGCAAGAAGGACTTCTGGGCTCGTGGCGACGGATGGGTACTTGCCGGACTTGCCAAGGTGTTGCAGGATATGCCTAAAGACTACAAGCACTACAAGTTCTTCGTAGACAAGTTCCAGCGTCTTGCCGACATCGTAGCCAAGACTCAGCAGAAGGAAGGCTACTGGACTCGTTCAATCATGGACCCCAACCATGCTCCCGGACCGGAGACAAGCGGCACAGCCTTCTTCACCTACGGCATTCTGTGGGGTGTAAACAATGGCTATCTCGCCAAGAAAGACTACAAGAAGTGTATCGACCGCGCATGGCAATACATCTCTGAGACTGCTGTTCAGGCCGACGGTAAGGTAGGCTACGTGCAGCCCATCGGCGACTGCGCCATCCCCGGTCAGACTGTAGACGCCAACTCGCAAGCCAACTTCGGTGTGGGTGCCGTGCTGCTGGCATCATGCGAGTATTATCGCTACATAAACAATCAGAAATAAATTACAGCCGCATACAGATGAGAAAATCATTAATAATCACCGCCATGGCTGCAATGGCTCTTAGCGTGAGTGCGGCCAAGGTAAAGAAGGCTGCAGCGCCTGCCTTATCAGGACATGACATTCAGCTTCCGCCTCACACCGCTGGGCGTGAAGTAATCAATAACCCAAACAAAGCCCTACCCCCATGTGTGGGTGGGGCTTTTTTTAAATTCACTACATCTATGAAAATTTCTAATTTATTCTCGTCACTTCTCCTTACATTTTCAGCCTTTATCCCATCAACCAACGCCGTTGCTTCGGCCAAAGTGGTTCTCTCAGCCACCAACACTACCGACACACAACGTCTTGAAGTAGCCGAGTTCGACGCTAAGGCTGTGTGGCAATCGCTGGGCGTAGAGTCGGGCAGCAATATCATAGTCAAGGATTTGTACAATCAGGAAGTGGCTTATCAGATAACCCACGACGGCAAGCTGCTGGTCGAGATGGCTGTGCGTCCTCGTGGCGAGGCTCGTATGATTGTTGAGCCGGGCATACCGCAACCTATGCGCAGCTACGTAGACGGATACTTCTCGCATTGGCGTGCCGACGACTTCACATGGGAGAACGACCGCTGTGCCTACCGTGCCTACGGACCTGCCTTGCAGCGCAGTGGCGAGAAGGCATTCGGTTTTGACGTGTGGATGAAGTCGACCGACGAACTTGACGTGCGCCGCCGCTATCAGTTGCACCGCGAAGCTTGCGACGAGCGCGACGAGCTGCGCCGCAAGGGACGCAAAGCTGAGATTGACGCTACATTCGACCGAAAGTCGTTTCATGTCGACCACGGACGTGGACTTGACTGCTACAACGTAGGTCCGAGTCTGGGCTGCGGCGTTCCTGCCATAATGCTTGGCGACAGCATTGTGATGCCATGGGCATTCAAGGACTACGAACTTCTGGACAACGGACCGCTGCGCATGACTGTCGCGCTCACCTATCCCGAAGTGAAGATTGACGGACAGACCGTCACTGAGCACCGCGTCATCACACTCGACAAAGGGTCGTTCTTCAACAACATTACAGTATGGTACGACGGACTACGCGACAAAACCAACGTATGCAGCGGAGTGGTCGTACACACCGACAAAGCAGACGACCTGACTCTCGCCAAGAACTATGTGGCATACTGCGACCCTACCGACTCGCCCGAACGCCACAACTTCCAGATATACGTAGCCACAGTCTATCCCGACGGAACAGACAAGACACGCATGATAAACGACCCATGGCACAAGAATCAAGGCATCATGGGCAACGCTGTAGGCATGAAGCGTGGCATAAAGAACGGCGAACGCTGGAACTACTGGTTCGGAGCATCGTGGTGCAAGAGCGGAACAGCCGACAAAGCTGCATGGATACAGCAAATCAACACCTTCATCAACAATCAGAACCATCCATTGCTGACGAAAGTTGTGAAAGAATAAGCAACTCAGGCAAGATATATCCTCGATGCCTCTGCCTGGGGCAGAACAGTACTTCTTGTTGAAGCATACACGCATGTTGAAGAGCATGCCCCTGCGGATGTTGTCGCCATAGTTTTATGAGGAAACGGAACAAACTGATTTTTCTTATCTTTTTCTTGGCTGATATCAGTGAATCATTCGATTTGTTTATTGTCAGTAAATAAAAAGCCATATGTTTATTTATTGGTAATAAACAAATTTAGTATATTTTATTTGACAGCAATAAATAAAAGTCGTATATTTGCACGGTAATCAAATAGATAGAACCATGCAAAAAGAAGTTTTCAAGACTCTCATCAAAGAGGGACAAAACGAAATACAGGAGATAGAACTCTATCAAAGACCTTTCGACTTTGAGGAGCAGGGAAGATATGTGCTTGTAGGTATCCGCCAGGCAGGAAAGTCTTATCTACTCTATCAGCGTGCCAAACAATTCCTTGCCGAAGGGCACGACATTAAGGAATTCGTCTATATCAACTTTGACGACGAACGCCTCTACGGAATGAAAGTGGAAGACTTCGACCTGATTCTGCAGGCATACAATACCATGTACTCCTATAAACCTATCCTATTCTTCGATGAGATTCAGAATATCGAGGGATGGGAGCACTTTGCACGCCGTCTTGCCAACCAGAAATACAGGGTATTCATCACGGGTTCCAATGCCAGGATGCTGAGCCGTGACATCGCCACAACTCTGGGAGCCCGCTACTTTGACGAAAAGGTTTTTCCTTTCTCTTTCAAAGAATATCTGGTTGCCAAAGGCATTACACTCGAAGAGGACTGGCTGTATGGCAAGCAAAAAAATATAGTGCAGCAACTCTTTTCGGAATACTTCAAATGGGGTGGTTTCCCGGAACTTCTTCTTTATAAGAACAAACGTCATTGGCTGAATGGACTCTATGAGAAAATCGTGTTAGGCGATGTGGTGCAGAGAAACAATATCAAGAACGATCATGCTTTAAGACTTGCCATCAAGCGGCTTGCCGATAATATCATGCAACCAATAGCCTACAACAGACTTGCCAACATGGTAAAGAGTGCCGGCGTTTCTACCAATACAGCCTCCATGATCGACTACATCCGATACACCAAAGAGGCTTGTCTCTTATTTACGTTAGACAACTATGCCTCTAAATTTGCTGAAAAGGAAACTGCCAAGAAGCATTACTTTACTGATAATGGTTTGCTGAGCATCTTTCTTACTGACTCAAAATCGCCTCTGCTGGAAAATCTATGCGCCATCACCCTGCATAAGAAATATAACAGAAACTATGAGATGCCGAAACTGTATTATTACAACCAGAATATAGAAGTGGATTTCTACGTTCCAGAAGAAGGACTGGCGATACAGGCTTCCTTCAGTCTTGAAGATATGAATACCCGAAAGCGGGAAGTTGCAGCACTCGTCGCCCTAAATAAGGTTTATCCTATCAGGAAAGCCATCATCATAACATACGATGAGGAAGAAATCATTGAGGAAGATGGCGTAACCATAGAAGTCATTCCTATCTGGAAGTGGTTAATATCGCCAGAAAAATAAAACACGGACAGATTGAATTTGTCCGTGTTATTTTTTTAGCATGAATTTGTAAAGAAAAGCAGGGATTTCTATCCAGACGATACGTTCCCAAGAAGAAAACTATGAGTTAGTTTCGTTAACATAAAGCTCTAAAGCAGCCAAAGGAGAATAAGAGAGGTTGGAACGTAAA
>OIZT01000783.1_pt1 | contig 17281 bp, 11 predicted proteins | sample 1588611 | NCBI WGS metagenome assembly OIZT01 (sample SAMN03283278) | human gut metagenome | biome: human-associated habitat; material: feces | host: Homo sapiens | place: Peru | collected 2012
CGAAGCCGCCGATGTGCATGACCTTGTCCATCAGGGCCTCGGCCATGATGTAGGTGTCCCCATTGTCCGCCTTGACGAGAACATAGCTGTCCCGGGGGTGGAGGCAGATGGCCAGGTTGCCAGGCAGGGTCCAGATGGTGGTGGTCCAGATCACGAAGTAGGTGTGGGACAGGTCAAACTGGCTGAGCTTGCCCAGATCGTCCTTCATGGGGAACTTGACGTAAACGGTGGTGACGGGATCGTCCTTGTACTCGATGTCGGCCTCGGCCACGGCGGTAACGCAGTAGGGGCACCAGGTCACGGGTTTCAGGCCCTTGTAGATGTAGCCCTTGTCGAACATCCGGCCAAAAACCTTGACCTCCTGGGCCTCAAAGTGCTTGTCCATGGTGCGGTAGGGATGCTTCCAGTCGCCAACCACGCCCAGACGCTTAAAGCCGCTCATCTGCTTCTGGATGAAGTCCTCGGCGAAGGCCTCACAGGCTTTCCGGAACTCGGGGACGGTCAGGTCCTTGTTGAGCTTCTTCTTGGAGGTCTCGATGGCCCGTTCAATGGGAAGGCCGTGGTTGTCCCAGCCGGGGACGTAGGGGGTATAGTAACCCATCATGGCGTGGGAACGGACGATGAAGTCCTTCAGGGTCTTATTCAGGGCGTGGCCCATGTGGATATAGCCGTTGGAGAAGGGAGGGCCGTCGTGAAGCACAAACCGGGGCAGATCCTTGTTCTTCTCCAGCATGGCCTGGTACAGGTCCATTTTTTCCCAGCTTTCCAGCATGCCAGGCTCCCGGGCGGGGAGGCCGGCCTTCATGGGGAAGTCAGTTTTTGGGGTGATGATGGTGTTTTTATAATCCATTGGAAAGTTACCTCCATATAATGATCTCTTTTCCTTCCCCTGGGGGAAGGGATAAAGAAAAGAACAGCCTTTGCCTCTTGAAGCAAGAGACAAAGGCTGAAACCTCTGCGGTACCACTCTCGTTCCGCTTTCGCGGCACTCGTCTACGCTGTATCGGGCGAACCCGGCGCGGTCTACTGGTCTTGTGACGTTGGGCGCGCTGCTCTGAGGGGATAAGCTGTGGGCCTTCCTGCCGCCTCGCACCAACCGGCGGCTCTCTGAAAGGAGATAACCCAGGCTCCTGTCCTCATCCTGGCATTGTATATGTTTTTTACCGCTCTATGATCCTGGGGGACGATGTGGGCATCGTCCCCTATGCGGGGGCAGGGCGGACGGTTATTTGTGGGTGGGATCGTAATTCCGGCCAAACTGCAGGTTCAGGTTGGCGAAGCGGCTGGTGGTGGTGTCGTTTACCGGGTGCTTGGGAACGGGCTTGGGAGCGGGCTCTTCAGCGGAGCCTACCAGGGCTTCCACGCTGTGGGCGATCTCGTCCGCAACGGACCCGCTGTCGAAGCTGAGATCCGACACGGCAGGTGCCGCCGGTGCTTTCGGCGCAACGGGAGCCACAGGCGCGGCAGGAGCCGCAGGGGCAGCCGGAGCGGCAAAGCCGGCGGGGGCCTTGGGAGCCGTGGCAGCGGAGAAGGAAGCGGGAGCTACGGGAGCCGCCGGAGCCGTGAAGCTGGCGGGCTTGGGGGCGGCCTTAGGGGCCGCGGGAGCCACAGACCCGGCGGGAGCGGCAGCCTTGATCCGCTCCAGAGCCTGGATGCAGGCACGCATCTGCTCCTGGATCTCGGCGATGCGGGCGTTGGCGGCCTTCCGGGCCTCTTCCACCCGGGCGTTCTCGGCGGCAATCAGAGCCTCAGCATTGCTGCTGGGCACAGAGACGGCCACAGGAGCCACGGCAGCAGCCTGAGCCTTGGCGGCGGCATCCTTCAGGAGCTTGTCGCTTTGGGTCTGCGCATCGGCCAGGATCTGAGCGGCCTGAGCCTGGGCGGACTTTACGGCCTGGGCAGCCTGGACCTGAGCGGTCTGCAGGACCTGAGCGGCCTGGGCCTGGGCATTCTGCAGAGCCTGGGGGTCGGCGGCAGGGGCCTTAGCGGCACCCTCGCCCTTGCGGTATTCTTCCAGCTTTCCGGCCAGAACACGGAGCTTGCTCTTCAGCAGAGCGTTCTCCTTGTAGAGGGTGACGTAATCTTCGGTCAGAGGTTCCAGGAATTCGTCCACCTGCTGCATATTGTAGCCGCCGAAGGAAGACTTTTTAAAGGCAACCTGGTCGATCTGTTGGGGAGTAATCATATCTGTTTCTCCTTCCGTTACTTATGTGTTGTTGTTGATCAGATGTAGCTTTCCACTTCCGCCTGGAGGGATTCCAGATCGCCCTGGATCTCCATATTGTGGGGACAGAAGAGGTAAGCGGACTGAGCGATCTTCTTCACGTCGCCGTCCAGAGCGTAAACGCAGCCGGAGAGGAAGTCCACCACCCGGCGGGCCATGGCCTTGTCCACATTCTCCATGTTGACAATGACGGCCTTCCGATTCCGCAGGTCATCCGCGGCCTTGGAGGTGTCGTTGAAGCTGCCGGGACGGAACAGCACCACCTCCTGCTTGTTGGTGGAGCCGGGGGTATGGAGCATGGGACCGTTGAAGCTGCCGGTGGTCACGCTGGGACTGGACGAAGTGGCGGGGGCAATGCTGCCGAAGCCGAAGTCGTCGTGGTCCTCATCGTCCTCATCCTCGATCTCTTCCGCAGCCTTTGCGGCGGGACGGGAGCGGCGGGCAGGAGCTTGGCGGCGGGCGGGCTTTTCTTCGGGTTCGTCGTAATCGTCGTCGGCGTATTCTTCGTCTTCGTCGTAATCGTCGTAATCGTCGTCTGTGTAGGGCTGGGCAAACTTTTTCACGTTATCCCAAAGGCTCATTTCTGTTTTTCCTCCTGTATATTTACATCTTCAGATGCGGCGTATCAATAATGCCTTTCGCCAAAAATGGCAGTGCCGATGCGCACCATGGTGCTGCCGCAGCGGATCGCATCGAGGTAATCCCCGGACATTCCCATGGATAAGCAGTCCACCAGGACATTATCCTTCTTTTTTGCCCGTATGTCAACATAAATTTCCCGCATTTTCAGAAAAAATTTTGAATTATCTCCAGGATTTTCACTGATTGGGGGAATTGCCATAAGCCCCCGGACACATATGTTGGAAAAACTGTCAATTTTGTCTATCAGCGGCAGGATATCACTGGCGGCGAAGCCGGTCTTGGCGGCTTCCTCACCGATGTTTACTTCCAGCAGGATGTCCTGGCGGAGGTTCTGCCTGGCAGCCTCCTTGTTGACGGCTTCCAGCAGGTGGAGGCTTCCCACGCTCTGGATCAGGTCCACCTTGCCCACCACCTGACGGACCTTATTGGTCTGCAGATGGCCGATGAAGTGGACGGGAGCGCCGACGTAGGCCTTTTCTCCCAGCTTCTGGGTCAGCTCCTGGACCCGATTTTCGCCGCAGACATCCACCCCGGCGGCAATGGCCTGTCGGACGGCGGCAGCGTCGTTCATTTTGGTGGCGGCGCAAAGCTTGATTTCTTTGGGATCCCGACCGGCATCCCGGGCGGCGGACTCCATGGCTGCCCGGATGGCGGCCACATTTTCGGCGATGGACATGGTTGAATTCTCCTCTCTATAAACGAAAACCCGGGCGGCGTTGTCCGCCGACCCGGGAAGCGGCGTGAGATCCGTTACACGGCAGGCGCGGCGGATTTCAGGGGCCGAATGGGTGCAAGTGTGGAGATGGCGTGCTTGTAGATCATTTGCTGCTTTCCATCGGAAACCAGCACCACCACAAAGCTGTCAAACCCCGTAATGACTCCCCGGAGCTGGAAGCCATTCATGAGAAACAGCGTGACGGGAACCTTCTCCCGGCGCACTTCCTTCAAAATGGCATCCTGTAAATTCATGGTCTCGTTCATATGTATACCCTCGTTTCTTGTATTGGGAGCGGTTTGGGCCCCCGGTTGAAGTACACATATGCTACCACGGTTCACTTGTCGAATTCCTGAATAATCTGTCGGGCGGACCTGAAAATTTCCTCCCCGCTGGTTTCATCCTCCCGAATGAGCCAGTGAACGGCGGGATTCCGGCGGAACCAGGTCAGCTGCCGCTTGGCGTACCGCCGGGAGGACTGGCGGACGGAATCGGCGGCGGCCTCCACCGTCCCGTGACCATTCAGAGCGGACACGAACTCCTTGTAGCCGATGGCCTGCATGGCGGTGGCGGTATCCGGCACACCGCTTTGCAGCAGACTCCGGATCTCCTGCAGCAGTCCTGCCTCCAGCATATGGGTCACCCGCAGGTCGATGCGGCTGTATAAGCTCTGCCGGTTTTCAAAATCCAGGCCCAGCCACAGCGGGGTAAATCTGGGCGGGAGAGCCTGAGTCCGGCGGTTGTGCTCCGTGATGGTCTCTCCGGTTTCCAGGTATACTTCCAGGGCCCGCAGAAGCCGCTTTCGGTCCTGGATGCGCGCCTCTGCCTCCGGGTCGATGCTTCGCAGCCAAGAGCGCATGGCCTCCAGTCCTTCGGCATCTGCCTGCCGCTCCAGCCTTTCCCGGACACCGGTGGAAGGGAAGGGGGCAAAGTCGTTGCCCCGGATGAGAGAATCCATGTAGAGCCCGGTCCCTCCGGCAATGATGGCGGTTTTGCCCCGGGACACAATATCCTCTACAATGGGGGCGGCATCTTTACAGTACCGGGACACGGAATAGTCCTCCCTTGGGTCTGCCACATCGATCATGTGGTGGGGAACGCCCTGCATCTCCCCAAGGGTGGGCTTGGCGGTGCCAATGTCCATAAACTTATAAACCTGCATGGAGTCGCAGGAGACCACCTCGCCGTTCAGCGCCTGGGCAAGGGCTACTGCCAGGGCGGTCTTGCCGGAGGCGGTAGGCCCAGCTAGGCAGATGATGGGATTCATAGGCATTTCTCCTTTCGGGCCAGTTGCCGGAGCCTCGGACGGTTGAAGCGCTGCATCATCGCAAAAGGCAAGTCGATACAGGCAGACAGGATCGATGTGAGGATAAATACCGGAGCTGCCCCGAAGCTGGGGATGGCCAGCAGCGGCAGAAAGCTCAGCGGAATGATGAACTCGTGGGTAATTTCAGAGATACAGGTGGTGCGGATGATGCTTGCTATGGGACAGCGCCGGATATCGAAGGTTTCCGGCCGATAGGTGGGCATATATTTTTTCCATTGCCGCACCCGTAAGCGCCGATAAAGGGGGCGTTCCCAGCCCTTTTCCCGGAACCAAGCGGCATTTTCGCCGCCCTCCGGAAACAGAACCCTGCCCAGCCAGCCGACGGCCAGCCGCATGGCAAAATGGTAGAAAGTGGTGCCGAAGCTAATGGCCAGGGTGAGGCAGAGGCTGTTTTGGGAAAGAAGCGCAAATACGGCGGTCAGCATCCCGGCAGCGGCGGCCAATGCCCAGAGTGTTGCTTGGAATTTGTTCCTCATAAATGGGTCCTTATTTTACGTTCGTTTGAACTGTTTTTCCAATTGCTTCTTGCTCAGGGTCACGCAGATGGGCCGCCCGTGGGGGCAATACTTCAGGTCCTCCCGGCTCATGACTGCCTTGACGATTTCTAGCAGCTCCCGGTCATCATTGACCCATCCGGCCTTGATGGCAGCTTTACAGGCTACGGTGTGGAGCATCTCGTCCCGGACGGTATCCGGGGCGGTGATTTTGCCCCGGAGCAGGTTGTCTGCCAGCTCCTCCACCGCCTCCTTGGCGGCATCGGGGCTCAGATCCATGGGGATCTGCCGCAGCAGCAGGGTGTTTTCTCCGAATTCCTCCAGTTCAAAGCCCAGGGCCTCCATCATGGTCAGGTTTGCCATCAGGACAGAGACCTCCCGGGGCTCCAGGCGAAGGGCAATGGGAGAAAGGAGGCTCTGGCCCAGGATGGCCTCCTGGTTGGCCTTCAGCTTGTCAAAGAGGATCCGCTCATGGGCGGCATGCTTGTCGATGAGAAAGGCATTGTCTCCCTGCTCTACCAGGATATAGGTCCGGTATAGCTCTCCCACCATGCGCCACTGAAGGGGCTGAGGCATGGGGAGCTCCTGCTGCTCCGGCTCCGGCGTAGGTTCCGGCGTAGGTTCCGGTATGGGTTCCGGCATCGGCGGCTCAGGGACAGGCTTGGAAACAGGGGCCGCGGGCACCGGGACAGTCACCGCCGGGGTTGAGCCCTTGGAGGGCAGGATTACCGGGGCATGGAGCATGGGTGCGGTTTCCGGCAGCTTTTTCGCGGCTGCCTGGGCCGCTGCGGGATCCGGCCTGGGAGCCTGACGGACCGTGTCGGAGAAGGCTCTGTATTGCTCCGGAGTCATGGTCCGGAAAAAGTCCTTCTTGGGCTGGGAGGGCTGCCTGGCAGGACTCTCCGGCAGAGGCTGGGAGACGGGGGGGTGAGCCGGGGCCTTTGGCTGGGGGAACCGGACCTCCGGCCGGTCCGGGGTCTTGTTCAGTGCCCCCAGGACTCCGTAATGGACGCAGTCGAAGACTGCTTTTTCGTTTAAGAATTTGACCTCCGTCTTGGCTGGGTGGACGTTAACGTCTACCGCTTGAGCGGGGATCTCCAAGTACAGCACACAGGTGGGGAATTTGCCTACCATCAGCTGATTCCGGTAGGCCTCCTCCAAAGCGGTGATGAGCAGCTTGGATTTGACAGGCCGGTTATTGACGAAGAAGGTTTGCAGGTTCCGGCTGGGCCGGGCATCGGTAGGCTTGGAGACGAAGCCGGTGAGTTTGTATTTTTCCCACTGGCTCTGCACCGGCACCATCCCGGCGGATTCCCGGCCGTAGACGCTGTAGACGGCGGCCTGCAAGCTGCCGGTACCCGGGGAGGACAGCAGAAGCTTCCCGTCCCGGATCAGCTGGATGGCGCAGCCCGGGTGGGCCAGGGCCTGGAGCTGGACGGCGGCGGTTACACGGGCCCCCTCTACCGTGTCTGCCTTCATGAATTTCATCCGGGCAGGGGTATTGTAGAACAGGTCGCGAATGATAATGGTGGTGCCGTCAGGGCATCCGGCCTCCGTCTCCTCGGTGATTTCGCCTCCCTCCAAGTGGAGGCTGATACCGGTGAGATCCTCCGAAGGCTTGGTCATCAGGTCTACCCGGCTGACGGAGGCGATGGCGGCCAGAGCTTCCCCTCGGAACCCCATGGTGCCAATGACTGCCAGGTCCTCTGCCGTGCGCAGCTTCGAGGTGGCATGGCGGAGAAACGCCCTTCGGGCATCCTCGGCAGTCATGCCGCAGCCGTTGTCCGTCACCCGCAGGAAGGTCATGCCGCCGTTGCGGATCTCAATGGTGACCTTGGTGGCTCCCGCGTCCACGGCGTTTTCCAGCAGTTCCTTGGCCACGGAGGCAGGCCGCTCCACGACTTCACCGGCGGCAATCAGATTGGCGATATGGGGGGAAAGCTGAATGATCTTTGGCATAGCATTACCTCAAAAGGTTCAGGCTGTAGAGATTGATGAGACTGTGCATGACGATGGGGCCGTAAATACTGCCGCTTTTGGTGTAGCACCAGCTCAGGCACAGCCCAGCGGGCAAATATTGCAAAAAGGCCAGCAGCAGCCGCAGAGGGGAATAGACTCCCACATAATTCACAATGTGGATCACGGAAAAGGCGGCCATGGAGACGGCATAGGCCGCACCCATATTGACCTTCCAGAGGTTCCGGAAGAGAAGGCCCCGGAAGACGCATTCTTCCGCTACGGGAGCCAGGATCACCGTGCCCAAAAGCATCAGATAGTAGCTTCCTTTGGTCATGGCGGCGATGGAGGCATCGTTCTGGTTCACATATCCTGGGTCCAGCAGGTGCAGGCAGAAATTCATGGCTGTAAAGCTGGCCCAATAGGCCGCCAGCCCCAGCACCACCGCCTGGCAAAAGAGAGCTGGATGGGCACGGAGAGACTGGAAGGAGCTCCCCAGGAACCGATGATAGATCCAAAGAGTGGCCAGAAAATTTATAATAAAATAGGTGAAATTCACCTCTGCCGTGGAGAAGGGCCTTTTCAGAAGCCCGTTGAGAGAGGTCAGAAGGCTGGGCAGCACGATCATCTGAAAAGCGTACCAGCTCCAGCCCACCACGGTCTCGTCACGCCGCAGAGCAGGGGCGGATGTAGAAGATCTTGACATAAGTAACAGTTACTCCAGCATTTTTCGCAGCTTATACAATGCGTTCATGGCCTCGATAGGCGTCAGAGTCTCCACCTGGAGCTTTCGCAGTTCGTCGCAGACCTGATTGCTGGCCAGGTCCAGCATACTGACCTGATCCTGGGGCTCTTTGGAGGGGCCGGAAAGGGTCTGCTGAGGCCCCTCGGCCTCCAGCTCGGCCAGTATTTCCCGGGCTCTGGTGATCACGCTGCCTGGGATCCCTGCCAGCTTGGCCACCTCAATGCCATAGCTGTCATCTGTGGCTCCGGGGACGATTTTACGAAGGAAAATCATTTGGTCCCCCCGCTTTTTTACGGCAATGTTGTAGTTTTTTACATTGGAGAGCCTGGTTTCCATGGTGGAAAGCTCGTGGTAGTGGGTGGCGAACAGGGTCTTGGCCCCCAGCTGCCGGGGATTGGCGGCGAATTCCAGCACTGCCCGGGCGATGCTCATGCCGTCATAGGTGGAGGTGCCCCTGCCGATCTCGTCCAGGATCAGCAGACTGCGGGAGGTGGCGTATTTCAGAATGGAGGCCACCTCGGACATTTCCACCATAAAGGTGGACTGGCCGGAGGCCAGATCGTCGCTGGCGCCGATCCGGGTAAATACCCGGTCTACGATGCCGATCCGGGCAGCCCGGGCGGGGACGAAGGAGCCCATCTGGGCCATGAGGACGATGAGGGCCACCTGGCGCATATAGGTGGATTTACCGGCCATGTTGGGGCCGGTGATGATGGCAACCTGGTTGTCCCGGCCCCCCAGACTGGTGTCGTTGGGGACAAAGAGACTGTCCCGCAGCATGGCCTCCACCACCGGATGGCGGCCATCGGTGATGGAGATTTCCGGTCCCAGGCTGATCTCCGGGCGGCAGTAGCCACGCTGAACGGCCACGTTGGCCAGAGAGCAGAGGGTATCCGCGGCGGCCACGGCTCCGGCGGACTGCTGCACGGCGGCGGCCTGACCGGAAAGGTCCTCCCGGAGCTTTTGGAAGATCTGGTATTCCAGGGCTGTCAGCCGGTCTTTGGCGGTGAGGACCTGGGTTTCCAGGTCTTTCAGCTCCTGGGTGATGTAGCGCTCGCAGTTGGCCAGGGTCTGCTTGCGGATGTAGGTAGGGGGCACCTGGTCCATAAAGGATTTGCTGACTTCGATATAATAGCCGAAGACCCGGTTAAAGCCCACCTTCAGGGTGCGGATGCCGGTTTTTTCCCGCTCACTGGCCTCAATGGCGGCAATGGTGCCGGAGCCGCCATCCATGATGTCCCGGAGCCGGTCGGCATCCGGGTCCGCCCCCCGGCGGATCATACCGCCCTCCCGGACGGTCAGCGGGGGCTCATCGACAATGGTGTTTTCGATCCGGTCCGCCCAGTTTTCCATAGTGTCGATGTTCTGGGCAAGACGCTGGAGCATGCCGCTCTGCGCCTGCTCCAGCTGCCCCTTCACCTGGGGCAGGGCCCGCAGGCCCCGGGCCAAGGACAGAAGGTCTCTGCAATTGACGGTAGCGGTGACGATGCGGGTCATGACCCGCTCCAGATCCGTGACCTCTTTCAGAGCCTCCTCCAGCTCGCCCCGGAGAATGGGATCTTCCACCAGGGCCTCTACGGCCTGCTGGCGTCGGGTGATCTCTGCCGGGTCCAGCAGGGGCTTTTCCAGCCAGCTCCGGAGCATCCGGCCGCCCATGGCGGTATGGGTCTTGTCCAGGACCCACAGCAGGGTCCCCCGCTTTTCCTTGGAGCGCATGGTCTCCGTCAGCTCCAGGTTCCGCCGGGCATCCAGGTCCAGCTCCATGAAGCGGCCGTTGGTGTAGTATTGCAGCTCCCGGATATGGGCCAGGTCGTTCTTTTGCAGGGTCAGCAGAGTCTTCAGCAAGGCTCCGCTGGCGCGGATGGCCCCGGGAAAGGAGCCCATGCCCAGCTCCTGGACAGATTTTTCAAAGTGTTTGTGAAGCAGCTCTTCACACTGCGTCAGCTCGAAGTCCTCGGCGGTGCCTTCATCTACGCAGCAGTTCAACCGGCGGAAGAGAACGTCGGAAATTTCCTCCTCCTGAGCGCCCTCTCCGAAGCGAAGGACCTCGCTGGGGGAAAACCGGCCCAACTCTGAGCAGACGCTGCGGGAATCCACACAGGTTGTGGAGAAAAAAGCGCCGGTAGACAGGTCGCAGAAGGCCAGGCCGTATCGGCCGCCCTGGGCGCAGATGCAGCCCATGAAGTTATTCTTGGACTCTTCCAGCATACAGCTTTCCGTCACTGTGCCGGGGGTGATGATTCGGGTGATGTCCCGCTCTACCAGGCCCTTGGCCGTGGCGGGGTCCTCCATCTGCTCGCAGATGGCTACCTTGTAGCCCTTTTGCACCAGTCGGGCAATATAGGAGTCTACGCTGTGGTAAGGTACGCCGCACATGGGGGTCTGCTCCTCTTTGGGCTTCGACCGGTCCCGGCTGGTCAGGGTCAGATCCAACTCCCGGGCAGCGAGCTTTGCGTCCTCGTTGAACATTTCGTAGAAATCGCCCAGGCGGAAGAAGAGAATGCAGTCCTTGTTCCGGGCCTTCATCTGCTGATACTGCCGCTGCATGGGGGTCAGTTCTGTAGTTGCCATGGCTTTGTCCTTTTCTATCTTAAATCAATTCGCCGGTGAGGCTCCAGGTAGTGGCACCGGTGATGCGCAAATTCTGATAACTTCCAATGAGTGTTTCCGGGCCCTGGAATCGGACCAGACGTCCGCCCTCGGTGCGGGCGGTGAGATGATCTTTGTCCTTGCCGTCTACCAGACAGCGGAGGGTCTTTCCGATATAGCTCTTGTGGATATCCTCGGAGATGGCGTTCTGCCGGGCGCAGAGCTTGTCGAAGCGGCGGTTTTTCTCCTCCTTTGGGGTGGGATCCTCCATTTTGGCGGCAGGGGTGCCGGTGCGGGGGGAGAAGATGAAGGTAAAGAGGCTGTCGTAGCGAACCTCTTCCATGAGGGAGATGGTCTCCTCAAACTCCTCCTCGGTTTCTCCGGGGAAGCCTACGATGACATCACTGGTCAGGACAAGGTCCGGCATGACGGATTTGGCGTAGCGGACCTTACTCAGGTAGGTCTCCCGGTCATAGTGCCGGTTCATGGCCTTCAGCACCCGGGAGGAGCCGGACTGGAAGGGCAGATGGAGCTGCTTGGCGATCTTCGGATACTTTGCCATGGTGTCGAAGAGCTTGGCAGAGGCATCTCTGGGGTGGCTGGTCATAAACCGGATCAAAAAGTCTCCGGGGAGCTGGGCGATTTGGGCCAGAAGATCGGCAAAATCCATGGCGCAGTCCAGGTCCTTGCCGTAGGAATTTACGTTCTGACCCAGCAGCGTGATTTCCTTGCAGCCCCTTTCCGCAAGCTGGCGGCATTCCTCTAAAATGGCCTCCGGGCGGCGGCTGCGCTCCCTGCCCCGGACATAGGGCACGATGCAGTAGGTGCAGAAATTGTTGCAGCCGTACATGATAGACACCCAGGCTTTCAGCTTGGAGTCCCGGACCTGGGGGATCCCCTCCGCAATAGAACCGGCTTCATCGGCCACATAAAACTGCCGCTTTTTCTTTGTCAGCACATTGTAGAGTATTTCCGGGAACTGCCACAGGTGATGGGTGGAGAACACGCCGTCCACATAGGGATAGCTCTCCTTCACCCGAGCGGAGACCTTCTCCTCCCCTGCCATGCAGCCGCAAAGGAAGATCTTCTGGGCCGGGTGGCGGCGCTTGGTGTGGGTCAGGGCCCCCAGGTTGCCGAAGACCCGCTGCTCGGCATGCTCCCGGATGGAGCAGGTATTCATCACGACCACATCGGCACCTTCTGCCTCCTGGCAGATGGCATAGCCGCTTTGGGTCAGATATCCCCGGAGCTTTTCGGAGTCCGCCTCATTCTGCTGGCAGCCGTAGGTCTCTACATAGGCCTTGGGGGTCACCCCCTGAGCTGCCCAGAGGGCGGCGATTTTGTCACAGAAAGCGAACTGGTTTTCCAGGGCTTCCTGGGAAATAACGGTGGTTTTTGTATTCATAGGGTTCTCCCTTGTATTCTTTTTCACCTTATAAAATACCACATTTTCCGGGGGTTTGCAAGGAGAAAATCTGAGAGGGTTTCGTCGATTTGCTCATAGACAACGCCGCATTTTTGTTGAATTTGACCGATAAAAAATATGCGAAGAGAATTGCACTTTTGAGACATAACGTGTATAGTAAAGATGGATATTTCTTGAAGGAAAGGAAAAAGCGCTATGAAAAGGATCCTGTCATTGCTGCTGGCGCTGACGCTGTGCCTGGGGATGCTCCCGGCGAACGTCTGGGCCGAGGCGGCGGAAGAAGCCACCGAATATGTGGAGACAACGGAAGAAACAAAAGAAACGGAGGAGACCACACTGCCAACGGAGCCGGAAGAAACGGAGCCTGCTGAGGAGGAGCCTGCCGAGGAAGAGCCGGAAGTGGTCGAGACAGAGGCGGCAGATGGGCCGGAGTCTGTGGAGACGGTGACGCTGGAGCCTGTCACGGAAGTCTGGATCAATCCGGAGTACCGGGACCTGTTTTCCGAGGCGGATATTGGGGCCTCCGATATCTCCGGCTTCGAAGGAGAGGGCACCCCGTGCAGCTCTCCGGAGGAGGTCATTGAAGCCCTGCGGGAGGGCCTGGTAAACCGGGAGGGGAACCCTACGGCCACGCTGGTCACTACCAGGGCCTACCATGAGGAGACCAAACTTCAGACAGACATACTGAATAGCCTCTTCGACCATACAGGGGCGCCCAAAGAAGGGGACTATCTGCGCCGGGATATCGGGTACAGTGAGATCAGCATGGGGATCAGCAGCATCACCCAGGACGGTGTGACCACCTGGACCTACACCTTTATCCTGACTGACGTCAACTATTTCACCACCGCCGCCCAGGAGCGGGAGATGGATCAGGAGGTCTCCCGGGTGCTGTCCTCTCTGGCCCTGGATGGGAAGAGCCAGAAGGAGAAAATCGATGCCATCTACAATTATCTGATCCGCAATGTGAAGTATGTCAGCGATGCGGAGCTGGCGGACGAGAGCAACGTCATCAAGTATTCCAGCTATGCCGCTCTGGTCCGGCACAGCGCCGTCTGCCAGGGCTTTGCCGGGGCCTTCTACCGGCTGTGCCTGGAAAGCGGCATCGACAGCCGGATCGTCTCCAGTGACGCCATGAACCACGCCTGGAACATTGTGGAACTGGAGGGCAGCTATTACCACCTGGACGCTACCTGGGACATCAACTGGCCCAATGCCCCCAAATACTATTTAAAAGGTACCACCTACTGGAAAGCGGAGCATAGGAGCAGCACGACAGGTGACATCAGCGAGCTGGGGGACCAGTTTGCGGATGGGAGCTTTGCGGCGGCCTATCCGGTACCGGAGGGGGATTATGGGGAAGCGGAGATGCCGGAAGTCGCATCCGGAAAGTGCGGCGATGACCTGACCTGGAAGCTGGATGGAAATGGACTGCTGACCATCTCCGGCACCGGAGCAATGTGGGATTACGATTGGGGAGAGACTCCCTGGTTTTCCAGCGGCGTGAAACATATTGTGGTAGAAAAGGGTGTTACCCGGCTTGGTAATCACGCATTCCAGGTCAAAGACTATAATGTGCAGTCAGTTTCCCTGCCTGAAGGATTGCTGGAAATCGGTTCCTGGGCACTGTCTAATCTGAAGCAGAGGGATCTGCGGCTACCGGAGAGCCTGACGACCATCAGAGACAAAGGACTGTACTGCGCTTCGGCGGAAACTCTCTATCTGCCCAAAAATGTGCAGATCATTGAAGAAGACGGCCTGGGACTGATGACACCGGAAACGATCCAGGTGGACCCCGACAACCCGTATTTCAAAGTAGAAAATGGAGCCCTTTATACGAAAGATGGCTCCAGGCTGCTGCTAATGTCGGTGAATTCTGGGATCAGAGAATTTGTGATCCCAGACCGGGTGACCAGTATTGATACCGGCGCCTTTGTCAACGCCTACAATCTGCGAAAAGTCACCATTGGAAAAGGCTACACCACCGTACCCCAGACAAGAGGTGCCTTTGGCGGGTACAATCTGGAAGAAATTCAGGTAGACCCAGCCAATACCGGTCTGCGCGATATTGACGGCGTCCTATTCTCTAAGGACGGCACGATCCTGCTTGACTACCCGTCCAGCAGGGCAGGGAGCACCTACACAGTACCGGAGGGGACAGAAAAGCTGCTGCCCTATTCCTTCTGCTTCTGTCCAAACCTGACGGAAGTGGTCCTGCCAGAGGGGCTGAAAACTATGGACACCGCTCTGTGGGCCTGTCAGAGCCTGAAGACGGTGACAATTCCCAGAAGCATCACCAGCCTGGAAAAAAACGCCATTGGTTATCTCAACGGTGCGCCGGTAGAGGGCTTTACCGTCAAGGGCTACAGTGGCTCCTATGCGGAAGCCTATGCCAAAGAAAACGGGCTTACCTTTGTCCCCATCGACCCCGTCCCTGTAACAGAGGGCAGCTGTGGTGACAATTTGACCTGGAAGCTGGACGACTCCGGCACTCTGACCATCTCCGGCACCGGGGCTATGTATGACTTTGAGGAGGAGGCCCCCTGGTTGGCGCTGGAGCCTCAAAAACTGGTGCTGGAGGAGGGAATCACCCATATTAGCGATTCTGCTTTCTACCGTTGCACGAGCTTGACAGGTACACTGAAACTCCCGGATAGCCTGACGAGCGTGGGCTATAGCACCTTCTGCGGCTGTAAGGAACTGACAGGTACGTTGGTCCTGCCGAAGAACCTGACGGACATCGGAGAAATTGCTTTTGCGGACTGTGGATTTACTGGAGGCCTGACGCTTCCGGAGGGGCTGACTGCACTCAGCGGAGAGGCCTTCCGGGGGTGCAAGGGCTTTGACGGCAAGCTGACTCTGCCTAAGAGCCTGACAAGCATCGGTGCTTTTGCTTTCCGGAGTTGCGGCTTTACCACGGTGGAGTTGTATGACGGCGTGAAAACCATTGGAACACGGGCCTTTCACGACTGCGGAAATCTGGAAAAGGTTATTTACCACGGTACTAAAGAGCAGTGGGATGCGATCACCCTTGGAGACGGCAATGAACCCCTTGTGAATGCGCTGCTCGCCGGAGAGTGGGGCTATACTGTCTCCTTCGACCCCAACGGCGGCAAAAGCAGCCTGAAGGACATGAGCACCAAATATGAAGCAAATCTGACCCTCCCGAAGAGCGGCGTTACTCGGACTGGCTACAGCTTCACCGGTTGGAATACGGAACCGGACGGCACCGGAAACGACTACGCACCCGGTCAGCGGGTGTCCCAACTGACACAGGGGGAAAGTATCACCCTGTATGCCCGCTGGACCCCCAACACCTATACCGTCCGCTTCAACGCCAACAAGAGCACCGGCAAGATGCCGGACCAGAAGGGGATCTTCTACGGCGAGGCAACAGAACTGTCCCCCTGCGCCTTCACCCGGAAGGGATACCAATTTACCGGCTGGAACACCAAGGCCAACGGCACCGGGGACACTGTGGACGAGGCCCTGAACCTGACGGCCACCAATAGGGGCACCGTGACCCTCTATGCCCAGTGGGAGGGGGAGCCCTACGATGTGACCTTCCACTTTGGAGAGGAAACCCGGACCCAGACCCTGCACTACGGCACGGCGGAAGCTCTGGGCGGGAATCCCTTTGAGAATCCCGGCTACACCTTCAAATGCTGGACCACCCAGGAAAACGGCAATGGCAAGAGCTATAAGAATGGCGCTAAGGTCACGAATCTGACGGATAGGGACCTATACGCCCAGTGGACCGCCAACAAGTATACCGTGGTATTCCACTCCAATCTGGCCAAGGATACCACCAGGAAGCAGACCTTGACTTTCGACGCCAAGGAAACTGCCTTGACGGCCAACAGCTTCAGCTGGAAGGGCCATGCTTTCCAGGGCTGGGCGAAAGCCAGGGATGCGGCGGAGCCGGAGTATACCAATAAAGAAAAGGTCCGGAACCTGACCACGGAGAAAACCATCGACCTGTACGCAGTCTGGAAGGTCAACGAGTATACCGTTGTCTTCGACCCCAATGGGGCCGAGGGTGAAGAAATCACCCAGGACATGACCTACGATGTGCCCGCCGAACTGGAAGCAAACCGTTTCGAGCGGCAGGGCTACACCTTCCAGGGCTGGTCCACCACCGCCAAGGGCAAGGCTGTCCACAGGGACGGCAAGGAGGTCAAGAACCTGACGGACAAGGATGGCGTGACCCTTCGGCTCTACGCTGTGTGGGCTCCCACCAGCTACATGGTAAGGTTTGAACCCGGCGAGGGAGCAACCGGCACCATGAAGCCCGTGAAGATGACCTACGGCAAGACCTATACCCTGACGGGAGTCAGCTTCAAGCGGGCAAACTACACCTTCGCCGGATGGTGGGATGCTGAGAACCAGAAGACCTATGCTAACAAGGCCAAGGTTTCGGACCTGAGCGCCGACGGCGGTACCGTGACCCTGGTGGCCCAGTGGGAGCCTACGGAATTTGCCATAACGTACAAGAACCTCAGCACCTGGGAGAAAGAAGACCTTCGTACGAGCTACAATGTACTTACCGATGGCCTGCCCGGAACACCCAGCCGCCCCGGCTGCAAATTCGGAGGCTGGTTCCTGGATTCCGGCTGCAAGAAGCCCTTCAGCGGCTTCGAGAACATTGCCAAGCCCGGTAAGCTGACCCTCTATCCCAAGTGGATCGGCACCCCCAGCAAGTATACCCTCCACTTTGCCCCCGGCGCGGAGGATGTCACCGGCAAGATGGCAGACAAGAAGAACCTGGTCTGCGGCAAGGATTACACATTGGCGAACAATGCCTTCAAGCGCCCCGGCTGGCAGTTTGCGGGTTGGGAGATCGGCGGCGTGACTCTGGGCAACAAGGCCAAGTTCTCCAACTTGCCGACCTACCTGAAGGACTTTGTCTCCGGCGGTACCGTTACACTCACCGCAAAGTGGGTACAGCCCGGTGACGGGGGAGATATCCCGCTGAAATAAGAGAAATCCCCTTCCAGGCCCCGGAAACGGGCCCCGGAAGGGGATTCGATTTGAATAGGAGCAAACGCCCCGGTGCAGCATGGAAGTGGGTTCGAGTCCTGAGGCATAAACAAAAACAGGCCATCCCCTGAACCGCTCCCTGTCAAGTAGACAGACGAAAAAACAAAATGTTTTCTCCAGGAT
>OIZT01000785.1_pt1 | contig 17244 bp, 15 predicted proteins | sample 1588611 | NCBI WGS metagenome assembly OIZT01 (sample SAMN03283278) | human gut metagenome | biome: human-associated habitat; material: feces | host: Homo sapiens | place: Peru | collected 2012
CATAAATTTAAAATCCTTTCTATCTTTGATTACATACGCATCTTTTTTCCCAATAGCTATAATGACATTTTTGATAAGCATTGGTATAAGTTCTACACCAAGCATCTTCGGTATAATTATTACTTTCTGAAGAGTCAGTTGATAAGGTTAGTATTAAAAAAATAGCAATTATAACGATTATAATAGTACCAATAAAACATTTTATTTTATTTTTTTCTCGATTTGCTACAGTATCTATCTTATTTGTAGCATGATTTATAGATTCTTTTAATTGTTCTCTTGATATATTCCAATTTTTTAAAATTTGTAATTTTAAAGGATTATAATGATCTAAATTATTTATGATATTTTCATATTCTTTTCTATATTCTTTTAATTTTTCATAGTCTTCCGTTTCAATAACTTTTTGATTTAATTTTAAAATTGAATCAAAAACTTTATATATTCTACTACGTAATCTTTTATATCTTTGAATTTTTTCTTTTGTTTCGCTTACTTCTTTTTGTTTTTCTAGAAATTCTACTTCACTATCAGGTAATTTGTATTTAATAGTAAATTTTTCTGAACATTTTTTTAGATGACTAGCATTTATAATATTTAAATTGTTACTTTTGCTTTCACTTTTAAAATCAGTAAATATTCCATAAATATATTCACCTTTTTCATATAGATAGATTGGATAAAATCTAACACTATATTTTTTTCCGTTTTTTTCTTCAGTTATAAAATAGCAATATTTTTCAATATTTTCTTCGGTTAATTCAATGGGTATTCTTTTTTCTTCTTTTTCCATTATAAACTTCCTTTCATATTTAATCCCTTCTTGCTTTGTATTATATCATAATTTATTTATTTACAATAGTATAATTATAAATTTATTTATTAAATATGAATAATTAATATTTTTAAATAATTCTTAGTGAAATATACTTTTCTTTAAAAAAATAAAAAGTGTTGCAAAAATAATAAAAATATGATATTATTAATTCAGTTGTTAAATTTGAAGACCTTTTTTATGGTAAAAAGGGGATAAATAATATTTTGTAAATAAATAGGCTTTATTATGAGAATATTATTAAAAAAATTTAAAAAATGTCTTGATATATCACAAATCATGTGATATAATCAAAAAGCAAGACGCAAAATGGGCTTGTAGCTCAGGTGGTTAGAGCGCACGCCTGATAAGCGTGAGGTCGATGGTTCAAGTCCATTCAGGCCCACCATTTTGTATTTATGACATGGCCAGTTGGTGAAGTGGCTTAACACACTGCCCTTTCACGGCAGCATTCATGGATTCGAATTCCATACTGGTCACCAAATTGAAATTAAAGAACTAAGAATTGTCTTAGTTCTTTTTTATGCTTTTATTAAGATACCTTTTTTTAATAGATTAAGTAACTTAGTATTTTGTTCAGCAGTACCTGTATAATTATTTATACCATTTATGCTTGCTAGTTTAGTTCTATAATTATATGAACTATCTACTCCAATTTGATTTAATGCATCTACTATTGAAGTTCCTTTATAATTAGGATTTGATAAATAATTATTATTTACTATTACTGAATCATTAACCCATCCTATGTTGCCATTATCTAATAGATATGGATTTCTTGTATTGTTAAGTATTTTTGTTATTGTTCCTGTTTTAATAAGTGGATTTAGTTTTTCAGTGCTCTCTGAAGAAATAAATACTCCATTTATTGTTACTTTATCTCCAACTTTATATTTTAGTTTTATTTCTTCGGTATAAAGATTAGAATTTATATAATTTTCTGGATTAATTCTTACTCCATCTTTCCATACTTCAAAATGAAGATGTGCTCCATAAGCATTACCTGAGTCACCCATGTATCCTAACCTTTGACCTTTTTCTACATATTCTCCATTTTTTACTAATAGTCCTTTTTGCATATGGGCATATAATGTTGCATAACCATTTTTATGTTCTATTTTTACAAAGTTACCATAACTTGCATTTCCGGCACTTCCTTTAATGTTATTATATCCATCTTGTAATATGATTACTTTACCTTCGGTATGTGCTACTACATAATCAAGTTTTCTATCACCATCAACCATATCTACTGCTTGATGATTACTATTGTATCCTTGTGTTATATTACATTTGCCACTTTCTAATACTCTTGTATTCATAATACCTCCTTTGTATAATTTATGAATAGTTAATAATATTGAATAATAAAAAAGTAGTTATTTCATTAAATGATTAACTACTTCGGTTAAATTAATTCCATGTGATGCTTTTAGTAATACTACATCACCTTTTTTTAATATATTATCTAATACTTCATAAGTATCACTATATTTATCAAAGGAATACATTTCTTTATAATAATTATTATCAATTAATTCATTGATTAAATACTTCATTTCTGTTCCTACGGTAACAAGAATATCAATATTAGAATTAATTATTTCTTTTGCTAATGATTTATGTATTTCTTCGGAATATTTTCCTAATTCTAAAATATCTCCGAGTACTGCAATTTTTCTTTTTTCTTTTCTATTATTTAATGTTTCTATTGCTGCTTTTATTGAATCATAACTAGCATTATATGTATCATCAATAATTATTACGCCTTTTTTATTTTCTTTTATTTCTAGTCTATTTTTAGTTAGTGTAAAGTTTTCTATTCCTTTTTTTATCTTTTCCTCTGGTATATTTAGTTTCTTACCTATGGCATATGCAATTAAGGCATTATATACAAATGGACTACTACCTACTTTAACTAATATTTCTTGATTATTTACTTTAAATATTGAAGAATTTTCATCATATTTTATATCTTTTGCCATATAATTACTTTCATTTTCTATACCGATAGTTGTTATGTTATCTAGTTTATGTTCTAAGTAATAGTTATGTAATAAATCATTATCATTATTAATTATTAATAAACCATTACTTTTTAATCCTTTGATTATTTCTAATTTGGCTTTTAAGATATTTTCTCTTGAACCAAGGATACCAATATGAGCTGTTCCTATATTAGTAATTACTGCTATATCTGGTTTGGCAATATTAGTTAATAAACTTATTTCTCCAAAGTTATTCATTCCCATCTCTAATATCATTACTTCTTCATCAGTATATTTAAGTATTGTCATTGGTAATCCTATATGGTTATTATTATTTCCTATTGTTCTTAATGTTTTATATTTTGTACTGACTACACTATAAATCATGTCTTTTGTTGATGTTTTTCCTACACTTCCTGTTACTGCGATTACTGTGCCTTTAAAATTATTTATAACATTTCTTGCTAATTCTTGAAGACATTTAATGCTATTATCAACTTGTATTATTGTAGCATTGCAATCAATTGTTTTGGGAGGTTCTTCCAATATACATACTGTTGCTCCTAGATTGATGGCATCCATATAAAAGGAGTTTCCATTAAAGTTTTCTCCTTTTATACCTACATAAACATCTCCTTTATTTAACTTTCTTGTGTCATTACAAAAGTTTTTACATATAGTTTCTTCATCACCACATAATAGTTTTCCATTACATATTTTAATAATATCTTTTACTTTAAACATAATATTCCCCTTTATTTATTATCTTCAATATCATGAAGTAAATCATCAATAGTCATAATTCTATCATCTATTTCTTTTAGACTTGGTTCATTATTTTTTACTTCTTGATTGTTATCTTTTGATTCAGTTATTGTTTCTTCTTCCATTAGATATGGTACATCTAAATATGAATTAATTATTTTATCTTTTACAACATATGAACCGTTGCTATATCTATCCATAATAGGTATTTCTGTTAATTTAACTAATTTTGTTTCTTTGTTTGTAACAACATTTATTTCTGTTTTATTGTTTTTTATATAAACTTTTACTATTTTACTTGGATTACTTTTTATTTCTTTCATAAGAAGTAAGCCACGATTCGCTCTACTACCTTTTTCAAAATCAGTTAGTTTTAATCTTTTTCCTGTTCCTTTATCTGTCAATATTGTTATGTATTCAGTACTATCATTAAATAATATTCCACTTACTACTTCATCATTCTTTAAGTTTATTGATTTAACTCCAGTTGCTTTAATACCTACGACGCTTACTTCGCTAATATCATACCATAAACCATAACCATTTTTGGTAGCTACAAATACATTTGTATTAGGACTAATTGTTACATCAATAACTTTATCATCATCCTTTAGATTCATCATACTCATTGCTTTAATATATCTTTGAACTTTAAAGTCTTCTAGTTTGGTTCTTTTTATCATACCATTTTTAGAGAAACTTGTAATGCATAAATCTTTTGAAAAATCACTTACTGGAATTGCTGCGATAATATTATCTGATGAATCCATTGAAATAATATTGCTAACATGTTTTCCTAAATCTTTCCATTTAGCTTCAGGTATTTCATGAACTGGTATATATAAATAGTTTCCGTTATCTGTAAATACTAATAAGGTATCAAGTGTGTTCATATTATATAATCCAATTATATAGTCATTTTCTTTAAGTGCTGTATCTTCTTCACTTGCAGAGTAACTTCTTAGACTAACTCTTTTTACATAACCTTCTTTAGTTATTACTACCATAACATCTTCTTTTGGTATCATGTCTGTTGTATCTATTTTTATATCTTCAATTTCTTCTTCTACTAAGGTTTTTCTATCTGTTCCATATTCTTTCTTTATTTTTCTTAGTTCATCTTTAATAACTCCATTTAGTTTTTCTGGATCTTGTAATATTGCATCTAATACTTTCATTATCGTTTCAAGATCTGCTTTTTCTTTCATTAACTCTTCAATATCAGTATTACTTAGACGATATAATCTTAAATCTACAATTGCTGTTGCTTGTTCTTCGGTAAATGCAAATTTTATTACTAGATTTTCAATAGCATCTAATCTATTTTTACTAACTCTAATTGTTTTTATTACTTCATCTAGAATAGATATTGCTTTAATTAAGCCTTCGACTATGTGATATCTTGCTTTGGCGTGTTCTAAATCGAATTCTGTTCTTTTATAAACTACTTCTTTTTGATGAGCAATATATGCATCTAGTATTTCTAATATTCCTAGTAATTTTGGCCTACGATTAACTATTGCAATCATATTAAAGTTATAACTAATTTGCAGATCAGTATTCTTATAAAAATAATTCAAAATATTTGTTGCATTAGCATCTTTTTTTAAATCTATGGTTATTTGTAATCCATCTTTATCTGATTCATCTCTTACTTCAAGGATACCATCAATTTTTTTATCTATTCTAATTTCATCTATTCTTTTTACTAATAGATTTTTATTTACTTCATAAGGTATTTCTGTAATAATTATTTTATTTTTTTCTATTTTGGTTTTACTTTTAATCATTACTTTTCCACGACCTGTAAGATATGCTGATTTTATTCCATCAAGTCCACATACTATACCACCAGTTGGGAAATCTGGTCCTTTTACATAATTCATAATTGTTTCTAATCTTGAATTTGGATTGTCAATTCTAAAAATCGTTGCTTCGATTACTTCGCTTAAATTATGTGGAGGTATATTTGTTGCATATCCTGCGGAAATACCTGTTGTACCATTAACTAAAAGATTAGGAAATCTACTTGGTAAAACAGTTGGCTCTAATAATGTGTCATCATAGTTTGGTGCCATTATAACTGTGTCTTTGTCTATATCTCTCAACATTTCATTTGCTATTTTTGATAATCTTGCTTCAGTATAACGGGATGCTGCGGCAGAGTCACCATCAATGGAACCATTATTACCTTGCATATCTACGAATGGTTCTCTCATTTTCCAATCTTGGCTCATTCTAACTATGGCATCATATATTGATGAATCTCCATGTGGATGATATTTACCCATAACATCACCGACCGCACGAGCAGATTTTTTATATGGTTTATCATAGGTATTTTTTTCTTTATACATTGAAAATAATATTCTTCTTTGAACTGGTTTTAATCCATCTCTTACATCTGGAATTGCTCTATCTTGAATAATATATTTTGAATATTTACCAAATCTTTCTCCCATTATTTCTTCTAATGAGTAATCATATATTTTATTTATAATATTTTCCATATTTACCACCATATTAATTGTAACATATTTTATTTTTTTTAACAACTTACTTTACACTTATAAGACAAAAGAAAAAGGAATTTTCATTCCTTATGCTTCATTATTTACTTCATTATTTTTCTTTGAAATATTCCATATTGTAAATGCTAATGCACCAAGTCCAATTAATGCTAACCATTTTACCATTGCTGATCCTGTTTGTGGTGTATATACTATACAAATACTTACATCTTTGGCAGGCATTGTAAAACTAAGATTAGTGCCATTTAGTTCTGGTTTATTTACTATTTGAGATGAATAAGTTCCTAGTGCTGGTCTAGTCATTTTTCCAATTGATTCTGGAACATCTATTGACATTGCTTGTCCTTCCTTTAACCCATCCTTATAAACCGAATCTTGTAATAAACTTGTACAATTTTCATCTTCACCATAGTTGATAGTCATTGAATATGTTTGTTCTCTATAGTAACAAATTAATTCTTTTGAACCTTCTTCTGGCATTTCTATTGAAACGCTTGCTTTTAATCTATCATAATACTTATTACCACTTTTTAATGTTTCAGGACAATTTGAAGTGTATGTTCCAGCAGGAACATTATTTTCAATAAAATCATCATGTAATTTAGTTGTAGTATTTTCAATATAATAATGTGTAGTTACTTGATTTTCTTTATCTACCGGTGGTTCAGGGTCAACTGAACTTTCACATACATCATATTGTACGTAATATGCTGCAATTGAATATACTACATCTGTATCAGTTAAACCTTTTGCTTTTAATTTATTAAGTGCAGTATCTGGCCAAGTTCTTGTAACACTTGCTGTAAAATAATCTGTTCCTCCTGCATTTACTTTACTAAATTTTGCATTTGAAAATTCTTCATCTAAATGTGTTTTAAACTCTTCGTAATCTTTTGTAACTTGGTAATTTCTTGATGATTCTACCCCATCTTCAACCCAATAAATAGCTACTGCAAAGCAGTTATTATTTTGTGCTGAGCAATAAAATGATGTGCTATTATCTTCTCCTATTTCTCCTGATTCTTTTGCGTGATGTGAAATAGTAAAAAAGTCTTTTTTTGTTATAGAATCAATTCCTGCTACTTCAGACATTTTGTCAGAATTTATAATATCTATTCTTCCTTTTCTAACATTCTTACCTTCTTCTGGAACTCCTAAATTAAATGATTTACTAGTAGTACGCTCTTTTCCATCAAGATTTATTAAACTTCCTAGTTTAGAAGCGTCTGTGAATAAGTAATAGTTTGTGTGTGGCGTACAATTCTCTGCTGCTTGTACATTGGTTTTATTAATTCCTGTTAGACATATTAATCCAAATATTGCAAAAACTGTTAATATAACTTTATTTTTTTTCATATTATATTACATCCTTTCCCTATGTTCTATTATATATATAGAATATCATATCTTTTAAAAAAAAACAATAGTAAAGTTAACTTTTTATAAATTATTATTTATAACTCTTTACAGGGAAACAATAATAGTGTATCATAATACACGAAATGAGGGACTATTATGAATAATGAATATCTTAAAATATCTAATAATAAATATTTGGTAATGCATAGCAACGATAAAGTTGATTTAAAAGAAAGTATATGTGAAAAAGATTTTATAAAGATATTAAAAAAAGAAAACTTATTAGAAGATATAATCCATTTAAGAGATTTAATAAAATTAGATATTAATGATTGTAATAAAACTATTAATAAATTAGAGAAAATTGATTGCATATTTTTTACGCTTGCAATAATACAAACAATTATAATAAGTTTACTTATAGGAGTACAATTGACAATCTTTATTGGAACAATAGTAGAAATGTTATTTATGAGAAGTCTATTGCTTCCAAAATACTCTACTTTAAAAAAAAATATAAATGAAAAAAGAAATTTTGAGAAAAAATTAAATCAAATTAACACAAATATTAATGAATTAGAAAAAGAGTTAAAGGAATTAAAAGATAATTGTAATTATAATACAATAACTGATAAAAAAGAAATCGATTATTCTATTAAAGATAATATAAGTAATTTAATTAGTGATGAACAGTTAGGAATTAAAGAAAATACTAATTACCCTAATATAACAAGATTTAAAAAATTAATAAAGAAGAAAGATATAACTACAAAAGTGTAATTATATCTTTTAATTTGTTTGTTTTACAAACTCTAATCTTAATTTATCTGCGATTGTAACAATAAATTCACTATTGGTGGGTTTGGCTTTATCTATATCAACACTATGACCAAATACTTCTTCCATAAAGTCCCAATTACCTCTATTCCAACTTACTTCGATGGCATGTCTTATAGCACGTTCTACTCTTGATACAGTTGTATCAAATTTTGTGGCAATATCAGGATATAATTCTTTGGTTATACCTCCTACTATTTCGGGATTATCATATACCATAGTAATACCTTCTCTTATATATTGATAACCTTTTATATGAGATGGCATACCTAATTCATGTAACATTTTAGTAATTGATATTTGTAAATTGTTATGATACAAATTCATACTTTTATTATTTACTACTTCAAAGACATCTAATATTCTTTGTTCAATGTCACATAAGTCATATGGTTTTAAAATATAATAATTTACTCCATACTCACTTGCTTTTCTTATGGTATCTGGTGCATTATATGAAGTTTCAACAATAATATTTTTACTTATATTACGCTTGTTTAATTCTTCTAATACATATATTCCATCTTTCTTTGGCATAACTAAATCTAATAGTATAATTCGTATTCCTTTTCTTTTTCTAATATTGTTTTTAATCCTTCTTCTCCATCACTACAACTTAAAACTAACTCTATTTTTTCATTGTCTTCAAAATACTCCTTTAACATATTAACTAGACTTGTATTATCATCAATCATTAATACTCTGATTTTATTTTTCATTTGTGTTCCTCCTTTTTATTTAATTAAATTATATAACTATATCATGTCATATTTTGTCGAATTAGAATTAGAAAAAAGAAAAAGAGAAATATTTTAAATACTTCTCCATAACTATACTTTAGATATTTAAATTATATCATATTTTTTATTAAATGAAATGATTTATTTGATACTTTACATTCATTTAACATTATTTATCTATGACATTATAACCTAAGTTATTTATTATTTCTTTTATATTATTAATATCTAATTCATTAGTGCTTGTTATTAGTACTTCTTTGGTATTTAGATTTATTTCTACTTTTTTTATGTCTTTATTTTTCTTTAAGGCATCTTCGATTCTTTTGGCACAACTATTACAGTGCATACCTTCTACTAATAATTTAGATACCATTTTATTTTTATTAAACATTATTGTTTCCTCCTTCTAATTTTATATTTTTTAATCTTAATGCATTTAGTACAACGGTTATACTACTTAATGTCATTGCAATACTTCCTAACATTGGATTCATATTTATATTCCATTTAGATAGTAATCCTATTGCTAATGGAATCATACAAATATTATAGAAAAATGCTAGGAATAAATTTTGTTTTATGTTTGTTATTGCTTTTTTACTTATATGAAACATATTTATAATATTAATTAGATTATTATTCATAAGTATTACATCCGCTGAATTATTCGCTATATCTGTACCACTTGATAAGGCTATTCCAATATTTGCAGTTACTAATGATACTGCATCATTTATTCCATCCCCAACCATCATTACATATTTATTATTATTCATTAATTCTTTTATTTTTTCTGATTTTTCTTTAGGTAAAACATTTGCAATTACTTCTTTTATTCCTAATTCTTTAGCTATAACCTGTGCAGTTATTTCATTATCTCCGGTTAACATAATTACATTTTTATTCATATTATTTAATTTCTTTATTACTTCTTTTGCTTCTTTTCTAATTATGTCTTTTACTCCGATTAAGGCAATTATATTATTATCTTCGATTACATAAATAATACTATTACCATTATTAACTAAATCTAATTCATCTTTACTATGAGTATTATTTATTTTTAGTTTTTTTATCAGTTTATTATTTCCAACATAATATTCTTTATTATTAGTTACTCCCTTTAATCCAATACCATCAATATTTTTAAAGTTTGTTACTTTTTGTAATTTATCATTAGTTTTAAATGCACTTGCTATTGGATGATTTGATTTACTTTCTATACTTGATACGATATTTAGTAATTTAGAATTATTATAGTTACTATAATTATATAATTTGCTTATTTTTAAATTTCCATATGTAAGAGTACCTGTTTTATCAAAGACAATTGTATCAACTTTATTAATGAATTCTAATACTTCACTTGTTTTAATTAATATACCATTTCTTGCAGTTATTCCCATTGCTACTACTACTGCTAATGGTGTTGCTAGTCCTAAGGCACAAGGACAAGATATAACTAAAACTGTTACAAATCTTGTTAGTGAGATATTCAAATTATATCCTAATAATAAGTAACTTATTAATGTAATTGTAGCAATAAGCATTACCAGTGGTACAAATATTCCGCTTACTTTATCTGCTAATTTAGATATTGGAGACTTTGTATTTGTGGCTTCTACTACTAATCTTACTATTTCTGATATTGTTGAATTCTTTCCTATTTTTTCTGCTTTATATTCTATATATCCATCTATATTTAAACTTCCTGCAATTACTTTACTGCCCTTTTCTTTTTTGGATGGAATTGATTCTCCAGTTATAAATGATTCATCAATATGAGTAGTACCATTAGTTATTACTCCATCTACTGCTAATTTCATTCCTGGTTTGCATACTAAGATATCGTTTTCCTTTATTTCATCTATTGTTACTTCTTTTACTTCATTTCCTACTTTTAATAAAGCATAAGATGGTGTTATTGTTACTAATTCTTTGATAGCATCCAAGGTTTTTTCTTTATTTTTTGTTTCTATTTGTCTACCTAGTTTTATAAAATATATTACTACAATACAAGATTCATAATAAAGACTATCTACTAAGGAAGTATTACCTTTTAGTAAAAGTATTGTATTATAAATACTATAAATTAAACTAGATAAAACTCCAATAAAAACTAATGTATCCATATTAGGATGAGCATGTATTAAGTTCTTATATCCATTTTTTATAATATCAAATCCATATATTAAATAAGGTATTGTTAATATAAGTAAACTTATTGTATAATTAATGGGATTTTTCATCATATCTAAATATGGTATACTTGGTAATGATAACATATGGGACATTGATATATATAAAACTAAGATTGTTAGAAAAGTAATTGGCATTATTATTTTATTACTTTTATTAGTTTTATTTATTTTAGTTTCATCATATATTCCAAGACTTTCAAATCCTGCATCACTTATAAGTTTATTTAAGTCTTCAATAGATAAATCATCAGCATACTCTATACTTGCTTGTGATAATACTAAATTTACTGTGGCATTAATTATTCCATTTTGTTTGTTTAGATATTTTTCTAAGGAATTAGAACAAGCACTACAACTCATACCTTTTATATTTAAAATTACTTTTTGCATAATTATCCTCCTTACTAATATATTTTACCACAAAATGAATATTTTTATAAAAAAATACTAGTATTTCTACTAGTTTAATTATTTATTATTTTAATTATATCTATACCATACATTTCTATTTTTTTATCTCCAAAGCCTTCTATTTGTTTTAATTCTACTTTATTTTTAGGTTTTTTATTTATAAGTTCTTCCAGTGTTTTATCACTGAATATAAAATATGGTTTATAATTTAATTCTTTTGCTTTTTGTAGTCGATATTTTTTTAGAGATGCTCTAATACTTTCTTTGTTTACTGAGAAGTTATTTTGTTCATTTGTATCATTATGGTTTTGTTTGCTAGATTTACGACAACTGTTTTCACTTGACTGAGTATTTCCTTCTAAGTCTATTTTTAATAAGGACCTTTCAATATTCATCTCTAAATAAGCATCAGCTGTTGCTTTTATATCTTTTTCAAATCTAAATGGTTCTCTTTTCGATTCTAGTCTTTTTAAACATTCAATTATCTGATCAGCTTTTACTAATCTTTCTTTTACCTCTCTTGGGGCATACTTATCATTTATAATTGTTTTAGGATTAGCCATTACAACAATGTAGTCATGAAAGCTGTTAAAGTTTTTTTCGAAATTTAGCTTATATAGAAAGTTAGCATTATCATAATTATCTTCTTTTATTATTTCAATATGACGTTTACTTTGAGTAATGGGATTATAGACACCTTCTACTACTTTTTTATTATTCTTGATATATTCCCTTACAAAGTCACCTTTACTGTTTATGGTTATATTACCGAGATAATTTTTGCACTCAATAAAATAAGTACATCTGGCTGTTATAACTACAAAGTCTATTTGGGCACTTTTACCATTGTATTCAAGATTAATATTATGAAGAATATACATACCTATTCCAGAATGTTCTAGTTCGTATAAGACTTGTTTTTCTCCTTCTAGACCATATTCAAATAATTTTACTTTGTTTTCTAGATCTTTGTTAGGATGAAGTTTTAAATATTCTTTTACTTTGTCTAGTTCTTTTTGGGTAGTAGTGTCTTCTTTATATAAAACTTGTTTTTTAAATCTATACATAGTATCGTCTATAATTTTATCTATTATATCAAACATATTATCACCTACTATATTGTATCATGTGATAAGACTATTAGTAAATGAAGAGTATAAAAAAAGAAATAAGTAATTACTTATTTTCTTCTTTGTTAATATTATCTATTATTTCATCTATATGATTACCATATTCGATTGAAGTATCATAAATAAATTTTAATTCTGGAGTATGTCTTACTTCTACTCTTTCAGCTAGTTTTCCTCTTATAAATGAGGCAGCACCATTTAGAGCTTCTAGAGTTGATTTTCTCTTTGTATCATCTAAAACTGTAAAGTATACTTTGGCATAACTTAAATCAGAAGTTGTTTCTACACCAGTTATTGTTACAAATTTAATATCTTCATCTTTTATTTCAGTCATTAAAATCATACTTATTTCTTCTTGAAAAGCATGATTTAATCTTTCTATTTTAATACTTGCCATGATGAGTACCTCCTAAATTATCGTTTTATTTCTACTAGGTCGTATACTTCAATTATGTCTTTTTCTTTATAATCTTGACAATTTTCTAGAGTTAGACCACAGTCCATATCTTTTTTAACTTCTTTTACTTGGTCTTTTTCATGTTGTAGAGATTTTATTGAACCATTGTATACTACAACATTATCTCTAATTATTCTGGCTTTTTCATTATTTTTTACTGTACCCGATAAGACATGACAACCAGCAATTAGACCAACTTTTGAGAACTTGAAGATTTGTCTTACTTCTAGAGTACCAGTTACTTTTTCTTCATATTCAGGATCTAACATACCTTTCATAGCTTTTTCCATATCTTCTACAACTTTATAAATAATATCATATGTTTTGATAGATACTCCGTATTGTTTTGCGATATCCATAGTCTTTGAACTTCCGCGGACATTGAAACCAATAATTATAGCATCTGATGCACTAGCTAGAACGATATCACTTTCAGTGATTGCTCCTACGGCTCCTCTAATTACATTTACTTTTACGCCATCTACAGTAATTTTTTCTAAAGAGTTTTTAACAGCTTCTAGACTTCCGTTTACATCAGCTTTTAAAACTACTTTAATTTCTTTTACACCTTCTTGGATACGTCCAAATAAATCTTCTAAACTCATACCGGAGAAGTTAGTATCTTGTTCACGACTACGTAATTTTCTTTCTTCAGCTATTTGTTTAGCCTGTTTTTCTGATTCGAAAGCCATGAACTTATCTCCAGCACTTGGTACTTCTGAAATACCAGTTACTTCTACTGGAGTTGATGGAGTTGCTTCTACGATATTTTGACCTAAGTCATTTTTTAGAGTACGAACTTTACCAAAAGCGTTACCAATTACTATTGGGTCTCCTAAACGTAGAGTACCGTTTTGGATTAATAAAGTTACTACTGAACCAACCTTACTATCTTTCTTTGATTCAATAACAGCACCTGAAGCGTAACGAGATGGATTAGCTTTGTAGCCTTCCATTTCAGCTATTAGTAAAATATTTTCTAGTAATTCATCAACATTTTCTCCAGTTGCGGCAGATATTTTATTTACAATAATATCTCCACCCCATTCTTCTGGAGTTAGGCCATTTTCAACTAAACCAGTCATAACACGTTCAATGTTTGCTTCTGGTTTATCAATTTTATTTATAGCAACAATGATTGGTACACCTGCGGCTTTAGCATGATCAATTGCTTCTTTTGTTTGTGGCATAATACCATCATCAGCTGCTACTATGATAATAACAATATCAGTAATTGAGGCTCCTCTTGCACGCATTTCTGTAAAGGCAGCATGTCCTGGAGTATCAATAAATGTTATTGACTTATCCTTATATTTTACAGAGTAAGCACCAATTGCTTGAGTAATTCCTCCAGCTTCTCCTGATGCAACATTTGATTTTCTAATGTAGTCTAGTAAAGTAGTTTTACCATGGTCAACATGTCCCATGATTGTTACTACTGGTGGACGTTCTACTAAGTCTTTTTCATCGTCTTCTATTTCAAAATTTTCAAAGTTAGAAATATCAGCTGTTTCAGCTTTCTTTAAAACCTTATCATATTCTGATGCTATTACTTCAGCACTATCATAGTCAATTGCTTGATTAACAGAAGCCATTACACCTAGACCCATTAATTTTTTAACTATTTCTACTGCTCCTACTTCTAGAGCATTAGCTAAGTCTGTTACAGTCATTCCTTGGTTATAAAGAATAACATTTTCATCTTGAGTAGCTTCATTACTTTGAAGTTTTTCACGATGTTTATATATTTTTTTTCTTTCCTTTAAAAAGTCTTTTTTATTTTCAGTTTTCTTAGCTTGCTTATTGCTTTTTACTTTTTCAAATTTTGTTCCATTGTCTAAATCAAACTTTGTGTTCATAGCAAGCATTTCGGCTTTATCGCTTACTTCTTCATCTAGAAATTTTTCTTCTAAATCTTCTACGTCACCCGTTACATAATCTTCGGCGTCTTGTAATTCATTATCAAGTAAAATAATATCAGTTTCATCTAAAGGAGTTTTTTCGTCTTCGTAGTTGATACCAATCTTATCACATAATGCTTTAATCTCATCTATAGTCTTTTCTACATCTAATGCATAATCTTCTATAGTCATCATAAAGACTCACCTCACTTTTCTATAATTTTTCTTATTTCTTCATAAACACTGTCCTCTATATTGCATTCTAATTTTTTTTCTAGTGCTTTTGACTTAATTGCTTTTTCTAGGACTGCAATATCTTTTTTAATATATGCACCATGTCCGTTCATTTTTCCTGTTTCGTCTACAGCAACATATCCTTCTGGTGCTCTAACAACACGTAATAATTCTTGTTTAGGTAGTTTTTCTTTAGTAATTATACAAGTTCTTTGGGGAATTTTTTTTACTTTCATAGAAACCTCCTATCTGAAATTTATACCTGCTTCACGAGCTTGTTCAGTTGTTTTAATATCGATTTTATAGTGTGTTAATTTGCTTGCTAAACGAGCATTTTGTCCTTTTTTGCCAATAGCTAATGAGAAGTTATCTCCATCAGCAATTACCATAGCTTCTTGTTTTTTAGGATCAGTTACAGCTACTGTTAATTCTTTAGCTGGAGCTAGAGCATTTTCAATAAATACTGCTGGGTCTTTGTCGTATTTTACAACGTCTAGTTTTTCACCATGTAACTCTTCAATAATTCTAGCAATTCTACTACCCTTTTCACCAATACAAGCACCGATTGGATCAATGTTTGCTCTTTCTGAGTAGACAGCAACTTTACTTCTGTTACCTGGGTCTCTGGCTACACTATAAATTAATACTGAACCGTCATTAATTTCTGGTATTTCTAGCTCAAATAATCTCTTTACAAAACCATAATGAGTTCTACTTAATAGGACTAATAAGTTTTTACCATTGTTATCTACTTTAGAAACATATACTTTTATTTGAGAACCCATTTCTATTTTTTCTCCTGGGATAATATCTTTCTTTGGTAAGATACCATTTGTTCTTCCTAAATCAATAAAATAGTTATCAGTATCTTCTAGAGCAACTGTTCCTACTAAAAGTTCATCTTGTTTGTCACCAAACTCTTCTAGAATACTATTTCTTTCAGCTTCTCTTATTTTTTGAACTACTACTTGTTTAGCAGTTGATGCAGCAACACGACCAAAGTCTTTTGGAGTTACTTCATGATCAATTGTATCTCCTACTTCTAAAGTCTTATCAATTTTCTTTGCATCACTAACTTTAATTTCAGTTTCAGGATTGAAGTAGCTAATTTGTGGTGCTTCTTCTTGTTCTTCTCCTTCTACTGTTTCATTTTCTTCAGTTTCTTCTTCATCATCTTCATCAGTATAATGTTCGAATAAGTAATCTTCATATTCTTCTTTTGTCATTTTATCATCAGGTACAACAGTAAGATATGAATATACTTTAATCTCACCAGTTGCACGATCAAATAAAACCTTTACATTTGTCTTTGAGTTAAAGTTCTTTTTATAAGCAGAAGTTAAGGCAAGTTCCATTGCTTCATATATAACATCTTCACTGATATTTTTTTCAGCTACTAATAATGCTACAGCATTTTTAAAAGCTTTACTATCCATTTATTTCACTCCTTTTTCTTTTGAACACACGTCAAGCATGTAGTTTCCTTCAATTAGATCAGCTTCATCAAGAATTGGATTAATCAAATTGCTAACCTTAACACAGTCATCAATTGAAATAAATCCATCTTTATCAATATATATTCTTAAGAAAGCAACTTTGCCTTCTATAATATATTCAACATCATCTAAAATATAATTATTTTCTTCAATGACATCTTTTAATAATTTTTTGACTTTTTCAACTATTTCCATAAAACTCCTTCATTAATTTTAAAGAGTGGGTTTCCCCACTCTTCAAAAGTTGTAATTCAACAATATTATAACACATAAAAAAGATTTTACTAGTTTTTTTTACTATTTTTTATTTTTTTTCAAAGTATTAATGATATAATTATAAATATAATAGTATTGAA
>OIZT01000789.1_pt1 | contig 17214 bp, 12 predicted proteins | sample 1588611 | NCBI WGS metagenome assembly OIZT01 (sample SAMN03283278) | human gut metagenome | biome: human-associated habitat; material: feces | host: Homo sapiens | place: Peru | collected 2012
TTAATTTTCAACAACTTAGGCTACATGTTCCGGAATTTATCCGGACAGTAGTGATTGTAAATATAATAAAGAATCAAAGATTGGAAGGAATAAATGCGGAACCGCTTACGTTTTGGCTGAATACTCAGTTTTATTGAATAGTTTAAAAAGGTTAAAAAAATAAAGAAAGTTTCAATATTCGTGTTGAATGGTGTATCTTTGTACACATTATTAAACTTTAAAAAAAAATCAAATCCTGCCTAATTTAAAAGGTAGTAAGTTAATAATAGACAGATATTTTTCGTTAGATATGTTTAAAAAGAAAATTATAGTATTGTGGCAAATTTTGATGTTCGCCTCAGTGTTTGTTGGCTGTACTAACACGCCTGTTCAGAAAACGCCAGAACAATTATTTGGCGAATATTCTTCAGGTGTGGTTCTTATTTATTGTGAGTACTATTATTCTTTGACTTTGCCAACTGGTATGAGAATGTATATGACAGGAATCAGTGATGCAGGAGAGGTGGAGAATGTTACAACAAATGAAAATATCATTAAGCAAAATTGTAATAGACAGTTTGGTACAGGTTTTTTTATTGATAGCAAAGGGGATATAATGACAAATAGACATGTTGTCAATGTGTCCTTAGATGAAAATAATGCCAAACAACAGATAGTCGCATCTTTAAGACGTAAGTGTCAGGCTTATATTGATTCTATGGAATTGGCAAAACAAGCTTATGTCGAATTGCAAGAACAGAAAAATGAATGTTATAATTACGATTACTATGGTAATATATATACTGATGACGAAAAAATTCAACAAATAAATGAGTTAATGAGCGTTGTCGAATTACGATATAATGAATGGAAACAGTTATGTGATTTTATATATGCTAATTCTGATTCTAGGGGGATTAGAATTGAAACTATTTCGCGGATTGGTATTGCTTATAATAATACTCGTATAAATAGTTTTAATGACTTTTTAGGTGCAAATTCTTGTGTGGTTAGGAAGATTTCCAGGCGAGATAATGCGGATTTAGCAATTATTCAACTTAACTCAAGGAAAACTCCAGAATTATCTTATATTTTCGATATAACAGGAATGGCTTCAACAGATAAGGCTACTAGTTCTATCTTTGATTATTTCCAGCGAATGATTTTCGGACAAAGAGCAAATTCAAGAGGTGAAGCTGAAAAATTAAAAATTAATCAGCAACTTTATATGATTGGGTATAATCATGGAATTTCAATTGCGCAAACAAGAGATGGAATTAAAGCTCAAATGACAGGCGGTAAGATAACCCAATTGCCTGATGGAGAAAGACTTCTTTATAGTATTCCAACAATGCAAGGATCATCTGGAAGTCCTTTGTTTGATGAAGAAGGTACTTTTAGAGGAGTAAATTTTGCAAAGGCAACACTAAATGACGATTTTAATTTTGGAATCCCCATTAATTTGATTAAAAACTTTTTAGAAGAATAAAAATATGAAAGAAATTAAACGATGTCCTTATTGTGGCAAGGAAATTTTAAGTATAGCCAAGAAGTGTAGGTATTGTGGTAAATGGCTACCGGAAAATGAGAATTTGTCTAGTTCAGAAAAAAAATGGCATTTTATTAATGACAAAAAAATAATTATTCTTGGAATTCTTGTTTTCTTGGTTATAATTGTATGGAGTGGATTGGGGGTGAGCCAAACAGATAATAATGCTCAAATCAAGCAAAATGACCCTGTAATTAATTTTGGTGAACAAAAGCAAGATGATAAATCTATTGTTATGCCAGAAAAACTGGAGCGCAAGCCAACGGTTCCTAAAGAAATAATTGATGAAAGTAACGTGTCTTCAGATATGCAGAATAGTATAGATGGTCTATTAGCGCTTGGAGAACGCTATGAGAATGGCGTTGGTGTTGAGGTGAATTTAGATCTTGCTTTTAGTTATTATTATAGTGCTGCGGAATATGGGGATCCGGTAGCTTTAAATAAAATAGGTAATATGTATGCTAATGGCAAAGGTTGTGAACAGAATATGTATAAGGCTGCTATTTTTTATAAAAAAGCCGCTGAAAAAGGCAATAAGTATGCCCAACATAATCTAGCATTTTGTTATTGGGATGGCGCTGGAATAGAAAAAAATCATGAAGTAGCAATAATGTGGATGCGTCGTTCTGCTTCGCAGGGATATGAAAAGGCAAAGATGGCTTTGAAAACAATGGGTGTGAATGATTAGTTTATCATTTTTATTCAGATATAGGGAAATTCCTACTGCATATTAGGATTTTTTCCATTAAAATATCTCTAAAAGTATTTAATTTTGCACAAAAATGATAGTATAGTCAAAATTAGAAATTTATGGAAGAAACAAAGAAATGCCCATTTTGTGGCGAAGAAATTCTTGCGATTGCAAAGAAATGTAAATATTGTGGAGAGTGGTTAGTTGAATGTCATTCTGTAACGGAAACTAAGGCTTGTCCTGTTTGTGGTGAAAAAATTGCTGCAGATGCTAAGGTTTGCCCTTTATGTAATGAGCCTACGTATTTTCTTGATGAAACTAAAATTCATTTTGAAGCTTTTGATGAAAAAGAAACTGCTGTAATTAATGATGGACAGTATCTTTATTGTAAGACATGTAAGGAGATGATTAGCTCAAACGCAAAAGTATGTCCTAATTGTGGTGATGTAGACCCATTTTACTTTGATGATATAAAAAAAGTGCGTAAGAAGGCAGATATTGGATGTTTGTCAATTCTTGGTATGGCCTTTTTTATGGCGATTATATTTCAATTTTTTGGATCGAATCATGGTATATTAACATGGAGTGATAATGAAATTTCAATCTATGTAATGGTTCTTTTTGCCTTTTGGGGGTTACGTAAAATCTTTTCATATTTCAATAAAAAAGAACATGAAGAAGAAATGGATAAGATTTTTCGAGAGAAGGATGATTCCCAAGCCCATAGTGTATGGAAAAAGAAATTAGAGGAGAAATATAGTAATTAAATTTAGTGTCAGTTAATATGAAAAGAATTATTTTATGTCTTTCTATGTTATTCATAGTTGTGGTATTTGCTAGTGCACAAGAGAAAGCTAGTGTATTCGTGGAGAAGTTTACTGCAGAAGGAGGTTATACAGATAGTGATGTACGGGCTCTAAGAGAAAATGTTATTCGTGCTTTGCTAAAAACGGCAAGAGTTAATATTCTAGATGCTTACAATGGTGGTGATTGTAATAGACAATGTACTTTGGTTAGAGGTTACCTTCAAAGACCTACTGTGTCTAGTCAATCTGTCGAAGATAAAGGGGAAAAATCACAATGACAGAGGTAAACCTTAACTATGTAATTACCATGATAGAACCGAATTCAAAGGATTCTGCTATTTCATTTATGTTTACTACTAAAGGTAATAGTATGAGTGGTGAGGCTGATGCTATTTTTGATGCATGTAAGATGGTAAGGTTAAGTATGAACAAAATGATAGAAAAGGTTTTTCCTGTGGTAGGAAAAATAGCGTTAATTGATGAGGTTAAAGATGGAAGAGCTTTGACGGTTTATATTAATTTAGGGGCATCTAATGGAATAAAAAAAGGCCAGAAGTTTGATGCTTCTTTAATGAAAGATGTTGCTGGAGATTTAGTGACAAAAAGTATTGGAACATTAACAGCAATAGAGGTATCTGAAACGAAAAGCCTTTGTAAAGTTAATAGTGGTGAGGCTGATATTTATACTTCTGTAAATTCTGGTGTTGAAATTTGTATTAAAACTCGTGAGAAAAGAGGACTTTTAAAAGGGGTAGGTGATGTCATGAGTAATGTGTATGGTGGGGGGCTTATGGCCGACCCTGGTGTACAAGTGCAGAATCCTGCAGTGCATTCTGTCTCGGAAACAGCTTGCTTGGATAATGTAAGAACTATCCCGACTGGCTCGAAGGAAAATCAGACAGGTCTACTCCACTATTATGATTTTATTTCAGAATCCAATGGTCGTAGATACATAGAACCTATTCTAGATTGGTCTTCAAATAAAGCTAATATAATAGCATATATGAAGGATACTGATTATGTTCAAAGTGATGAGGGAATGTTGCTTTTTACTAGGGATGAGGATCCTCATAGTCCATCAATTATGTATATGATATTGAATGGTCAATATCTTAATGCGACTTCTATACTTGTACATGTTAAAAAAGATAGCGTATTAAAATGGTTGAAGCTGCATTATATTTATAAAGGAAGTGAAAATAAGGGATTTACCGATTTACATAGCTTTATGTCAAAAGACAAGAAAACTAGCATTATGGTTAGCTTTATGAATATTAATGAATCAGAGTTTTCAAGAGTTTCTATAATATATCAAAAGAAAATCTAAGAGGGTGTAAGATAGACTGTACCAAGTTACTATAAAAGTAATTTGGTGCAGTTTTGTTATTCGGAATTGAGGTAGCAAGGTAATAGGGAAAAAGGATAATTAGCAGACGCCATTAAAAAGTGTGTTGCTTCATGCTGTAGTTATACCAAGTTTTCTTTGTATGGAAAGTTGTTTGGGAAAAAACTATGACTTAGGTTTGTTAACAAATCAAGTAGGCTTGAAAACCACGGTTCATTCAAACGAAAGAGCATCAAAAAAATCCGAAACAGAAGCTTTTCAAGTTATCTGTTTCGGATTTTTTCTTTATTCTTCCTTGATAATCCAGTCGCTGATAGTGCGCTGGGTGCTGTCGTAATTTATACCTATTTTAAACAGGCGCTTGCCATCGGCTGTATAAGGAATCAGATATCCCTTTTCATCTATCTGTCTGATTGCTTCCTCGGCAGAACCATCATACTTCAATTCGAAAACAAATACGGCATCCGGCATATACACTACGGCATCAGCCCTGCCTATTGCACTATCCTCTTCTACCTTCATGTAGGCACCCATCAGGTTGAAGATAAGATAGAATACGGTCTGGAAATCCCGCTCGTTCTTGTTGCTCAGTCGGTTGGAGATACTGGCAAGATAAGCCTTCAGGCGAACCATCGCTCCTTCTACATCTGCATCATAGAGCTTTTCAAGGAAATCACCCACCAGACTGTTGTTGTCCAGGGATATCGGCGAAAGATAGTTGGGGGCAAGACTCTTTAGCATGCCTATCTTTACCTCTCTGTTAGGATATTCCAAAGTATAGCGATGCAGCATCGGGTTATACTTCTTGATGGTGAGATAGCCACTCTGATAGAGCAACGGAAGTGCTGAAGTCATCATTTCCGGTGAAACATCAAAGTCATCCACGTCACATGATTTCTTCTCAACATCCATCACGTTGACATGATACTTCTGCAACGTCTTGATCAGATAAGATGGCGTGCCGGAGCCAAACCAGTATGGAGCAATCTTGCCTGCATTCAGCGCCTTTACCAGACTGAATGGGTTGAAGATATCTTCTGATTTTTCACTGAAATGATAGCCGTCGTAGAATCTCGTCAGTTCTGCCAGGCATTCCTCGTACGTCATGCCAAGGGCTTCGCCCAATGCTGTCACATCCGGTTTCATCTGCGTGGTAAGCTCGGTCTTGCTGATGCCGCAGATAGCAGAATACTGGTCGAACATGCTGATGTTGTCGAGATTGTTGAGTTCGCTGAAGATGCTGAGCTGCGAGAACTTGGTGATACCGGTGATGAAAGTGAACTCCAGATATGGGTCGAGCATTTTCAGAGGACTATAGAAGTTCTGCATGATGTGACGGAGCGGTTGCAGATTCTCCTTCTCGTGCACCACGTCCAGCAGAGGGGCATCATATTCATCGATGATGACTACCGCCTTCTCGCCCGTCTGCTCGTAAGCTTTCTTCACCAAATCTTTCAAACGGAGATTGGCATCCACCTGATGCGTCTTATACCCCCAGATGGTTTCCTGCTCTTCAAGCATATCAGCCAAATATCTTTCCAGCTGCTCCACGTCCATGTGCTTGGCACCGCTCAGGTCGAAGTGGAATACAGGGTGCTTCACCCAATCCTTCTCGTAATTAGCAATGGCCAATCCTTCGAAAAGCTCCTTTCTTCCCTCGAAATAAGCCTGAAGGGTAGAGGCAAAAAGCGACTTACCGAATCGTCTTGGACGACTCAGGAAGACATAAGACATCTGCTTTTCTCTGAAGTCCACGATGTATTGGGTCTTGTCTATATAGAGATAATCTTTCTCGCGGATTTTTTCAAAAGTCTGTATTCCTACAGGATATTTATTTACTATTTTTGCCATAATCCTACATGCTTTACGTTTTGCGCTGCTAAGTTACAAAGAAAATCCGAATTAGCCAAGCATAATGGTTAAAAAATGAGCCATATATGAAGTTCCCCAATCTTTCTCGGTAATGCAAAGTTTGGGGTTGAGTTTGACAGGCTTTTCAATTATCCTTACGTATATGGGAAATTCTGAGCAGGTGAGTAATGAATACTTAGATATATTCAGGGCGTGTGGGGGAGAAACTTGTGAAAGTTCAGTTAACGAACTATTGATTTCACTTCTTATCGTTCATTCAAACGTAAATTACGTTTTACTCTTCACTCTTCACAGAAATGCTGTATTATACTGAATACTAGATGGTTAAGTGTGTGAAGAGTTGGCTGGCACTCTTCACGACTCTTCACGACTCTTCACCCAAACAGAATTTTGGCTGCTTGGAAGGAGGCTTTCATAAATCTTGGAATCGGAATAAGGCTCACGTAACCTTTAACAAAGGCTTAAGTAACCTTTATCTAAGCCTCACGTAAATTTTATCTAAGGCTTAAATTATGTTCAAGTAAAACTTATTCCAACGACAACTGAGGCTTAAACCAAGCTAAATAGAAGCCTGGTTCTTGTCTTAATAGACGGCAAAGACTAGCCATAATAGATGGTAAAGGCAAGCCTTCAAAGAAGCCTAAGCTAAATATAAAAAGGAGCCAGTTTCCAGCAAGAAGGTGAAGAGTGGGTGAAGAGTAGTGAAGAGTGCTGGGCAACTCTTCACACGTTTAACCATCTAGTATTCAGTATAATACAGCACTTTTGTGAAGAGTGAAGAGTAAAATGCAATTTGGCTGTCAAATCTTTTGTTCTGCCAGTTGTTTAATCAAATACATCCCGACGTAACGAAACGTGCCTTAGGAAGGCAAAATATTGCTCCAGTAAGGGCAACTTTTTGCCATTCCAAGGCACGAACGGTTATACCGTATTGCGCGTTTTTATTCTACAGTGATATTTTCATATTTCAGTTGTTTTTCAAACTTTCTCTCCGAATAAATCGTCCAATTCTACTTCGTTCTGAATCATGACTTCCTGAGCATTCTTTTTTATTCCTGCAGCAGTAACGAAAGTAAGATGCAGTGCTTTCATCACATCTTCTCTTGTCATATCCCCCTTTTTCTTGGCAAGAAGTTCTACAATTCTGCGGTAGAATCCTTGAAGAGTGAACGGAACAAGAGCTCGTATTCATTGGATAGTTCTGCGCCTTTTGCAAAAATAATGTAAAATACTGGAAAAAAACGATGGAAAATACCTAAAAAGTGCCGATAGTGGTGCCAAAAGTTGCTTTTTTAGGCACTTTTGGCACCACTATCGAGCTTTTTGCAAATGAAACTTACTTATCATGCGTTATCCAGACTCCGATACAATATGCCATAGAATTTCAGCGTAGAAGACACCGTATGAAATAAAATCTTTCTCATGTGACGGTGCTTAGCCTTGACTTTTGGATAAAAAGGGTGTGCCATAAGTCCATGACGCACCCTCTTTCGCAAAAAATGCCAACTTACTTTTATATTGTATTGAATGCGTAATCTCTAGAATCTGAAACCGATGGTTCCAGTGATGCCATTCCAATTGGATAATCCTGAGGTGTGAGAATTAATGTGTCTGAAACCTAGTCCGATATAGGGAACACTTCTACTCTTCTTGCAGTTCGGATAGAGGATGAGGTCTGCATTATAGGAGGTGTATTTCCAATCGGCATTTCCGATAGTATTGGTTACGGAGAGACGAAGATCTACCCCTTGTGCGGTAGTCTTAGGGTTGAAGAGTTTAAAGCCCAGTCCACCACCTAAAGCTTGGCTCTTGAAATAAGTCTTCACATCATCTTTCTTGTAGAGGTTGATGCTACCTTCAGTTTTGGCGAAGGCGAAGAAGCGTGGGGTAAGTTGGTAGCCAAGGGCAAAGTTCAAAGTAGTAGGTGTCATACCTTTGTTCTCCATTCCCACTGTAGCATCGAGATCAAACGTCAGATGGTCTAAGATGGAGTAATGTGAGGCATTGCTGTCCTCTTGGGCGTGCATAGGCATCGCCAAAGTAGCGGCACCCATGATTAGAATTAAACTTTTCTTCATAATTATCTATCTTGTAATGTTAATATATAGTCCGATAGGTCATTTGTCATAATGGCGTCTAAAGAACGATAACGCTAGTAAAAGTACGAAAAAATGGCTACGGGTGTAGCCATTCTCCGTATCTTTTATGATATTTTGAACGTTTTTATTTCCTTAGAAACACTTTTTCAAAGTATTTGAGAATATAAATGATACATACAGCTATAATAGCTTTGAATAACGATGTCTTCCATTCAATACTATCAGACAATCATAAAAAACGAGGCGGCAATCTGCATCACGCAGGTTGCCGCCTTCTCTTTTTAACTAACTATCTTATCAACTATTCAAAATGGATCATATGATAGAGTTGTCTAGGGCTTAATGCCCTAGACGTATTTTGTTTATTTCAAACGGATGATGTTCAGAGAGCTGGCTGGAATCTCTACCGTTGCACCATTCTTCTCTGTAGTTACGTAGTTTTCTACAGGATAGATGTTGGTAGGATTGTCGATGGTGTTCTCCTCCAAACCGTTCTTGGCAGAAAGGCGAATGAGCTTGCCAGCCTTGATCTCCTTGCCCTGAAGATTAATCTTCGCTGTGGTGTGCTCGGTACTGGTGTTGGCAATCTTCAGGATTACCTCGCCAGTCTTCTCATCAAGCGTTGCTGTTGAGAAGATGCCAGGAAGGGTGTTTGCCTTCAACTTGGTAGCGAATACTTCCTTGCCATTCAACTTGGCGAAGATGCTGTCGCCTACTACCTTCAGCTCGATATCGTACCACTTGCCGGTTTCAATCTTGCCTGGGCAGGTAGCAATCTGACTCTTGGCACCATTCACGATAGACTCCACACCGTGCTGGGTATTGTTCCAGCCACCAAGATTCAACCAGCAGTAGTTGTTCTTATCTACATAGTTGAAGATGATGAGGAAACCCTCGTTGCCGGCATCCTTCTTCGCGCGTACCTTATATATATAGCCATTGCTGGTAATCTCACCTGGGTTCAAGTGGATGCAGCTCTCTTCGTTGCTGGTCTGCTTGATGATGCTGCCTTCTGTCTTCCACTGTCCGCGGATGTCGGTAGGCAACTCCTGCAAGGTCATCGGCAGCGCCTTGCCGTTCTCATCGCTGTAGCCCTTGTCCTCGAAAGAAACCTGAGTGCCCCATGTTCCCATACCTACACGGCAGATGGCTGGCTTCACCTGAGTCTGCTCATATTTGTATGGATTCTCCTGGTTCACCTTCAATACACGGGTACCGATGTTGTTTGCCATCACGTTCTGAACGTAGTAAGATGGAGTTCCGAATACCTTGTCTGAGGTATACTGAATCATATCCGGTGCCCACATACGGTTGTTGAGGTTGGCGAAGATAGGAGCATAGGATGCCATGGTTACGATATCTGAATTGTTCTCGATGCCCATCATATAGACAGCCTCACCGAGCGCAGCATCGAGCGAACCCATATTGCCGAAGCCCTGGGTTACGGCATACTCACCTACATAAATCTCGCTGCCCTTGCGGTCGTAGTTGTCATATTTGTTGAAGTTCTCGGCAAACCAGGCTGGGTTTCTGTAGTAGTGCTCATCGAGCAGCTCTACGCTCTCTTTGCTTTCCCACTTAGGGTTGTCATCGCCCCAAGCCACCACGTTACCGATGAGGTGCATCTTAGGATATTTTGCCAGAACCGCATCCTTGAACTTCTTGAAGCGCTCGTAGTAATGGTCGCTCTGAGCCGCAGGATCCGGCTGGTTGTTCTCATTACCAATCTCCAGATACTCGATATTGTATGGCTCCGGATGACCATTCTTAGCACGGAGCGCACCATATTTAGAGGTCACAGGACCATTGGCATACTCCAGGGCATTCATGCACTCATCAATCCAAGGCTGGATGCTGTCTACAGGAGTCATACCGCCGTGCCACAAACCTACGTTTACAACATAGAGAGGCTTGGCGTTCAGATCCTCGGCAAGCTGAAGATACTCGTCGAATCCCATACCGTCGCTGGTACGGTAGCGCCAGTTTACGTTCTTATGGCCCGGACGTTCCTCGATAGGACCGATAGTCTTCTCCCAGTGGAAAGCATTCTCAGGAGATTCCTGTCCCTCTACGTAGCAACCGCCTGGGAAGCGGACGAACTTAGGATGGATATTATAGAGAAGCTGAGCCAGGTCAGGGCGCAAGCCGTTCTCGCGATTCTTGAAAGTAGGAGGGAAGAGGCTTACCACATCCAGAACGATGGTACCCTTTCCGTCGGCTACGAGTTCAAACTGTGCTTTCGCATCGTTGGCATTGGCTGTAAGTTCAGCTGTATATTTGGTCCACTTCTTGCCTACCTTGGCATTGAGGGATGTTTCTGCATACACCTTGTCGCCCTGGATATTGGTGAGACGAGCCTTCAATCCGCCCTTGTAGCTGCCCTTTGCCCAGAAAGAGAGCTTGTAGGTTCTGCCCTGTACGGCGTTGATTCCCCAGAAACCCTCATTGATGAGAGAGGCTGTGGCAGCTGGCTTTGCCGCAATGGTAAGCTGGAGTGCCTTGCCCTGTGCATTGTTGAGCAAACCCTTGTTGATGAGTTGTGTCTGGATCTTTGCACCTTTCTGAGCCGCAGTTTTCCAGGTAGGGATGTTCTTGTCGTCATCCTCAAAGGAGCGGTTGCTGATGAGTTCGGCATAGAGACCGCCATCGGCAGCATGGTTGATATCCTCGAAGAAGATACCATATAAATTAGGTGAAACCTTGACGCCTGGGTTAGAGGCATCTACGTTGATGGTTACCTGGGCATTGGCTGCCAATGTTGTGGCGAGCACAGCCGAAAGCAAAATCTGTCTTTTCTTATTCATTTGTTTATTCTTTATTCTTAGGTTTGTTTATTTTATTTCTTGTTGATGGCATGAAATCAAGCTTAGCCTGAATCCATGCGGCTATTAATACACAGTTGCAAAAGTACACAAAATGCACAAGAAACAGGTGGACAAAATGCGAAATATAGTGTAAAAGGTGGATTTTCTGATGAAAATCCACCTTTTGTTTATTGTTGGTAAATAAAATCGGTTTTAATATAGTAATACTAATCCGGCAAAAGCCGAGTAGAGTATCATGCGGATAGGATTGATCTTCATCACTTTTACGCCGATAAAGGTGGCAAAGAAGAGGGCGATGGAGATGTAGAAATGCCAGGGATTGGCTGGCGTAGAGAAGTTCTCGCCATTCATCAGAAGCAGGGCAGCGGCTCCTACCAGACCGACAATGGTTGGGCGAAGACCGATGTAGATGCTCTGAACGGCTGAGGTGTTCATATACTTGTACAGCATCTTGCTGATAAGAATCATCAAAACAAAGGATGGGAGAACCAGCGCAAAGGTTGCCATGGCACTTCCGAGTACAGCCATCATACCACTCATGCCGGCATTATGGACTGCTGTATAGCCACAATAGGTGGCGGCGTTGATACCGATAGGACCCGGTGTCATCTGAGAGATGGCAACTACATCGGTAAACTCTTGCATCGTCATCCAATGATACTGCGTAACTACCTGTCCCTGGATCAGGGAAATCATGGAATAGCCACCTCCGAATCCGAAGATGCCTATCTGAAGGAATACGATGAAAAGCTGAAGAAATATCATATATAATAATGTATTAAGAACAATATGTTTATATATAATAATGTATATTGTATTATATGCTAATCATAAAGTTCAAAGTTCAATGTTCAAAGTTCAATGTCATTCCGTTGGCTGAATGAACTGTCCATAGATGTATCCACCTACGGCAGCAGCGATAATAATCCAGATTGGGTTGACGCCCAGAAGCCATATCAGGAGGGCTGACAGGATAGGAATCCAGCAGTTGACAAGCGAAATTCCGGCACTCTTGGCAAGCGAGAATGTTGGTACGGCTATCAATGCTACGACGGCAGGACGGATGCCCGCAAACATGGCAGCAATCACCTTGTTGTCTTCAAACTGATGGAAAAACATGGCTATCGCCAAGATAATAAGAAACGATGGCAACGAAGCGCCGAGGGTGCAGACGATGGCTCCCGGTGTCTTTGCCAACTTATATCCGAGCAGGGAACTCATGTTGATGGCCAATGCGCCCGGACAAACCTGGGTGGTAGCGATGGCATCCAAGAATTCCTCCTTCGTCATCCAATGATGCTTGTCGACGACTTCGGATTCTATAATAGGAATCATGGCATAGCCACCACCAAAGGTGACTATGCCAATCTTCATGAATGTCTTAAATAAATCTGTATATTTCATTTATTTACTTTACTCTTTCTTCAATCCACTGACGTGCATTGACAAATGCCTCAATCCAAGGAGTTACCTCGTCGTTGCGGCGATCAGCTGGATACCAGGCGTTCTGCCATGGGAAGATGGCACGCTCCAAGTGTGGCATCATAGCCAAGTGGCGACCATCTGCAGAGCAGATACCTGCTACATTGTAGTCACTGCCGTTAGGATTACCTGGATACTCAGCGTAGTTGTACTTCGCAATGATGTTGTAGTGATCCTCTGGCTCTGGCAAGTAGAAACGGCCCTCGCCGTGAGCTACCCAGATACCGAGCTTATCACCGCTCAGGCTACCGAACATCACACTGTCGTTCTGAGGAATAGTCAAACCGAGGAATGTGCTCTCGAACTTCTTGGATGTGTTGTGGCAGAGGTGTGAACGATGCTTGTGCTCAGGATTGATGAGGTTCAACTCAACCATCAGCTGACAACCGTTACAGATACCGAGTGAAAGGGTGTCCTCGCGGGCATAGAACTTATCAAGTGCCTCCTTAGCCTTAGGATTGTAGAGGAATGCACCAGCCCAACCCTTGGCAGAACCGAGAACGTCGGAGTTAGAGAAACCACCGCAGAATACGATGAAGTTCACATCCTCCAGAGTCTCACGACCGGAAATCAAGTCGGTCATCATCACATCCTTTACATCGAAGCCGGCGAGATACATAGAGTATGCCATCTCACGTTCACCATTGGTACCCTTCTCACGGATGATAGCTGCCTTGATGCCAGATGGCTTGCGACGGTTAGCGTCGAGGCTGTAGCTAGCGAGGGTTCCCTTGAAGCCGTAGCCGAAGTTCATCTCGATAGGCTGCTTCTTATAGTTGGTGTAACGCTTCTTGGCCATACCATTCATGCTCTGCTTGCGGTCGAGGAGGTAAGAGGTCTTATACCAGTCGTCACGCAATGCATCGATATCGAACTCGTGCTCGAAGCCTTCCTTCTTGATGATAATCTTGCGGAGCTCAGGAGCTGGATAACCAATCTTGGCATAACCGATACCGTTCTCATCGAAGAATGCCTTCAACTCGTCCTTGTGAGCATCGCTTACCTGGATGACAACACCTGGGTTCTCTGCGAAGAGAGTCTTGATGATGTCGGCATCTGCGATGTCGTGGAGGTTGATCTTCATACCGCCCTCTACGTTGGCGAATGTCATTTCGAGGAGAGTTGTAATCAAACCACCGGCACTGATATCGTGACCAGCCATTACCCAACCACGGTTGATGAGTTCCTGTACAGCGTTGAAGCAGTCAACGAAGTACTCTGGGTTCTTCACGGTAGGAACATCGCTGCCCACCTTGCCCAGGCTCTGAGCGAAAGCAGAACCACCGAGACGCTGCTCGTCGAAGCTGAAGTCGATGTGATAGAGGCTAGAGTTCTTGTCGTTAACAAGAACAGGGCTAACCACCTTCTTGACATCTGAAACCTCACCACCAGCACTTACGATAACGGTACCCGGAGCGATGATCTTCTCGCCGTTAGAATACTGCTGGGTCAAAGAGAGAGAGTCCTTACCTGTTGGTACGTTTACGTGGATGGCGCAGCAGAAGTCTGACAATGCCTTCACACCCTCGTACAGACGGGCATCCTCACCCTTCTGGCTGCGGCAAGGCCACATCCAGTTAGCAGAGAGGCTGATGCTGTCCATACCATCTGCCAATGGAGCCCATACGATATTAGTCAATGACTCTGCTACAGAGAGTACTGAACCTGCCTTAGGATCGGCAAGACCAGCCTGAGGAGCATGACCCATTGCTGTTACGATACCCTTCTCGCCACGGTAGTCGAGTGCTACGACACCACAGTCTGAGAGTGGCAACTGAATCTGACCCTGACCCTGCTGACGGGCAATCTTACCTGTTACGGAACGGTCCACCTTGTTGGTCAACCAGTCCTTACAAGCTACAGCCTCCATCTGGAGAACACGCTGCAAGTACTCGTCGAGGTTGTCTGCAGAATAAGTTACATCTTCATATTTACGCTCTACGGTCTCATCCACCATCACAGTCTTAGGAGTATGACCGAACATCTGAGCTACATCGAGGTCGAATGGCTTCACGCCGTCAGCCTGCTTGAAGCTGAAGTGAGCATCGCCAGTAGTCTCACCAACCACGTACATTGGAGCACGCTCACGGTCGGCAATCTTCTGAACCTCGCTGATATACTTCTCGTCGATGAGCAAGCCCATGCGCTCCTGGCTCTCGTTGGCGATGATTTCCTTAGCGCTCAAAGTCTTGTCGCCGATAGGCAACTTAGACATGTCGATTTCGCCACCGCACTCTTCTACCAACTCAGAGAGACAGTTCAAGTGACCGGCTGAACCGTGGTCGTGGATGCTGACTACTGGGTTCTCATCGTTCTCAACGAGTGCACGAACCAGGTTGTAGGCACGTTTCTGCATTTCAGGGTTGGCACGCTGAACAGCGTTCAACTCGATACCGTTGCTGTAACGGCCTGTATCTACAGAAGAAACAGAACCACCACCAAGACCGATGCGATAGTTATCACCACCTACTACGACAACCTTGTTGCCCTTCTGTGGCTCACCCTTCTTATAGTCACGCTTCTTGCCGTAGCCTACACCACCAGCAAGCATGATAACCTTATCATAAGCATACTTCTCGCCGTTCTCCTCATGCTCGAATGTAAGCACAGAACCGGTGATGAGAGGCTGACCGAACTTGTTACCGAAGTCTGATGCACCGTTAGAAGCCTTGATCAGAATCTGCTCTGGAGTCTGATAGAGCCACTTACGTACTGGCATGATGTCTTCCCAGTCGCGCTCAACATCGCTCTTGCCGTTGTCATCCTTCAGGCGAGGATAAGCAGTCATGTAGCAGGCTGTACCTGCGATAGGCCATGAACCTACACCACCACCCATACGGTCGCGGATTTCACCACCCGTACCGGTAGCAGCACCATTGAAAGGCTCTACAGTAGTAGGGAAGTTGTGGGTCTCAGCCTTCAGAGAGATAACACTCTCGATATCCTTCACCTGGAAGAAATCGCTGGTAGTCTGATCGGCTGGAGCAAACTGCTCGATAACAGGACCCTGTGAGAAAGCCACATTATCCTTATAGGCAGAGAGAATCTTGTTAGGGTTCTCCTGAGTGGTCTTCTTGATCATGCTGAAGAGAGAAGACTCCATCTCCTTACCGTCGATGATAAACTGGCCGCCGAAGATCTTGTGGCGGCAGTGCTCTGAGTTGATCTGTGCGAAACCGAAGATTTCGCTGTCGGTGAGAGGGCGTCCGTTCTCTTTCTCCAGCTTGTGGAGATAAGCCATTTCGTCCTCGCTGAGGGCAAGACCCTCTTCCTCGTTATACTTCTCGAGGTCATCGACGTACTTGATAGGTTCTGGCTGGTGATTCACGGTGAACACGTCCTGACCGATACCGTTGTACATACGCTGGAGCATAGGGTCGTGCTCAGCATCCTCGCTATCTACAGGGAAGTACTCCTCGATACGCGAAATGCCGTTAAGACTCATGTTCTGAGTAATCTCAACGGCATTCGTACTCCAAGGAGTAATCATTTCACGGCGTGGGCCGACATAGAAGCCCTGCAACTGCTGGGCGTCCTCTAAAGTCGCGTCACCATAAAGCCAACAAAGTTCATTGATTTCGTCCTGAGATGGTTTGTGATCAATCTCGGTCGCAATCACACTCTTAGATGGAGTTCTGAAAAAAAGAATCATACTATTTCTCTTTTTATTATGTTAATGTATTTATTTTTCTTTCGGTTGCAAAGATAGCGCTAAATTTTGGAAATACAAAGCCTTTGCTCGTATTTTTATAGTTAGTTAATGCTTTCCCCTTGTAAAAAACTACAAAATATTGATTTTGTGGTTAAAAATGTCTAAAACGCTTTGACAAATGATGTTTATTCGGGTCTAATAAGTAACTTTGCACCGTGAAAGCGTGTGTAACATTTAAATGTATATTTAATAACTGAAAATAAAAATAGGAATATGAAACAGACTAAGATTTTTGCAATGGTTTTGATGGCAGCAGCTTTGTTGACAACAAGTTGCGCTAGTAAGAAGGATCTTCAGAATTGCCAGACAGAAAACAGAGAGTTGACTGCCAATTACCAAGATACAAAGGAGAAGTTGGCTGCTACAGAGGCTAGTCTCGCTGCAGCTCAGCAGCAGCTTGCTACTGCAAAGAGCGACTACGCTAAGTTGCAGAGTGCTCTCGACAAGAGTTTGACAAATGCTAATCAGAACAACATTAGCATCGAGAAGCTCGTTGACCAGATCAATGAGAGCAACCAGTACATCCGTCATTTGGTTGAGGTGAAGAGCAAGAGCGATTCTCTGAACATGGTATTGACCAATAACCTGACCCGCTCACTCAGCCGTGAGGAGATGAAGGAAGTTGACGTTCAGGTATTGAAGGGTGTGGTTTACATCTCTTTGGCTGACAACATGCTCTATCAGAGCGGTAGCTATGAGGTGAACAGCCGTGCTAAGGAGACTTTGAGCAAGATTGCCAAGATTATCCAGGACTACAAGGATTACGATGTACTCATCGAGGGTAACACCGATAACGTGCCTGTAAGCACTACCAGTGCCAAGATGAAGAACATCCGCAACAACTGGGACCTCTC
>OIZT01000790.1_pt1 | contig 17205 bp, 16 predicted proteins | sample 1588611 | NCBI WGS metagenome assembly OIZT01 (sample SAMN03283278) | human gut metagenome | biome: human-associated habitat; material: feces | host: Homo sapiens | place: Peru | collected 2012
TCTATCCTCGAAAATATTCTCTTAATCTGAGGCAACTTATTTTTTTCATGTTACTTAATGGCAAAGTTAACGATTTTTTCAATACTTTTGCAAAGAAACAAGTCAATGACACGATGCTATAAAGGATCAAAATGGAAAAAATGACCGTCAACAACGAAGCTTTTTTCGGGAATGTCATCACATTGCTGCGCAAAGGCAAGAAAGTGACGATTCCCGTGAAAGGGACAAGCATGCTGCCCTTCATCGTGGGCGAGGTGGATCTTGTCGTGCTGGAAGGCGTGGAGGCGGCCAGCCCGGAAAACTTGCCCCACCGCAACGCGGCCAAGGGGGACATCGTGCTTTTCCGGGTGAACAATCATTTCATCCTTCACCGGATATTGGAGTTTGACGCGAATGGCGTCGCGGTGATCCAAGGCGACGGTATCCTCAGGGCAAAGGAGCATTGCGGAAGAGATGGAATATTCGGACGCGTGGTGTCGGTTCTGAAACAAGGGAAGCATCCTGTTGACGTGGAGTCCAATGGCTATCGCCTGAAAATCAGGCTTTGGCTGATGGCCGCCCCTTTCCGCCGCATATTGCTCGGGGTCTGGAGACGCTTGTTCCTCACTTCAGCGAGGAAGGCGTGATTCTCAGAACAGATGTGCAGATTGACGCGATTTCCTCTCTATGGGTGATGATTATGAGGGTTTTGTCCTGAACCTGCCCTGAAAGCCTTTCCAACAGGATCTTTTCCGTCTCTATGTCCAAGGACGAGGACGGTTCGTCAAGCAGGAGGATTCCGCCTGGACGGAGCAATCCTCGGGCAATGGCGATCCTCTGGGCCTGTCCTTCACTCAATCCCACGCCATGCTCGCCGCATCTGGTGTCAAGGCCATCAGGCAGATCCATGACAAAATCCGCCGCGGCCAGATGAAGGGCCCTTGAATATTCCTCATCACCCGCATCCGGATTTCCCATGCGAAGATTGTCCCGGATGGTTCCGCTGAACAAGGTGTTCCCCTGCGGGACATAAGACAGGTTACGCCGTGTCAAAGGCGAGGCCTCGGCCTTGTTTCCCTCGCAGTCGTAGAACACCACATTCCCGCTGTCAGGAGAGACAAGCGCAAGAATCAGACGCATCAGGGTGGTCTTCCCTATTCCTGTCTCACCTATGACAGCTGTCAGGCTTCCCGGAGTGAAATCATGGGAGAAGTCATCGAATACCTTTTTTTCGCCGCCAGGGTAGGAATATGTAAGATGCCCGATCCTGATTCCGGCCCTGCCGGTCAGGACGACAGGCTTCCCGGTTTGTTCGAGAGGTGCGTCCGACAGTTCGGCGAGCCTCTCGGCAGCGGTCATGACACGGATGAACGCCGGAATCTGCCGACTGAGTTCGACCATCGGGTTTTGTATCTGGGCCACAAGCTGAAGGAACGCGGTCATCGTGCCGAAAGTCACAGCGCCGCTTCTGATCCCGAATATTCCCCAAAGGAACGCGGTGGCGTAACCGGCCGAGAATCCGACTTGGATCATCAATCGGGAGAAAAGCGCGAAATTCGTGTACCTCATGACATTACGGAACAACCCTGATTGCATGTCGCCAAGTTTGGAAACGGAATATGGTGTGTATTCCATGGAACGAAGCAGCAGACGATTCTGCACACTTTCCTGAATGTGTTCCTGAATAGCGCTTTCCCGGGAACGGATGTCATGCGTAAGCTTTCTCATCCTACTGACATAGCTTTTGCTCAACAACAAGGCCGCCGGCATGATGAACAGGAGAATAAGAGCCAAACGCACATCCATTTTGGAAAGGATGTACAGGGCGCCGATCAACTGGCAGGTCGTTATCATTACGCTCGGGATGCCACGGCACAAGACCTCGGAGACACTCGGAACATCATCAATCAACCTGTTGAGGATGTCTCCCGAGTGACGAGACTCCCGGCTGTCCCACCGGCTTGCCATCAGATGATCGAATATATTCATCCTCAATTCATTGTTCATGCAAGCCTCTGTCTTTCGGGCCAGTCTGTCAGCCATCAATGAAAGAAGTGGCCTGACGGCCATGCTCACGATCATCATCGCGACGAGGACGCCAAGGCTCCATCCTTCGGACTGTCCTGTGACATTGTCGATAAGCCCTTTGCACACCCAGATGAAAAACAGAGAGACCGCAACCCTGACCATACCGGTAACGCCCACACACAGAATGTGAAGGTGATTCCCTCGGGAAGCGTTCCAGAGCCATGCTATGCAATCCTTGATCCTCATTTCAGAATTGTTCCGGCAGAATGCAAATGTAACACTTTTCCACGAATGTTCAATCGCATGCCCGTCAAGAGCATACATAAAGTGCGGGAGGCTGGCTTGAAAGCCGGCCTCCCGCACTTTATACAGTCCGAAGACCAAGAAGCTGTTTTGAGTTGTCTGAAATGTTCTTTGAGGTGAAAAACTTCAAACAAACAATTCAAGACAGCTTCTAAAGGTTTACATTGTCTTTCTTCCAGTCCTCTACCGGAGGAACGATGCCAAGGGCGATGATCTCCTCGCGCATCTTGCAGAGGTGCTCGTAAGACTTCCGGAGATCAGCCATCTCTGTTTCAGTTCCCTGAGGCTCGGTGAAGTGGACACCTGTGGCGTCGATCGTGGTAGGCATGGCCATCATCACGTTCTTGAAGCCGCACTTGTCGCAGTCCACATAGCAACCCGCAGGCCAGGTGAACGGAGTTCCGCCCATGGCTCCCTCGATCATCTTGACAGCCTGATAGGCAGGACTCTGGAATGAAGAACGTCCACGGAGCTTGATGATGTTGGAGCCACCCTGGATGGTGTCGTGCTTGATCTCGGCCCAACGCTCCTCGGAGATATTGAACTCAGAGAGAGGCTTGCCGTCAACCTTTGCCTTGGATGCGAAGACAGCCATCTGCTCGCCGTGACCGCCGTAGGTGTAGCAATCGGTAACCTTGTACTGCGGAACACCGCAAGCCTTCGCGAGCTGCTCCTGAAGACGTGTGGAATCAAGAGCCGCGAGAGAGGTGAGCTGGTTAGGCTTGAGGCCTGAGTGGATGAGGGCGGTGAGAGCCGTCACATCGGCCGGGTTGAAGATAACCACAACGTGGTTGACATCAGGGCAGTACTCCTTGATGTAGTCACCGAACTGAGCGGCGATCTGGCAGTTGCCCTTGAGAAGATCCTCGCGGGTCATACCGTCCTTGCGTGGCGCGCCGCCGGAAGAGATGATGAACTTGGCGCCTGTGAAGGCCTCCTTAGGATCGGTTGTCCAAGTTACATTGGCACCAGGGAAAGCACAGTGGTACATTTCCTCGGCTACACCGTGGACAGCCGGTTCGATGATGTCATAGAGACAGATGTTAGGAGTAAGACCGAGCATAAGAGCGGTCTGAGCCATGTTGGAGCCGATCGCACCGCCTGCACCGACGATGAGCAGCTTCTCGTTTGTCAAAAATCCCATTGTTGAAAAATTTTATGTTAAAATCCTATAACTGTCAAAAGTGTTACAAAGATAACAATTTCCGTTGTATTTTCTTTCTAATTCAAAAAATCATTATATTTGCATCCGTATTGACAAAGGAAGATTAACTGATTATATGGAACCTCCCAGTTCTATTCTGACAGACGGCAAATCAAAGGCGGACCCCCGATCGGACGATCCGCTGTCGTGCGATATGCTTAATAATCATTCTTTTACCATCCCCGGCCGGATTGAGGCTGCGGGAATATTTTCTTGTTTGAATATCTGAATTTATGGCACTATATTTAAAAAAGGAATTGGAAGAGTCCAGATCCTTGATAGGGGTTTGGCAGATAACCGAGACGGAAGATGAACTTCGCGAGCTTGCCTCCGTCCCGTCGGATGAGATGGAGGAAATCTCGTTCATCAGCAACGAGTCGCTCCGCAAGCAGAGACTTGCGGTAAGGGCTCTTCTCTGCGAGTTGTTCGGCGAGAAGGTTTACCTGAGCCATCACGACAACGGCAAGCCTTATCTGGAGAACAGTGTCACCAATATAAGCATCACACACACAGATAAATATGTGGCTGTCATCCTGAATGACAACGAGGATGTCGGTATCGACATCGAGTCCTTGTCCCGTGACTTCTCCGCAGTGGAGCGCAAGGCTCTTTCCGAGGATGAGCTGGAGGATCTTGACGATGACAAGAGGAACGAGCAGCTGGCGATCTACTGGTGCGCCAAGGAGGCCATATTCAAAAGACTTTCAGCCTACAGGGTGAATTTCGCGGAGCAGATCGAGGTCGAGCGATTCCGTCCGAAGGGAGAGGGTGAGCTTGACGCGACCTTCATCCACAAGGACGGCTACGAGGAAGAGTTTGAGCTTGAATACATCACCTTTGACAACCACGTGCTTGTCTGGGTGGTCGGATAAAGTATCGTTTAACCCTATTAACCTATCAGTATTATGTCAACGACAGTTTTGGTGGTAATCGCCCTTTTGGCGGTCATATTCCTTTACATTTTCTTCACGCAGCGCAATTTTGTCAGCCTTGAGGAAAAGATGAAGAACGCTTTCAGCCAGATCAACGTGCAGATGAAATCCCGTTGGGACGCTGTGACGAATTTGGTCGAGATGACCAAGCAATACACAAAGTACGAGCACGACACCCTTGTGGACGTGATCTCGAAACGCAACGCCAATGTCTCCAATCCGAGTGAGCTGGCGGAGAGCGAGGCATCTCTGCGTTCCGTGGTCGGACGCTTGAATGTAGTCGCCGAACAGTACCCGCAGCTTGGAGCCAACACGGTGTTTGTCAAGACAATGGGTGACATCAAGGACTATGAGGAGAAAGTCCGCCTCAGCAGGATGGTCTATAATGACTGCGTCACAAAAATGAATATGATGGTCCGCCAGTGGCCTTCATCAATGGTGGCTTCTATGCTGCATTTCACGACTCACGAGCTTCTTCCGGAGGATCAGTCGGTCGTCAACGCCCCTTCTGTTTCGGACATATTCAATAAGTAGGACTATGAGGAGGCTTCAGGCACTTTTCCTGGCCGCCGTCCTTTCGCTCGTCGCTGTTCCGCTATGTGCAGGCAGCGACGTTGATTCGTTGAGGATCAACGTGGAACTGCGGGATGACGGGGCGGCTCTCGTGACAGAGACTTGGCGGATCAATGTCTCCGATGACATCTCTGAATGGTATTTGGTCGCGGACAATATGGGCCGGATGACCATCGAGGACCTGAGAGTCTGCGATGAGACAGGCAATGAATATGTTAATGAAGGCGAGTGGAATGTGAACCGCAGCCGTGCCCGCAAGGCCGGACGCTGCGGACTTGTCACAAAATCCGACGGTTACGAGATCTGCTGGGGAGTCGGAAGCTCTGGCTGGCACACCTACACGGTACGCTACCTGCTTACTGGGCTCGTGAAGGGACACGAGGACTTGGACGGGTTCAACCATATGTTCGTGGCACGTAACTTAGGGTCTTCACCTCAATCCATAGTGCTGACAATCAGAAAGCCGGGACTGGAGCTTACCACAGAGAACACAAAGGTGTGGGCGTTCGGATTCCACGGCGAGATCCACGTGGAGGACGGTGCCGTGGTCGCCCGTACAACGGAGCCGTTCACCAGACGCAGCGCTCTGATCGCTATGGCCGGATTTGAGAAGGGGCTCTTCCATCCTGCCCTGACAGAGAGTCGTACTTTTGACGAGGTGCGGCAGACTGCGATGGAGGGCAGCGACTATCGTGAGCCTGATAAGGACGGCGACTTTTGGATAGGGCTTCTAGTCGGCTTGGGTGTTGTTCTGTCAGTGTTCGTCTCTGTGAAGGTGATAGTAAAGACTGTCAAGCGTAAAAGAGAGTTGCTTGGCGGCGGAATGAGGAATGTGGCGTGGTTCAGGGACGCTCCGTTGGCCGGTGATCTTAAAAAATCCAGCAATATCCTTCTTGCTTTTTCCGGTAACACAATGCTGGAGAGGCAGAATCTGATCGCCGCCTACATAACCCGGCTTTTTTACCGTGGAGCTTTCGAGGTCATCCCCCAGCCGGGAAATTCAAAGCCTTTGATGAGGATCAGGGAGCTGGAGGTCGATGATTCCACCGATGCCCGTTCTGACGCTGGGCTTGAGTCAAGACTTTATTCCTTCATCAAAGAGGCGGCCGGTGAGGACGGAATCCTCCAGAAAAATGAACTTCAACGTTGGGCCAACTGTCACGGTGAAGCCCTCTATGATTGGGGGTTGGATGCCTGGAACGGTGTCACAATCTGGACGATGAAGCCGGAGGATGCCCGTCAGGTGTTCGGTTTGAGAAGATACCTTAAGGACTTCACGATGATCAAGGACAGGGGAGTGGTCGAGGTCAAGCTTTGGAACAACTATCTGATCTTCGCGTCCCTCTACGGCATAGCCGACCAGCTGATGAAAGACTTCCGAAAGGTCTGTCCTGAATATTTCACCCTGTCCTCGGCCGCGAGGTTGCTTGACGATGATGTCACGACCTTTATGATCTGGAATATGATCAATATGACTTCCCGTGATTTCAACACGGCGGCCAGCACCTACGAGGCTTCCCGTTCCAATGATTCCGGTTCGGGATGGAGTGGCGGTGGCGGAATGGCGTCCTGGGGTGGAGGCGGTGGCTTCTCCGGCGGAGGTTCCGGCGGCGGAGGACGCTGATTCACTGAATATTCAGACCCATTTATCAATGAATATGAGGATAAAGGATTGCATACAATGGCTTTGGAGGATTTCCGGTGGGTACCGTCTGCTCATCCTGTGCAGGGGGCTGATGGGAATGCTCTATGTTGGAGCGTCCTTGTTTTTCATCTGGGTAAGCAAATGCTTGATTGATGTGGCTACCGGGCAGTCCGACGGAAGTATTAGCCTGCTGATCGCCTTGCTGATAGGATGTATGATCATAAGGCTGCTGCTTTCCACATTGGGAGCCCGGATGAGCGGCAAGATGGAGGTCCGTCTCTCCAACGAGCTGCGTCACGACATATTCACCCGCCTGATGGAAAGCCGCTGGAGAGGAAGGGAGTCCCTCCATTCCGGAGATGTGCTCAACAGATTGGTGGAGGATATTCCCCGGATCACGGATATGCTGTGCCGTGGGATTCCTTCCATTATGGTGACGGCCACGCAATTGGCCGGCGCTATGGTTCTCCTTTACACCCTTGATGCCAGACTCGCGTGGATAATCCTGTTCATTATGCCGCTGGCTCTGCTGTTCAGCAAAGGCTATGTGATGAAGATGAGAAGGCTGTCGAGGGACATCCGCTCGATGGACAGCAAGGTTCAGGGGCACGTGCAGGAAAACATCCAGAACCGTGTCCTGGTCCGCACCTTGGAGTACACTTCGCACAGTACAGACGAGTTGGATTCCTTGCAGTCAGACCTTCAACGCAAGGTGATGGGGTACACTGACTTCTCCTTGTTCTCACGCCTGATGGTCCAGCTCGGATTCTCCGCAGGCTATGTAACCGCTTTCCTTTGGGGAATATTCGGGATTCAGGACGGTTCCGTGACTTTCGGTATGATGACCGCGTTCCTCCAGCTCGTGGCCCAGATCCAGAACCCTATGGTTGATCTCAGCCGCCAGATTCCGGCCTTTGTGCGGGTGTTCACTTCGGTGGAGAGGCTTTCCGAGCTCGCCGGTCTGCCTTTGGAGGAGCAGGGCGCTCCTATTCGTCTGGATGGGGTCTTGGGTGTACGTGCCGAGCATCTCACATTCTCATATTCAGAAGAAGGACGCAAGGTCCTGAATGACTTTTCGTATGATTTCATTCCTGGCAGCCTGACCGCCGTGGTAGGAGAGACCGGAGCGGGTAAGAGTACCTTGATGCGTCTGGTTCTGTCTCTTCTGATTCCGGAAAAAGGCCGTGTCGTGTTCTACAACGGCAATGAAGAGGTTGTGTCTTCCCCGCTGACCCGTTGCAACCTGTCTTATGTGCCTCAGGGAAACAGCCTGTTCAGCGGAACGATCCGTGATAATCTGCTTATGGGGAACCCTGACGCTTCTGACGAGGATTTGCATAAGGCCCTGCACACGGCCGTGGCTGATTTTGTGTTCGAACTTCCGGAGGGGCTTGACACGTTATGTGGAGAGCAGGGCACCGGGTTGAGCGAAGGGCAGGCACAGCGCATAGCGATAGCCCGCGGCTTACTGCGTCCCGGTGGCATCCTGCTTATGGACGAGCCGTCATCCTCATTGGATGCCGAGACCGAAAAAGTCCTTCTTGAGCGCCTTGCTGTCCAGGTCAAGAACAAGACCTTGATTCTGATCACTCATCGTGAGCGCATCGCCAAACTCTGCAACTCCATCGTGCATATTCATAGAACCGCCTGATGTGCTGAGACTGGCGGGTGATTTTGTGCCGCTTCCGATCTTGACTTCGAGTTTTGTCAAGGCTCCGGCTGTGCCGCCAGGGTCAACAGCCACTGCGGCGACGGTGTAGCTTTGGCCTTCCTTGACGATCAAGGCGAGTTCCTTCTTGTCCTTGTATCCCTTTGCCTGCAAGGCTTCTATTATTGTCGCATCGTTGTAGCCGCTGAGATCGTCCTGGAACACTCCGGCATACCAATGCTCGGCGGCAGGGGAAGGGGTCAAAGTGAGAACCAACGCTGTCTGTCCCGAGTAAGTCGGATTCAGTGTCCCGGCGTCCACAATCTTGTACTCGACCTTGACCGACACTTCGGAACCGGTAGGCATCTCCGGGGTCGTGAACTCTACTGTGGTGAGACCGGTTGTCGGCCCGCCATCGTAACCGAAAGCGTACGCGACATACTTCGTCTTGGACGCAAGCAGGTCGGAGGCGTCAACTTCGTGATAGCCCTGCGCCAGATAGGATGTGATCGATGAGCCAGCCTGGTCCAGTACCCAGTCGATGACCTCTTCCCCCGATTTGAATTGTGAAAAAGTCTCGTAATCCATACAATCCGTGAAGTAGGTCTCATTGTCATTGGACGGGGTGAACGCAATCTTGGCTCCGTTGAACTTCAAGTCGAACACTTCGGTCTTGAATGTCAGCGAGGACTGCTCCGGTTTGATTGTTGTGAATGCCTTTTTGAACACTCCGGTCGTGCCTGTGCCTGAAGGGTCAAGCCCGAATGCCACGATAACATATTCCCGGCCGCCTTGGAGCCCTTTGGCCGTGCCCGCCACCGGTCCGGCACTGAGAAAATCTTTGAATGATTTGGAATATCCTGCCATCTGGTAGATCTCCACAGCCCTTCTGATAAGGTCCACGTTTGTCGCTATTATGCCGTTGTCTCCGCCGTATTTATCGTAATCGGAGGCGGAGACATAGTCCCAGAAGAATTCACAGCCATTGTTTGACGGGGTCACTTTTATGTCAGCGGTGTTCTTTGTGACATTGCTGACATCTATCGTGAAAGAGCAATCTGCCGGAGTGACCTTTGAGGTGCGGAAAGCTGTCTTCTCAAGGTCCTGTCCTGACAGCCTGTCATCGGAGAACGTGAAGGCGTAGGCAAGGTAGTCGGTGTCGCTGAGGAACCCGTTCAGGGAAACCGTGCTGCTGCCTTCTCTGATATATCCTTTGACAAATTCTTGGTAGTCAGTCTCGTAAAGCTTCGCGGCTTCCTTGATTATCCCGATCTCGTACTTGATCAGTTCCGAGTCGCTTCCCAAGGAGTCGGCGATGTGTTTGGAGACTATGCCGGAATAATATTTGAGGCCTGATTTCTGAGGAGAAACCGCAAGCTTGGCTGACCAAGTGGTGATTTCCGTCACATCTATCGTATAGCACGGAACCTCAGGCTCCGGTTCCGGAGTCGGGTCGGGTGTGGGTGCCGGATCAGTGGATTCCTTGCCGCATCCTGAGGCAAGAAAAGCGGCAACCGCCAGCGCTAAGAATGCTCTGGCGGCACCGTGTTTGATTCTGTCTGAAAGTCTTGTCATCGCTAAGGCTTAGAATTCGTACATCGCGCGGGCGTATGTGTCGCCCTCAGGATCGTCCTTGAAGTCGCTGTAGCCGGAAACTTTACCGTTGCTGAAATATGCGTACAGAGCAGCGGTCTCGTCTTCCTCGCCTTCTGTTGAGGACCAATAGTAATCAGTGATGGCCATACCTCCATTTGCCTTAAGTGTAGGGTCAATGGCGCTTTTGGCGTTCATAAACAGATACACCTCGGAAATCGCAGGGAAATACCATCCTTTGCCGTGATCCACGCACCATTTGAACGCCGGATAGAATTCGAGCGTTGAGTTCAGATCCTGAACCTTTTCGGTGTTGGCCTTCCCATCGTCCTCTGATTTCGCGCCAGTGTTGGTCGTGCCCTTTGACCAAAGTGTGGCTGTCTCATCAAGCGAGACGATCTTGCCGTGCTCCTTGTTCTCGGACACCCAGACGACAACGCCTTTCACCCCGTCAACATCGTAATACTCACCGATTTCCCACTTCTTCGCAGGCACCGCTACAGTTACGTTGCATTCTGCTTTGAACCCGGATGCCTCAGCTGTCACCTTGGTCGTGCCTGCCGCTACCGGAGTGACTGTCCCGTCCTCGGCGACAGTCGCCACCGTTGGATCTTCGCTGGTCCAGCTCACAGATTTATCGGTGGCATCTTCCGGCGCTATCGTCGCTGTAAGTTTCACGGCTTCTCCGCCGATGGTCAAAGCAAGTTCCTCCTTGTCAAGCGTGATTCCGGTGACGGGAATGGTGACGGTAACCTTGCAGTCAGCCTTCTTTTCTCCAGCCGTGGCTGTGATGACCGCCTCTCCCGCCGCTACGGCCGTCACGGTTCCGTCCTCGGTAACGGATGCGATGCCGTTGTCGGAGCTTGACCATACGACGGCGTCATATTCAGCGTTGTCGGGAGACACTGTCGCCGTAAGCCGGCGTGTCTCGCCAGGGACGAGAGAGAGTTCGTTCGCATCGAGGGATACCTCAGACACCTGGATAGGGTCTGACTTGTCGCAGCCGCATAAAAGAGCCGCAAGACCGCACACTGCGGCCAACACTTTGATTTTTCTCATAAAACCTATTTATTAAGTACGTTTTTCAATTTTTTCGGGACATCTCGTCCTGAATGGGGATCCAAATTTAGGAAAATAATACAAAAAGGCAATGAGAAGATGTTTTTTGAATATGAAAAAAGAAGGTTTTGGACTTGACCCGGGATCACTGGGGGGCATCCCTCGAATCTTTTTAGGCACTGTCACAAAGTGCTTATGGTGTATTATATAAGAAAAAGGTGACCAAAAATCCTTTTGATCACCTTTTCTTTGTCGGGGTACAGTGACTCGAACACTGGACCCTCTGGTCCCAAACCAGATGCGCTAGCCAACTGCGCCACACCCCGATAACATTCCTTCGGGTTAACCCCTCAGGCCTTCCCTGACAATCGCTCTCGCAAGCCTTCTCATTGGAAAGGACTGCAAAGTTATGCCTTTTTTTGAAATTCGCAAAACTTTTTTCAAAAAATCAGTTATCTTTGAAAGGAAATATTCAAAATCCATTGTCAGACCACCTTTGTAGGTGTGGCGGCGTTCGGTTTTTTGACTTTCCGGGGAAACACAAGAAGTTTTGTATTATGATCATTCAGGCTAAGGGCATAGAAAAATCTTTTGGGAATCTTAAGGTTCTTAAAGGAGTTGATTTTCAGGTAGATAAATCGGAAGTGGTGTCGATTATGGGCGCGTCTGGCGCGGGAAAGTCCACATTGCTTCAGATTTTGGGCACATTGTCCACACCTGACTCCGGCTCTCTGGAGATTGACGGGACGGACGTGCTGCATCTGAGCGGCAAGGATCTCTCGGCTTTCCGGAACCGCCGCATCGGGTTCGTGTTCCAGTTCCATCACCTTTTGCCTGAGTTCAACGCCCTTGAGAATGTGATGATTCCGGCCTTTATCGCCGGGCGTTCGGACAAAGAGGCAAAGGCCGCCGCCACCGCGCTCCTGAAGGATATGGGGCTTGGGGAGAGGATGGAGCACAAGCCGTCCGAGCTTTCCGGAGGTGAGCAGCAGAGGGTTGCCATAGCCAGAGCCCTTGTGAATGAGCCGGCGATCCTGTTCGCCGATGAGCCTTCCGGCAATCTGGACTCGAAGACCAAGGCCGAGATCCACCAGCTGTTCTTCGATCTGAGGCAGCGCTACGGCCAGACGATTGTCATTGTGACACACGATCCGGACCTTGCGCGGATGTGTGACAGGTCCTTGTTTATGCGTGACGGGCAGTTTGTAGAGGAATAGGGCGAGCGGACATATTCATTATGAGCGTCTTCCGTTTCAAGAGATTCAGCGTCCGCAACGAGCGTTCCGCGATGAAGGTCAACACTGACGGGGTGCTTCTCGGGGCCGCCACGACGGTGCTGCCAAATGACAGGCGGGTTCTTGATGTCGGCACGGGCACGGGGACGGTGGCTCTGATGATAGCCCAACACCTTGAGACTGAATGCTCCGGCTCCGACTGGCATATTCAAGGAATAGACATTGACACTCCGTCAGCCGAGGAGGCGGCCGGGAATTTCGATCAGTCCCCTTGGCGGGATCATCTTGAGTCTGTGAATACCGGATTGGCGGCTTTCAAGGAGGCGAACAGTGGTGCGTGCTATGACCTTATCGTCTCTAATCCACCATATTACGACAATTCTCTCCAGGCACCAGAGGCCAGGCGCAACACCGCCCGCCACACCGGAGACCCGGAGGATCCTGCCGGGACGGAACCCCTCTCCTACAGGGAAATCCTTGAATATGCTTCCGAAGTCCTCAGTGAATATGGCCGTGTTTCGATGATCCTTCCTTCGGATCAGGAAAAAGCGTTGTTCAGGCACGCCAAGATGTGCGGATTCGTGCCGTGGAAAATTTTGAGAATCAGGACTGTGGAGCGTAAGCCAGTGTCACGGTTGATAGTTCAGTTCGGGCGTAAGGGGAAATTCGGAGATTCCCCTCAGGAGGAACTTCTGACCCTTTTAAACGAAAGAGGGAGACGTACTTCCCAGCAAGTCTCCCTCGTAACAGATTATTATCTGTAACCAAACTAACCATTAACCAATTGACCAAAATAATCTGTTATTTACTATTTACTGTTCTCATTGTTGTTCTTACGTAATCTGTGGATCTGTTGTCTGCGGAACTCTTCATCCGCTATGTACAACTTCGCCACCTTTTTGCCAGGGAGAATCTTACGATACTCCGCAACATATTTCCTATCAATATTCTTGCCATTGTCTTGCGCGGCAAGATATTTATCCAATAAAATTTGAATTTCTTCGTCATCCTTGCCGGAACGGAGCGCTTCGTCAAGCTTTTTGTACGCTTCCATCACGGCTTTGAACGAATTTCTCTTCTCGCTCTCGCATCTGTTATAGACCGGCCAGAATTTTTCCGCCTCGGCGCTTGTCAGCTCCATCGCGTCAGTGAGGTAGGCGATTCTTTCGGCTTTGCATCTGTCCTGCCAGTCTTTCCTCCCTTTGTTCTGCGCATCGATTCCGTTGAAAGGAACTGTCATCATCAGAACCGCAAGCATTATGATCATCTTTTTCATACCAAATCTATTTTTGAGCTATAAGTCCTGTGTATTCAATCATTTCGGTTGATGTGCCCGAGGCTATGAGCCAGTCGATGACATCTTCGTCCGTGAGGGAGTCCTGCTCCGCCGGGGCTGTCTGGAAAATCTCGTCCGGCTGCGTGACCGGGATCAGATCCGCATAGACGATCTCATTGTAATAAAGATCAGAGCTTCCGGTCTCACCGGCCGTGCCGCGAAGGACAACATTGCCGACAATCAGGATTCCGAGGAAACAGGCTGCCAGGGCAAGGTACGGCTGAACCCGCCGCGCGAAGCCGAGACTTGGCGCACTATGTGACGGAATGGCCTCCAAACGTGCCTGAAGGTCTTTGAAATATCCCTCAGGAACATCGAAGGCAACTTCCCCGAATATGTCCTTTTCCTTTTTCATATCCGACTACTTTGACAGCAAACAATACTGAAGGTTTAAGAAAAAGTTTGAAATTTCTCAAAAAATGTAACCGACAGGAAATTTCTTTACTCCAAGGCTTCCAGTTCTGATCTGATTTTTTCCGCGGCGAAGTGATATGAGGCCTTCAGTGCACCGACGGATGTGCCAAGGATCTCGGAGATGTCCTCGTAGGACAGATCGTCGAAATAGCGCATCGAGAAGACCGTCCTTTGCTTTTTCGGGAGCTTAGAGATGGCCTTCAGCAGATTCCTCTGGGCCTCGTCGCCGTTGAAGTATGGGTCCTCGTCTATCCTGTCCATCCCCTTGTCAAGGCTCTCAAACTTAAGGAGAGCCCGGACTTTCTGCTTGTTCAGCCAGTTCAGGGTCTCGTTAGTGGCGATGCGGTAGATCCACGTGAACAATCTGGAATCCCCCCTGAACGATGGCAGGGCCGACCAGATCTTTATGAAGATCTCCTGGACGAGATCATTGGTGTCCTCGTGCGAGCCGACAAAGTGCCGGACGTGCCAGTAGAGCCGCTCGCTGTAAGCCGCGACAATCTCCTTGAACGCCTTTTCACTCTGCCCGTTCCGGTACAATCCGATAATCTCCTCGTCGGTCATCCTTGACTGATTTCGTTGAATCTTTCAAATGTACGACAAATTGCTTATTTTTGCAATTCTACGAACATTTTGCCGGAGACGGCCCGCAACAGAAACAAAACTATATGAAGCACATACGAAATTTCTGCATAATCGCCCATATCGATCACGGAAAGAGTACTCTTGCCGATAGACTGATTGAGTTGACCAAGACGCTGTCCTCCAGGGATATGGAGGCACAGGTGCTGGATGACATGGATCTGGAGAGGGAGAAGGGAATCACCATCAAGAGCCACGCCATCCAGATGGAGTATATTTATAAAGGTGAGAAATATGTCCTTAACCTGATCGACACTCCGGGGCACGTGGATTTCTCCTACGAGGTCTCACGCTCGATTGCTTCCTGCGAGGGGGCGTTGCTTGTTGTCGATGCGTCACAGGGAATCCAGGCACAGACGATCTCCAACCTCTATCTGGCTGTGGACCACGGGCTTGAGATCATCCCGGTGATGAACAAGATCGATATGGATTCCGCCCAGCCGGAGATCGTGGCCGACCAGATAGTCGATCTTCTGGGCTGTGACCACGACGACATATTCAAAGTCTCCGCGAGGACGGGAGAGGGGATTCCGCCGCTTCTGGACGCGATTGTGGAGAAGATTCCGGCTCCGAATGGAGATCCGGACGCTCCGCTGCAGGCGTTGATCTTTGACTCGGTGTTCAATCCGTTCCGTGGCATCATCGCCTATTTCAAGGTGCTGAACGGGTCGATCGCAACAGGCGACAAGGTCAAGTTTGTGGCGACCGGGCAGGAATACGACGCCGAAGAGGTCGGTGTGCTCAAGATGAAGCTCCAGCCTACAGGCAAGGTCTCGACCGGAGACGTGGGCTACATCATTTCCGGAATCAAGAGGGCGGTTGAGGTCAAGGTGGGTGACACCATAACCCATTCGGCGAGGCCTTGCGCCGCTGCCATCGCAGGATTCGAGGAGGTCAAGCCGATGGTGTTCGCCGGAATGTATCCTGTTCAGGCTGACAAGTTTGAGGAACTGAGGGCGACACTGGAGAAGTTCCAGCTCAACGACGCTTCCTTTGTCTATGAGCCGGAGTCGTCGCTTGCCCTCGGATTCGGTTTCCGCTGCGGATTCCTCGGACTCCTTCACCTTGAGATCGTGCAGGAACGTCTTTTCAGAGAGTTCAATATGGATGTCATCACGACTGTCCCTAACGTTTCCTATAAGGTATATACAACTCAGGGAGAGGTGCTTGACGTGCACAATCCGTCCGGCCTTCCGGCCCCGACATTGATTGATCACATCGAGGAGCCTTTCATCAGGGCCCAGATCATCTCCAAGACGGATTTCTACGGGGCGATTATGAAGCTGTGTATGGACAAGAGGGGAACGCTGATCGGAGAACACTACATCACTTCCGACAGGGTCGAGCTCACTTACGATATGCCGCTTTCAGAGATTGTGTTCGATTTCTATGATAAATTGAAGTCTGTGTCAAAGGGTTATGCGTCGTTTGACTATCACGTCACGGATTTCCGCACCGCAAGGCTGGTCAAGTTGGACATCCTTCTGAACGGGGACCCTGCGGATGCGCTTTCGACCCTTATCCACGAGGATCACGCTTATGAGTTCGGACGTAAGATCTGTCTGAAACTCAAAGAGTTGATTCCTCGTCAGCAGTTCGACATCGCTGTCCAGGCCGCCATCGGGGCGAAGATCATCGCCCGTGAGACCGTGCGTCAGGTCCGCAAGGATGTGACCGCGAAATGCTACGGCGGTGACGTGACCCGTAAGAGGAAACTTCTTGAGAAACAGAAGGAAGGCAAGAAGAGGATGCGTCAGATCGGCACGGTTCAGGTACCTCAGAGCGCCTTTATGGCTGTGCTTAAACTCGATTCGTAGGATGTACCGGGTCGCCTTGCTCATAACTGTCCAGGAAGGAAGCGATGGCTCTGTCAGTTGTCTTGAGGAATGTCAGAAACAGACAGACGCGATGGCGGCCACAGGGGAATATTCATTCTCCATATTCATAAATGACAAAGGTGCGGCGGGGTACCAGAAGGTTTGGGAAGAGGCTGCGGCTCAAGGATTTGACTTCTACCTTTGGATGGATTCCGACCTTTTGCCCGCTGAGGGAGTGCTGGCCTCGCTTTTTGAAAACTCGATGTTCCTTCGTCACAAGACTGTGATCACGGGAACCGTCTCGGACCTGTCAGGCAACCTGCTGTACGGCGGAAGGTCCCGCCACGGAAGATTGCTTGAGCCGGATGGGGTCATTCCGATTCCTTGCCATTTATATGATATGGCGTTCACATTGGTCCCTGAATATGTGGTCAGGCATCTTGAGAACCCGTCTGACATATTCCATCCAAGCCTTTTTGACTATGGCTATGGTGCGAAGGTGGCCAAGGCGGGTTTGGCGAGGGTCCTTGCTCCAGGGATTCTTGCCCGAACCGACAGGACCCCGGAACCTCCGGCCTGGAAGAATCCGGATAAGGCCGCGTCCGTGAGGTTTCTGTCACTGATGAAAGCGTGCAACCGAGAGTTTATTCGGGTTATGCATTCGATTTTCAGATAATATTCGTACATTTACGCTTGCGCATTCGATTGCGGATGCGCCTTTAACGACATAAACATTAAAACACCAATATTATGAAGCATCCTAAAATAGGAATCCGTCCGACCATAGATGGCCGTCA
>OIZT01000791.1_pt1 | contig 17171 bp, 22 predicted proteins | sample 1588611 | NCBI WGS metagenome assembly OIZT01 (sample SAMN03283278) | human gut metagenome | biome: human-associated habitat; material: feces | host: Homo sapiens | place: Peru | collected 2012
GGCCCAGATACATGGTCTGGGAAAACGTGCCCGGAGCGTTCAGCAGCAACCACGGGAAAGACTTTGCCGCAGTCCTTGAAGAAGCGATCAGGGTCGTTGAGCCGGAAGCCCCCCCTGTGCCTCTGCCTCAAAAAGGCTGGCCCACAAGCGGCTGCCTCATGGGAGACGGATGGAGCGTTGCTTGGCGAGTACTCGACGCACAGTTTTGGGGAGTGCCCCAGAGACGGCGCAGAATCGTACTTATCGCAGATTTTGGAGGACGCACCGCCCCGGAAATACTATTTGTCCGCAAAGGCTTTTCTGGGGATACTCAACCGGGCGGCCAAGCGGGGGAAGGATTTGCCGGAGGCTCTGAAAACGGCGCTGCTTATGCAGTCCGAGTCAGGGGGGGGCGGGAACAAATCGGCGGTACTGCGCCTCAATGACCAGGGCGGGAGCGTGACGGTGTTCGACCCGGCGCAAATTACAAGCCCTGTGAACCGTAGCCGCCCGGCACCCGGAAAGCCCTGCCACACTCTGACCTCCAGAATGGGGACAGGCGGTGGGAATGTGCCAATTATGTTCCGGCAACAGCGCTTTGGAAGCTACAACTGGGATGACGTAGCCGGGACCTGCAAGGCCAGGGACGGCAAGGACGGAACCGCAAATCTTGTGTGCGCCGTGGACTGCCGGAATGGAACAGAGAACCCGGAGACAAACGGGACACTGCAAGCAAAATCCGCGGGCGGCCAAAGCCTGAACCTGAACAACGTAGTCCGGGAGGCTATGACGGTACGGCGGCTGACCCCCCTGGAGTGTGAGCGCTTGCAGGGATTCCCGGACGGCTGGACGGACATTGGGGAATGGGTGGACAGCAAGGGGAAAACCCGGAAAACCACCGATTCAGCCCGATACAAAGCCTTGGGAAACAGCATTGCTTTACCGCCCTGGAAATGGGTGCTGAAACGGATTTGCGCCCAGTACGAGCGGGACGCAACCATGGCAAGCCTGTTTGACGGGATCGGGGGCTTCCCACTTATCTGGGAGAAGCTGAACGGAAAAGGGAGCTGCCTGTGGGCAAGTGAGATTGAGGAGTTCCCCATGGCGGTAACGAAAAAACGGTTTGGTTAAATCATTTTCGTGGCCCCACGGAAATGATGGTTAACCGCCTCGAAATCGAGGCTGATAGAAACGAGGTAAACATGAACAAAGCGTTATTATCCAGCGTGAAAATGGACTGGCGAACACCGAAAGACTTTTTCCGAGAATTGGATCAGGAGTTCCATTTTGGTTTGGATGCCGCAGCTTCCCCTGACAACGCAAAGTGCGAACGATATTTTACACCAGAAATGGACGGTCTATCCCGTCCGTGGAGCGGGTATGGGGCTGTGTTTTGCAACCCACCATATGGCCGGGAAATTGGGAAATGGGTTCAAAAGGCATATTCCGAGCATGTCCGTGGGGGGGTGACAATCGCCATGTTGATTCCGGCACGGACGGACACAAGCTATTTCCACGATTACATATACGGAAAAGCGGAAATTCGGTTTCTGCGTGGGCGGTTAAAATTTGAAGATGAAAACGGTGAAGCAATGAACCCAGCACCGTTTCCGTCTATGGTAGTGATTTTTAGATAGCAGATAAGCCCGGGGCAACCCGGGCGGGAAGGAGATAACAATGGAATGCAGAAATTGTGATTACTATAAAGCCAAAAACTGCAAACACCAGTGTATGTTTTTACCGGATGGAATCCCTGCTGGGAGCATCCTATCTGCGGAAGGTGTCAAACCGCTAAACGGCCTGAATATGTCCAGAAATGCAAAAATTACGTTCGTTTATAGCGACGGTAAATCACTATCCTTACGTGTATCCGAAAATGATGGCACCCCCAGAAAAGCAGGAAATCAAGTTGCCGATAAGGACATTGTAGAATTATTCATGGATTATTCTCATACGGATAATAACGGATTCTTTGGCATTACCAATCTGATGGCCCGGTTGCCTTCCGCCCCCACCGCTTACTCCCCCTACCACCAGGACACCTACCCCATCCCGGATGCGGTGAAACAGCTCCCCGGCTACGGCTGGAGCGCTGGCTCTGTTGCCAACACGGTGAAGCGGACAGAAAACGGCTGGCAGTATGTGCAGCGGGTGGAGAGCGTGGATTTGGGGACGCTGGATTATACCAAAGAAGAAAATACATTTCGGGCAAAAATTCAGGGCATGCGGATCGTATCAACGAACGTGGCATTCAATGGCCGCTGCAAATCGTTCATTTCCATACGCTACAGAGACAGCTGGACCGTTGATGGGACTATGTCGCAAGATAGCGCGAAGAGGCTGGTGCTTATCCACAGCGGGTATAGCGACATAGCATCCTTTTTGTCCTATGTCCGTGGGACCCTCCTCTATTACGAGCTGGCCACCCCCATCACCACCGACATCACTTCCCTTATGGGTGACTCTCTGGCCCCGTTCCCGGTAGAGGCTGGCGGCTCCATCACCCTCCACCACCCAAAGGCGGATGAGGGCTTTACTCTAGATGTCCCCGCAAAAATCCAGTATATCACCAAACTCTCGGAGGTGAGCGCCAATGGATAACACCAAAACAGCCCTCCTTGGCCTGGTTGGGGCCAAGGAGGAGGAGACCCAGCCCAGCCCCACCCCAACGGGGGAACGGCTGGACAACCTGGAAACCACCACGGATGATATCATCCTGATGATGGCAGATTTGATTGGAGGAGGTGAGAAGACATGAAAACACTGAACGCTTTGCAGCTGCGCATAATGGTGCGGGCCTTTAAGCTGAGGATCACCAACCGAGGTGAGAGCTTTGAGGAGATCGCTGAGGATTATCCCAGACTTACCATTGACGACCTGGCGGCCATCCGGGTGGCCCTGAATCTGGAGTGAGGTGAGAAAAAAATGACCACACGACAAATCCAGGATTTACTGGATCATCTTAAATATGGGCCGCTGGACAACGATGATGTCTTTGGGAGTGACACCCGGGAGGCCGTGAAGAAGTTTCAGCGAGCCGAAGGGCTATCTGATGACGGAATCCCTGGGACGCTGACAGAAGCCAAACTCCTGGACGCTGTGGCTCATCAGCGGTACTACACAGCGGCGGAGGAAGGCACCACCCAGGAGCCCCAAACCGGCGGCTATCCCGGGGATAAGTACTTACAGGCGGATGGATTCTACCACATTCCCAGGGGCATCAATGTGCAGTTGACGAAGAACTTCTGGTCGTCTGAAATCCACTGCCAGGGAGTGGGCTGCTGCACCGAGTCCGTTATTTCCAAGCGGATCATGGATACTTCCCAGGAAATCCGGGACGATTTGGGGGAGCCCCTGGAGATCGGCGGAGCGGGGGGATCTGGCTACCGGTGTCCTGCCCACAACAAGGCTGCCAGAGGGGCCGCAAGGTCCCTGCATCTGCTGTCGGAGGCGGTGGACCTCCACTACAAGGACCCTGCCAAACTCAAGACCGTTGCCCTGCGACACGTTGCGGACGGAGAAATTGGCCTCTATGATTGGGGCATTCATCTTGGCTGCTGGGACCGGGGCTACGTTAACCAGTTTTATAAGTAACAGGAGGACAACCATTTGAGCGAATGGATTAAAACCGCTATCACCATTCTGCTGGCGTTCGTGGGTTCGGCGGGCTTCTGGGGATTTCTGGAGGCCCGCCGGAAGAAGAACGATGCAAACACCCGGCTGCTGGTGGGAATGGCCCACGACCGTATCGTTTACTTGGGAATGAAGTATATCGAACGTGGATACATCACCAGAGACGAGTATGAAAACCTCAACGACTACTTATATGAGCCATACGCCGCCGCTGGCGGAAATGGTTCTGCAAAAAGAGTTATGGAGGAAGTACGTAAAATACCGTTGCATAATCAAGGAGGAAAACAAAATGCTGATGAAAAACAAGGTGTATGATGTTCTGAAATTCCTGGCCCTGGTGGTTCTGCCTGCCCTGGCTACGTTTTACGCGGCCATTGCGGCGGTGTGGGGACTGCCCTACACCGAGCAGGTGGTTGGTACCATCACGGCGGTGGATACCCTGCTGGGCACGCTGCTGAAAATTTCCAGCGACAACTACAAAAAGCAGGAGGACTAAGTGATAAGTGGACCAGATCCCGTGGAACCGGGTGATATTGGATGAGTTTTGTTCCCTGGCGCTACTCACGCCATTGGAGGAAAACATAATCCGCACCCGGGCCGCCGGATGGAGCCAAACAAAACAGTGCCACAAGTTTTGCGTGTCCCAAGCCACTATTACAAGGATAGTCAGAAAGTTGAAAAAGGAATATGAATTTTGCAGAAAGTACAGTGATAAACTCCCTGAAAATCTAAAATTCTGATATCGCTTGACGATTTTCTGACGATTATATGGCGAAACCTCGGCGAATGGATGATGATTCCATCGCCGGGGTTTTTGCTATGCTATATCCAGAAGGTGGCCACCTCCTAATATTTTAAAGGAGGACTTCTAATATGGTTGAAGTCGAAAAGGAATATGCCTCCAAAGGTGTCGCTGGTGCCGGTCTTGGTACTGGCATTGCTGGTTTGGCCTTGGGCGTTCTGAACACTATGGGCGGTATAGGTGCTCTGGCCCTGGGTAACCGTGGCACAATGCCTGGTCCTGGCGGGTGTAGTGAGAATACGCCTGTAAGCCGCTACGACCTGGAGCGGGAGCAGCAGCTTGCCGCAAAGGATTCCGAAATTGCCCTGCTGAAAGCCAACACCTACAATGACCAGAAGAATCTTCAGGTGTACGCATATATTGACGCACAGTTGAAGGAAATTCGAAAGACATTGTGCGACCAGGCTGTGCACAATCAGCGGACGGAGGACAGCTTCACCCTGGCCCGTCAGGATATTGCGGCTGTTAAGTCCGACCTGACAAGGGAAATCCAGATCGAGGCGCAGCGGCGCTGCTGCGGTGACAATTCCATCGTGACCTACGCAAACGCAACCTTCTATCCCAAGATGGTTGCTGACGTGACCACTGGAACCACCACCACGGCTCAGACCCTCTACAACCCTCTGCCCAAGTGTGGCGGTGGGTGCTGCAACGGTAACTGATTCCCAGCCAAAGGGGCGGCAACCGCCGCCCCACATTTTCAAGGAGGTAATTTTTATGGTTTCTATGGATACTGTCCAGTCTGGAATTGCGAAATTCATTGACCGAGATATTGCCCCAAGCCTAAACGGCTGGGACAGAGTCCTGATTGCCGGAGCCGGTGGCCTCTTGACGGCCAACATTCCGAATATTATCGCCCAGTATGCGGATCACCCCATGTTTAAGGCTCTGGGCGTTTACGATAAAGAGCGCAACGCAGTCGATGTAGACGCTCTGTACAACGCCGCCAAGCCGTACATCAGCGACCCTATCCCTGTGGAAATCCCGATGCTGAAAATCACGATCAAAATAGGGAAGAAAGAGCTGGATACGCTGTATGCGTACATCAAGGAAGGAGCGTAAGGCTATATGAAAGAAATAAAACTCCTAATGGAGCACATAGAGGATGAGCTGGACGATTCCCACACCTATGCAAAGCTGGCCGTGGAGTACAAGTCTACTGACCCAGAGCTTGCAGACCTGTTCTGCAAATTGAGCGGCGAGGAAATGAACCACATGTCCGCCCTGCACAAGGCTGTGGTTGCCCACATTGAGGACTACCGGAAAAAGAAGGGCGAGCCGCCTGAAGCTATGATGGCCGTTTATGAGTACCTGCACAAGCGGGATATTGATAAGGCAGAGGAAGTCGGAGTGCTACAGGCTCTCTACAAGAAGTAAAAAGGGACACGCCCTGCCAAAATCATGGCAAGGCGTGTCTTTTGGTTTGGATGAATACCATCCCTATTACGGAAATGGTGTTCGTATTATACTCCAATGGTGGAGCCGAGGGGAATCGAACCCCTGTCCGAAAGCAACTTGGAAAGAACTTCTCCGGGCGCAGTTTGTTATTTACATTCCCTTATCCCGGCGGGAACAAACACCCTACGGGATTTGGTAGCTTCATAATGCATGGCACGCGCAAAGCTTAGCGTACGCACGGTCTCCACTCAAATCACACCCGAGCCCGGCTCGTGGACCTTCCGGGGCGGATGGGCGCCTAATTAGGCAGCCAGAGCAACAGTGTTGTTGTCAGTTAAATTTAAAAGTTGCCCGTTTTATCGTGGCCAGGCGCCACGGCCCGCTATTCCAGCCTCACTACCCCCGTCGAAACCAGTACGGCCCCATGGGAGCCTCGGAAGGGAAGTCCCTTCCGGAGGCGGAGAAGAAAAATTAGAACCGGCCGTAAGGATCCGGCAGCTTTTTGGGTTCGGGGTAGGTTTCCCCGTGAGTGTCCACGGTGATGGAGGCGATTTTTTGCTCGGCGATGGGCCGGTCGTTGGGGCCGGTCTTGACGGAGGCGATGGCATCCACCACATCCATGCCACTGGTTACCTTGCCGAAGGCGGCGTACTGGCCGTCCAGGTGCTTGGCATCCTCATGCATGATGAAGAACTGGCTGCCGGCGGAATTGGGGGAGGAGGACCGAGCCATGCTCAGCACGCCCCGCTTGTGCTTCAGGTCGTTCTTCACACCGTTGAAGAAGAACTCGCCCTTGATGCAGTAGCCGGGGCCACCCATACCGGTGCCTTCGGGGCAGCCGCCCTGGATCATGAAGCCGGGGATGACCCGGTGGAAGATCAAACCGTCGTAATAGTTATGATTGCACAGGTCGATGAAATTGTAAACGCTCTGGGGTGCCTTCTCGGGATACAGCTCGCCCTCGATGACGCCGCCGTTTTCCATAGTAATCTTAAAAGTAGGGTTCATTGGATTATCTCTCCTTCATAGCTCGTTCAATTTGACGCTTGGCGTCTTTCTCCGCGGCGGCAGCCCGCTTATCATAGAGCTTTTTGCCCTTGCACAGGCCTACCTTGACCTTCACCCGGCTGCCCTTGAAGTAGACGGACAGGGGGATCAGGGAATAGCCGTCCTGCTTGACCTTGCCGAAGAGGCGCATGATTTCCCGCTTGTGGAGCAGAAGCCGCCGGGGGCGCTTGGTGTCTTTGTTGAAGATATTGCCGTGGTCATAGGGGGAGATGTGCATCTGGTTGAGGATCATCTCTCCGTCTTTGATGCCGCACCAGCTGTCCTTCAGGTTCAGGGTGCCTGCCCGGATGGACTTGACCTCGGTGCCGCAGAGCTCAATACCCGCCTCGAGTTCTTCCTCTACGAAGTATTCGTGGTAGGCCTCCCGGTTCCGGGCCATGACCTTGATGCTTTCCTTTTCCAGAGCGCTCACCTCCTTGCTTTGTCTGCCTACATTATACCAGTTCTGTCAAGAGGTGTAAACAGCAATTTCAGTCAAACAGAAAAGTTTCCAATTCCTTCACAGTATCAAAATGAAAATCGCAGATTTTTTTCATCTCATCCAGGATATTCGGGCAATTCTGGCGGCTCCAGGCGGCGAAGGCAATAGGAATGTTCTGTTTTTTTGCCATGGTGTAGCCCAGGCGCATATCGTCCACCACCAGCATTTCCTTTTTGGAAAAGCCGAAGTCTCTCATAATGGCGGTCAGGGCATAGTCGCTGGGCTTGCACAGCTCCTCCGGCAGGTCCCATCCGTAGATTTCGTCCGGCAGAATGCCGAAGTTCTTGGCATAGTCCCGGCTGATGTTTTCCCTGGCAGAGTGGGATACTACGAAGATCCTGCCCCCCAGGGCCTTCTGCCGCCGGATGACGGCATCAATGCCGGGGTAGGGGGCCGGAATGTGGGTTTTGATGTATTCCTTCCAGCCGAGATATTCCGCTACCAGCTCTTCCTCCGTAAAGCCGAAGCGCTGGCGGCAAAATTCCGCGAAGCCCAGCCGATTGCAGCCATCCGCATACTCTGCCTCGGTAATGGTGGACCCTGGCCGGAAAGAGGCCAGAGTCATCTGAAAATAGGGCAGATTTACGGTGAGCTCACTTTGCACCACAGTATCGTCATGATCCAAAATCAAACAGGGATATTTCAGCATAGAATAGGGCCGCCTTTCTCTCTTTCGGCAATTATAACAGAGATGGGGGAAAGGCGCAACAGAAATTTCCGGACCGGAAGTCCTGCAAAAAAGAGATTTTGGTGAATACTTGATTTCATGGATGGGCTTTGCTACAATCAATGGAGAAATCGAGCGGATTGGAGGCAGATCCCATGTCTATTGTTACTTTTTACAACGCGGACCCAAAAACCGCACCGAAGACCACCCAGGGAGCCCATCTGGGGGCCAACGTGATCCTGACCTGGGACGGAAAGCTGCTGCTGGAGCGGCGGCGGGACGCGGATGTGTGGGGACTGATTGGCGGTGGAGCCAAACGATACGAAACAGGCCGCCAGGCGCTGAGCCGGGAAATTTACGAGGAGCTGGGACTTCGAATTCCACCGACCGCCTTCCAAAAATTGAAGGTTTACGACAATCCGGGCCGCATTGCCGCCTATCGGGACGGCAGCGTGTGGCGAATGGTGATTGTGCTCTACGGCCTGGAGTTTACCCAGGAGCCAGTGCTTCACATCAGCAGGGAATCCCGGGAGCTGCGATTTTTCACGCCGGAGGAAGTCCGGGATCTGACGCTCGCGGTGACCCATCAGGACCTGATCGAGGAGTGGTTCCTGAGTCCGGGACTCCAAAACGCTGAAAATGAAGCGTATAAACTGTGAAAAATATACAGAAATTCAAATGATACTTGTATATTCCAGAAGTCTATGTTATAATGCTTCATAAGCGGTGCAGTATTCTAGTCAGCGATGCCGTTTTCCAGGAAGGGCCTAAAAATCCTTTGAAGGGCACATCGGTGAAGTCCCTGGTGTCTGCTTTTTACGCCCAGTTTAGGGTGGATGCTGGGGGTTAAGGATTCCGGGCGCGCTCCAATGGCATGGGGCATACGACCCGTTTTCCGTGGAGACTTGGTCTTGTGCGACGACGCTTTGAACCCCAAGCCGGGGCCCGATCGCGTACGAACCAGGATATGAACCTGCAAGGCAGTGCACAGAATCGTGTGCTGCGTGCAGCGTAGCCTGCCTTGAGTGAATATGCTGGGAAAAGAAGAACAGGAGGCTATCCGTTATGGCCATAACGGATGCCGAAATCGCTTCTGGAAACCATATTTGCAAAAGAGGCTAAGACTACGGCGTTCGCTGCGGTGGAAAACACCTAGACTGTCCTAAAAAGGGCAGGCGGGGGATTGCAGTACGGACTCAGTGGCAATCGGGTAGATAGGTTTGGCAACACCTATCCGGAGAGATCAAATGGAAACGGCCATGCCGGCAACGGATGGTTCCTTCCGGGGAAAGCCAACCCGACCTAAGCCGTAAGATTTATCCCGCCTGCTGCCGCTTTCTTTTACTATTCATTTATCGAGGAGAATTCCTGTGTCAAAAACCGAATCGGACAGTACCAAGCGGGAGCAGAAGAAGCAGGCAAAATGGGTCGTGACCATTTTCTGCGTTACCATTCTGGTCTCCGCTACCATTAGTTTTCTGTCCAACGAGATCATGGCAGCCTCCGGCATGCTGGTGGCGTTTTTGATCCTTTTGGCCATTGTGGCCATTGGTATTATGTTCGATATTGTGGGCGTTGCCGTCACCTCTGCTGACGAGAAGCCCTTTCATTCTATGGCCTCCCGTCGGGTGCCTGGCGCAAAGGAGGCCATTGCGCTCCTGCGAAACGCCGGGAAGGTCAGCTCTATCTGCAATGATGTGGTGGGGGACATCTGCGGCGTTGTTTCCGGCGCGGCCTCGGCCTCTATTGCGGCCCGGGTGCTGGCCATGGGGGATTTTTCCCTGCCTCAGCTGGTGACGCTGGCTATGTCCGCCTTGGTTGCGGGTCTGACGGTGGGCGGCAAGGCGGTGGGTAAGACCGTGGCCATCCGTTCCTGCACGGATATTGTGTATCTGGTGGGAAAAATTTTGGCAGCCTTCGGAGACTGTAAGCAGTGGCTGCGGAAAAAGAAAAACAGAAGGACGGGTTGATGATACTGTGGGAATCTTGCAGGATATTCATTGCCAGGAAGATTTGCTGCGGCTGACGGATCCGCAGCGAGCCTGCCTTTGCCGGGAAATTCGGGAATTTTTGATTGACAGCGTATCGAAGACCGGCGGCCATCTGGCTGGAAATTTAGGCGTGGTAGAGTTGTCCGTTGCCATTGAAACCGTATATAATACCCGGAAAGACCGCCTGGTTTTTGATGTGGGTCATCAGTCTTATGTCCATAAGCTGCTGACGGGACGCCAGGCGGATTTTGCCGGTTTGCGGCAATACGGCGGCATGTCCGGCTTCCCCAAGCCGGCAGAGAGCGATACCGATGCCTTTGTGGCAGGTCACGCCTCCAGCTCCGTTTCCATTGGCCTGGGCATGGCCCGGGCCAGGACACTTCTGAAGCAGGACTATGATGTTGTAGCGCTGGTGGGCGATGGTGCGGCCACCGGCGGCATGATTTATGAGGCACTGAATGATCTGGCGGTGAGCCGGGAGCCTATGGTGGTGATTCTCAACGACAACGAGATGTCCATCAGCAAGAGCAACGGAGGCCTGTCCAGACACTTGGCCAGGGTACGGTCCAGCCAGAACTATCTCCATGCCAAGCGGTATTATCGGACTGTGCTCAAAAAGCTTCCTGGGGGCAACGCCCTCTATACCTTCTCCAGCAAGGTAAAAAACCGGCTGAAGCGTATTTTTTTACCGGAAACGGTATTTGAAAATATGGGCCTGACCTACTTGGGTCCGGCGGACGGACATGATTTGCCCGGTATTATGGCGCTGCTTCGTTCTGCCAAGGAGATGAAGGAGCCGGTGCTGGTCCACGTTATCACCAAGAAGGGCTGCGGTTATCCGCCGGCTCAAGAGGACCCCACCAGGTTCCATGGCATCGGGAAATTCGATCCCGTCACCGGCAAGAGCCTGGGAGGAAAGACTGTCACCTTCTCCGACTCTTTTGGTCAGGCTATGACAGAGCTTGCTCAGGGGGATGCGCGTGTGTGCGCCATTACAGCGGCCATGTCCTCCGGCACAGGCCTGACGGCATTTTTGCAGCGGTTCCCGGAGCGGACCTTCGATGTGGGGATCGCGGAGGAGCACGCCGTCTCTATGGCAGGCGGCCTGGCCAAACAGGGCATGATCCCGGTGGTGGCGCTGTATTCCACGTTTTTGCAGCGTTCCTATGACCAACTGATGCAGGATGTGGCGTTGCTGCATCTCCATGTGGTTTTGGCCATTGACCGGGCAGGATTGGTGGGTGACGACGGCCCCACCCACCATGGCGTTTTTGATGTGGGCTTTTTGCGGCAGATGCCCGGTATGAAAATTCTGGCACCCGCCAGCCTTCTGGAGCAGAAGGAAATGCTCTGCTGGGCGGTGGAGCTGTACAATGGGCCGGTGGCGGTCCGGTATCCCCGGGGTGAAGAAGGGGACTGGACCAGCTCTGCCTGGGATCCGGCAGATGTGGACCCCAATGGATGCTTCCACGTACATCGCCAAGGGAAAGATGTGACCTTTGTCACTTACGGCAGAATGGTCAATCAGGTGCTTCGGGCAGCGGAAAAGTTGGAGACAGCAGGCGTTTCGGCCCAGGTCATCCGTCTTCTGACATTGGATGTTTTCCCTATTGAGAGGCTTTTGCCCCATATCTCCGGCCCTGTTATCGTTGTGGAGGAGGCCTGCACCGGCAGCGGCATCCGGGAAGCCTTTGCCTGGGAGCTCCGGGCGGCCCTGCCTGACCAAAGGGTATACGGAATGGACCTGGGGCCGGATTTTGTGACCCACGGTGCCCAGGACAAGCTATATAAGCATTGCGGCCTGGATGAAGAGGCCATTGTAAAACTGACAGGGGAGGTGCTGAAGGGATGAAGGTAAAAAAACGGCTGGATGCTCTGCTGACCGAGCAGGGATACGCGGAAAACCGAACCAAGGCACAGGCAATTATTATGAGCGGTATCGTCTATGTAGACGGCCAGAAGGCGGACAAGCCCGGCACCTCCTACGAAGAGTCCGTGCAGATCGAAGTGCGGGGAGCGGCCTGCCCCTATGTGAGCCGGGGCGGCTTGAAGCTGGAAAAAGCGCTCCGGGATTTTGGCGTTCAGCCTGTGGGCTATGTATGCAGCGACTCCGGGGCGTCCACCGGCGGATTTACGGACTGTTTGCTGCAACAGGGAGCCAGCAAGGTCTTTGCCATTGATGTGGGCTACGGCCAGCTGGACTGGAAAATCCGTTCGGACCCCCGGGTGGTGGTCATGGAAAAAACCAATATCCGCTATGTGACCCCGGAGCAGCTGGGGGAGCCTCTGGACCTGTCCGTGGTGGATGTAAGCTTTATTTCCCTGAAAATTGTGCTTCCTGCCATTAAGGCTCTGCTGAAGCCGGAGGGCCAGGTGCTGTGTCTCATTAAGCCCCAGTTTGAAGCGGGCCGGGAAAAGGTAGGCAAAAAGGGTGTGGTTCGGGAAAAAAGCACCCATGTGGAGGTCCTTCAGAATTTTGTAGAGCTGGCGGATAGCCTGGGCTTCCGCATTCTGGGCCTGACCTTCTCTCCGGTGAAGGGACCGGAGGGAAACATTGAGTTCCTGGGTCACCTGACTCTGGCTGATCTGCCCGGTATCCGCCCGGATGTGGCGGATGTGGTGGAGCAGGCCCACAAGACGCTGGACAAAGGAGCCGATGTATGAAGAACGTGCTCCTGACCCCCAATCCCTACCGGGACCGGAATTTTACCACGGTGCGCAGCGCCATTCAGATTTTGCGGGAAGCGGGGATGCGTCCTTCCGTGTGTCTGCCCTTTGAGGTGGATCGGAATTTTGAGCTCCCAAAGGATATCCGGTTCTCCCGGATGGAGCGGGAATTGCCAAACGCCGATGTGGTGGTTTGCTTCGGCGGCGACGGTACGATTTTGCATATGGCCAAGGCGGCCACCAAGCGGGGGATCCCCATTCTGGGTGTAAACATCGGCACCATGGGCTTTATGGCGGAGCTGGAAGCCTCCGAGCTTCATCGGCTGCCCCAGTTGGCCTCGGGGGACTTTACCCTGGATAACCGGATGATGCTGGATGTGACGGTCCAGCGGGACCGGGACATTATCTTTCATGATATCTGCCTTAACGATGTGGTGGTGACAAAGGGAGCTGTGGCTCGGATTGTGTATCTCAGTGTGGAGTGCGACGGGATCCAGGCCATGACCTGTGGCGGCGATGGGGTGATCGTGGCCACGCCCAGCGGCTCCACTGCCTACAGCCTGTCTGCGGGAGGCCCCATTGTGGAGCCGGACGCGCGGAACATCATCATTACGCCCATCTGTGCCCATGATATGGTCAGCCGCTGTGTGGTCGCCTCCGACCGCCGGGTAGTGACGGTGCGGATGGCTCAGAATGCCCGCAGAAACGCCTATCTGTCTGTAGATGGAGGCAAGGCTCTGCGGCTCAATATGGGAGATGTGGCAACCATACGGAAATCCCGCCTGGAAACCAAGCTGGTCAAGCTGAACGACCGCAGCTTTTACGATGTGGTAAACGCCAAATTTCAAAGGAAGTAAGAGGATGCGCTTATGAAGACCAAACGTCAGGCCAAAATCATAGAGATCATTTCCAACACCAATGTGGAAACCCAGGAGCAGCTTCTGAAAGCTTTGGAAGAAGCGGGCTTCACCAGCACCCAGGCTACCATTTCACGGGACATTAAGGAGCTGCGCATTGTCAAGGAGCTTACCAGTCTCGGCACCTATCGCTACAGCGTTTCGGAAAAGGATGCCCCTCCGGCGTTGACGGACCGGCTGAATACCATTTTCCGGGAGTGCGTTACGAGTATTGATTATGCGGAAAACATCATTGTGATCCACACCCTTGCCGGTATGGCGAATGCGGCCGGCGCAGCGCTGGATGCCATGAAGATCAACGTAGTCCTGGGTACCCTGGCTGGGGACGATACGGTGATGATCGTCATGCGGGATGCCAATTCCGCCGCTGCTTTCAGCGGGGAGATCAAGGCTGTGGTCAGACAGTAAGGAGAGAAAAAATCTTGCTGAGCCTTTTGCATATTGAAAATATCGCGGTGATCGAGCAGGCGGATATCTCCTTCGACAAGGGATTCAACGTGCTCACCGGCGAGACCGGTGCCGGTAAATCCATCGTCATCGATGCCATTTCCGCCATTATGGGGGAGCGGGCTTATCGGGACATGATCCGCACCGGCACCACCAAGGCTTCTGTCCGGGCTGTCTTTACCCAGGTGCCGGAGCTTAGCTGGTTCCAGGAAAACGGGGTGGAGTACGACCAGGAGACGGTGATCCAGCGGGATGTATACCTGGACGGGAAAAACGTCTGCCGGGTGAACGGCAGCCTCGTGACGGTGACCATCCTCCATAAACTGGGAATACAGCTGATCAATATCCACGGCCAGCACGATTCCGCGTCCCTCTTTGACGAAGAGAACCATCTGCGGTTTTTGGATGCCTTTGCTGACAATGCCTCTCTTCTGACAGATTATCAGGAAAAATACGCCGCCGTTTTCAAGCTTCGCCGGGAAATCGACCGGATGACCATGGACGAAAGCGAAAAGCTCCGGCGGATGGAGACCCTGAAGTACCAGATCGCCGAGATCGAGAAGGCGGAGCTTCAGCCGGGAGAGGACGAGGAACTGGAGCAGCGCAGAAAGCTGCTGCAAAATTCCGAAAAGCTCTCCCAGGGCCTGGACGAGGCCACCGAGGCCCTCCTGGGCGGCGATGACAGCGATGGCGCCGCGGCGTTGCTGGCGCAGGCAGCCTATGCGCTGTCCCGCATCGCCCGATATTCTGACGATTATTCCGCCTTCCAGGAGCGGCTGACGGACCTGAAATATCAGGTCCAGGATATTGCCGATGAAGTCCGGGATGCAAGGGACGACCTGAGCTATTCTGCCGATGAATTGGAGACCATTGAGTCACGGCTGGATATCCTCCATCGGCTCCGCCGGAAATACGGCGCGGACTGTAAGGAGATCCTGGCGTATCTGGATAAAGCCCAGAAGGAGCTGGATGATATCGAGTTTGCCGATGACCGGGTAGAGCAGCTGAAAAAGCAGCTGGCTAAAAAGGAAAAAGCCGCCTGGGACGCTGCCCTGGCATTGCGCAAAGACCGGCAGCAGAAGGCAGAGGAGATGTCCCAGAAGATCCTCACCGAGCTCAGTCAGCTGGATATGCCCCGGGTGCAATTTTCCTGCCGCTTCCGGGAGACAGAACTGACGGAAAACGGTGCGGATGCCGTGGCCTTCTATATGTCTGCCAATGTAGGCGAGGACCTGAAGCCCATGAGCAAGGTTGCCTCCGGCGGCGAGCTGGCCCGGATCATGCTGTCTATGAAGAATGTGCTGGCGGAAAAGGACCAGGTGTGTACCCTGATTTTTGACGAGGTGGATACAGGGGTTTCCGGCCGGGCTGCTCAGCGGATCGCGGAAAAGCTCCGGGCTTTGGCGAAACACAAGCAGGTGCTCTGCGTCACCCATCTGCCTCAGATGGCGGCTTTGGCGGACACCCATATGCTCATCTCCAAGTCGGAGCGAGGGGGACGGACCTTTACCACCGTCACACCCCTGGACCGGGAGGGCCGGAAGCAGGAACTGGCCCGGATCATCGGCGGGACCCACATTACGGAAACGACGCTGAAGAGTGCCGAGGAAATGCTGCTCCCCGAAGGAAAAGATACTTGACAAAATTTCGTCCCTCTGCTAGAATATCTCAATAACACAGTGATGGGAACAAAGTACACGTTGGGCCCCTTTTTCAGAGAGCTGTCGGTTGGTGCGAGGCGGCAAAGACCAGCGGGGAAGATACCTCCCGGAGTGGCCTCCCTGAAGACTGAGTAGGGGAGGACGGGTACGCCCGATACAGCGAAGGCCGTTGCCAGACGGCGTGAGGAAGAAGACCGTGAGGCTTCTTCAAACTGAGGTGGTACCGCGAATTTTTCGCCCTCTGTCTGTTTTGACAGAGGGCGTTTATTTATCTTGGAGGTAAAAAATGAAAGTGTTTGATGAACTGGTAGCCCGTGGACTGATCGCTCAGGTGACCAACGAGGAAGAAATTCGGGAAATGGTGGATAACGGCAAGGCCACCTTCTACATTGGTTTCGACCCCACGGCGGATTCTCTCCATGTAGGCCATTTTATGGCCCTGTGTCTTATGAAGCGGCTGCAAATGGCGGGCAATAAGCCCATTGCCCTGATTGGCGGCGGCACGGCCATGATCGGTGACCCCTCTGGCCGGACCGATATGCGCAGCATGATGACCAAGGAGACCATCGACCACAACTGTGCCTGCTTCAAAAAGCAGATGGAGCGGTTCATTGAGTTCGGTGAGGGCAAGGCCCAGATGGTGAACAATGCTGACTGGCTGCTGAACCTGAACTATATCGACTTCATCCGGGACATCGGTGCCTGCTTCTCCGTGAACAATATGCTCCGGGCAGAGTGCTTCAAACAGCGGATGGAGAAGGGCCTGAGCTTCCTGGAGTTCAACTACATGCCCATGCAGTCCTACGATTTCTACTACCTGTTCCAGCACTACGGCTGCAATATGCAGTTCGGAGGCAATGACCAGTGGAGCAATATGCTGGGCGGCACCGAACTGATTCGCCGGAAGCTTGGCAAAGATGCTCACGCCATGACCATCACCTTGCTGCTCAATTCCGAGGGCAAAAAGATGGGCAAGACCGCCAAAGGTGCCGTTTGGCTGGATCCCAACAAGACCAGCCCCTACGAGTTCTACCAGTACTGGCGCAATGTGGATGATGCCGACGTGATGAAGTGCATCCGGATGCTGACCTTCCTGCCTCTGGAGCAGATCAACGAGATGGATTCCTGGAAGGATGCCAAGCTCAACGAGGCCAAGGATATTCTGGCCTACGAGCTGACGAAGCTGGTACACAGCCAGGAGGAGGCAGACAAGGCCCGGGAGGCGTCTCGGGCACTGTTCTCCGGCAAGGGGGACGCCACGCACATGCCGGCTACCCAAATTGCGGCAGAGAAGCTGGCAGACGGCAAGATCGGGATTATGGCACTGCTGGTGGAGTGCGGACTGTGCGCGTCCAACAGCGAGGCCCGGCGCTTGGTGCAGCAGGGAGGAATCAGCGTGGACGAGACAAAGGTGGAGTCCATCGATGCAACCTTTGACGCAGAGGCTCTCAGCGGTGACG
>OIZT01000797.1_pt1 | contig 16986 bp, 13 predicted proteins | sample 1588611 | NCBI WGS metagenome assembly OIZT01 (sample SAMN03283278) | human gut metagenome | biome: human-associated habitat; material: feces | host: Homo sapiens | place: Peru | collected 2012
CGGGCACGCGGGCCGCCGAGGACGTCGGCCCCTACCACGTACCCATGGTGTCGGCCCCGCCGCGCACACATGGTAGGGCGCGACGTCCTCGGCGCGCCGCGCACACGGGGACGCCGTCGGGAACGCCACGGCCACGCGCGCCGCCCGTCACGACCGTCTCCGTCCAGCACATCATCTTCATCGCGTTCTCGGGCTTGATCCACGGCCCGCCGGACGAACTCCATCCGGGGCAGTTGTGGAACGAGAGCGACAGCCCCAGCCGGTCGGCCTCGCGCCCCGCCCAGTTCACCATCCCGTACCATTCGGGCGAAAGGCTCTTCACGGCCCCCTTGTCGTGCCGGAACTCCGCGATGTCGAGGATCGTCGCGCCGCCGAGGCCCGCCCGCTTCATCGCCTCCAGGTCCTTCGTGATGCCCGCGCGCGAGATGTTGTTGTCCATCCAGTGCCACCACGTGCGCGGCCGCGACTCGGCGGGCGGGTCCGCGAACCCCTCCGCCAACGCATCCGCGCCACACGCCATCCCGACAACGCCAAGGGAAAACACGCACACCAAAGACAAAAGAGACGACAATTCTTTCTTCATGTTTCCAAGTATAGCATATCGCCCCTCGGTTGGGTTGGGTGTTCGGTTGCCGTTTCAGGGGGCTGCATAAAGCCGCTCCCCACCGGCCTGTTCTCAATGCAAAAGAGCCGGATAACCGGCTCTCTGTGCGTCTGAAACCATGGCGGAGAATGAGGGATTCGAAACCCCGGAACCTTTTGTGCATTGAAGCACCCCAATGATCCCGCTTCTCATTCTCAACGCACCGATCAGAGAGTTTTCTCTCTTATGAGACCCCTGATTCTATTGGGTTTCTCTGTTTTCTCTCTGCCGCAAGCTTCAATCCTATAGGACTTCAATTCTCTCCAGCCACTCTGGATGCGAACATCTGAAATTCGGATATGCCGAAATCAACGATCAACGCCATGCTCGTCCATCATATTCTATTGCTCCGGCACTTTCATTACCCAAATCGTTTTCGCAGCTCCAGCTCGGTCATCACGATTACCGGGATTGCTACCACAATTGGCAGAAGAACGCATATTCCGATGTCATACGCAATCATACTCTCTGGATTTAATCCAAGCGACCCTCGTAACCAGCAAGCTCCTGCCGCCAAGGCCAAAGACATGCCCCCCAACACGGTCATCCATTTCGCGCTGTACTTCTGCGCGAAGTCCCAAGCCGACTGACTCTTCATGGAGCGCGTTGTCCGATACCCGTAGGTCATATTAATCTTTTTCGGCGGCCAAATCCAGAAAGCTACTGCCACCGCCACAAGTGCCAACGGACAAATGAAATATGCATATCCCATAACAATCTCCTTGTTAAGCCAGGATATTCATGACGAGATTGACCATCATCTCTTTCTCAGATGGCTTCGACCCGGCAATCATCACCCCCGGCTTTCTGAAAGGCCAACCGGAAGCCGCCGATGCCAGCGAAGAGGTCGATAAACGAGAACTCCGGATTCCTCGGAGGCGGAAAAGGGAATGGTCCCTCAATGGCATCCAACATCCTTGATGTCCTCGCAGATTTCATCGAACGTGCCGGAGGAAGAATCTTCACCCAAGGATGCTTCATCCGCCAGCAATCCGGCTATCTCATCTCCACCCGGACCTTGAAAAAGTTATAGTCCTTTGCCGCCGATTCGGATATCTCAACCCAGTCTCCCGACATCAGCGAAGTCCGAGCCAACAGCGTAAACTTTCTTTTGGACTTTTCCTCGCTCGACAATTCAGGGCGCGTCGTGATCTTCGGCGTTCCGTCAACCATCGAAATCGACGCGGTGAACCTGTCCGTCGCCCTCTTCCCGTTTCGGTCCGAGCGTTCCGCTCGTCCCCGTCATGCCATAGACGCGCGGTATAGACCAGCCTTCCGCCTCGATCTCCGCCAGCCGTTCGTCAACGGTCTTTCGATTCCACCTTGAATCCACAGCAGAACGGAAGACAGGAAACGCCTTTTCACGGGGCACGGCGTCTACCCGCGCGCGAAGGCGCGGTGGGCGATGTCGGTGCGATGGAAGGCCCCGTCGAAGGCAATCCTGTCCACGCCCGCATAGGCATTGTCAACGGCCTCGCGCAGGTTTGCCCCCAGACCCGTGACGGAGAGGACGCGCCCACCCGCCGTGACAACCCGTCCGTCCACCATCTTCGTTCCGCAATGGAAGACCAGCGCAGGGTTGTTCTCAAGTCCCGTGATCACCTTCCCCTTCTCGTAGCTTCCCGGATACCCGCCGGAGGCCATGATCACCGTTGCGGCGCAGGCGTCCTTCACGACGACATCCCCGGGCTTCAGGCAACCCGTCGCGGCGTGGAGGAGCGCCGTGGCGAAGTCCCCGCCGAGGCGCGGCAGCACGGCCTCCGTCTCGGGGTCGCCGAAGCGGGCGTTGAACTCGACCACGTTCACGGTGGATCCGCTCTTCGCGAGGGGACCGTGCGGATGCGCGTGTTCGTCGTTCACCATGAGCCCCGCGTAGAGGATGCCGCGATAGACGATGCCGCGCCGCGCGAGCTCGCGCACGACGGGCATGATGATTTTCTCCTTGATGAGCGGCAGCTTGTCGGCCGTGACCACCGGCGCGGGCGAATAGGCCCCCATGCCGCCCGTGTTCGGACCTTTGTCGCCGTCGAAGACGCGCTTGTGGTCCTGCGAACTCGGCAGAAGGACGGCATCGTTCCCGTCCACGAGCGCGAGGATCGAACACTCCTCGCCGTGGAGGAATTCCTCGATGAGCACCTCCGCCCCGGCGGCGCCGAACTTGTTCCCCACGAGCATGTCGTCGATCGCGGCCTCGGCCTGTGCCGCCGTCTCCGCCACGACCACGCCCTTCCCGGCCGCCAGGCCGTCCGCCTTGATGACGACGGGGAGTCCGTAGGAGGGTAGCGCGGCCTTCGCGGCGGCGGCATCGGTGAACGTCTCGGCCTTCCCCGTCGGCACGCCCGCCGCATCCATGATTTCCTTTGCAAAACGTTTGGAGCCCTCCATGCGCGCGCCGGCGGCGACCGGTCCGAACGCCGTGATGCCGACGGCCTGGAGCGCATCGACGAGGCCCTTCACGAGCGGCGCCTCCGGTCCCACGACAACGAGGTCCGGGCGGTTCGCCTCGGCCCAGGCAACGATGCCCGCGATGTCCTCCGCGCCCACCGCGAGGTTCGTCGCGCACGCCGCCGTCCCCGCATTCCCCGGCGCACAGAACAACTCGTGCCCCGCCGCGTCCTGCGCCAACCGCCATGTGATGGCATGTTCCCGTCCGCCCGATCCAACAACCAGGATTTTCATGGATTTCCTCTTTGTCTCAGAATTCGTTGCTTCAAACCGCTTCGCGTCTGTCGGTAGTATATCAATGTTCGGTTCGGCTTGTAAAGAGGACAGTCATGGCCCCGACCACTTAAGGCCGCACAGCGGCGGCTTCAGCGTCCTCAGACATAAAAAGGGCCTCCGGGCGGAGGTGGGAGGAACCGTCCCGGAGGCATACCGCATTTCCTGTTCTTGGGCGCGGCAGAACCCTCAATGAATCGGCCGAAGCCGATCGCAGGATGGGTGTATTGTGTGTCTGTGCCGCATAGTATACTGCCGATTTATTAGCCGAATGTCAGAACCCGCAATCTATTCTCGTTTTTTTCCGTAGGGGACAATCCGTCCCTCCGCGCCCCTGCGTTGCCTCCGCGATACGACGAAATCGCAAAACAAAAGACAGATTAAGAAAACAAACGCACTTAAACGAAAAAATCAGACAATTCAACATACCATCGAACGTTTGCCTTCGTGTAGAATAGCGTCCCGGTAATCAAGTAGTGTGAGCCTCAAAGGATACAATGTCCACAAAGCCTTGCGTTCTTTGTTGCAAAGAATCACCGTATTTCGTTGCCGATCTCTAGAACCAAACTCAACGAGAAAGGAGTCCCGTCATGAAACTTCTGCGTTGCGCCCTATGCGGCAAGATCATCCTGCCCGTCAAGGAAACAGCCGCCGAGACCATCTGCTGCGGACAACCCATGCGCGAACTCGTGCCGAACACGTCGGACGGCGCGCAGGAAAAGCACGTCCCCGTCTCCACCGTCGAAGGGCAGACCGTCCAGGTGACGGTCGGCTCGGTGGCGCACCCCATGCTCGCCGCCCACTTCATCGAGTGGATCGCCCTTGAAACCTCAGCGGGCAGCCACTGCCGACGCCTTGCCCCCGGCGACGCCCCGCAGGCGACCTTCACGCTCGCCCCCCAGGAAACGGTCAAGGCCGTCTACGCCTTCTGCAACCTCCACGGCCTCTGGAAGAGCTAGATGCGCCGGGAAGCCGACGCCTCAGAACTCATACAGGGCGCTCGGCTCGTCCTGGGCGAGGGCGGCGAGCGTGATATCCGCGCGGTGGAGATCCCGCAGCGCGCGCGCCATCGCCTCCACGGCCAGGTAGTCCGCATTGCACTGGCTTGAAAGGTGTGCCAGCAGAAGCGTGCGGAGATTCTGCGGATTCAGTTCGCGGAGCGCATCGGCGGCCTGGTCGTTCGAGAGGTGTCCGCTCCGTCCCCGAATACGCTGCTTGAGCGATTCGGGACGGTCGGAGCGGGCGAGGAGTTCAGGGTCGTGGTTGGATTCCAGGACCGCGCAGGTCGCACGCGCCAGCGCCTCCTTTGCGGGGAGCGTCACGACGCCCATGTCCGTTCCGACAAAGAGCGAAGACGCGCCGTCCCCGATCAGGTAGCCGACGGCGTCCGCCGCGTCGTGCGGCACCGAGAAGGAGGAGATGGTCAACCCGCCGACCGCGAACGCCGCCGCCGTCTCGAACGTACACCAGCCGTCTTCCACGCCGGTCACGGACGCAATGGCGTCCGCCGTCTCGCCGTTTGCGTAGAGCGCCGCCCGCGGGTAGCGCCGGTGGAACGTCGCGATGCCCGCGCAGTGGTCGCTGTGGTCATGCGTGAAGAGAACGCCGTCGACCGCGTCGGGAGAAAGCCCGCATGCGGCCATTCGCTTCGTCAGTTCCCGACAGGAAAGCCCGCAGTCCACCAGCAGCAGTTTCCCGCCGCCGCGCACCGCGAGGCAATTTCCCTTCGATCCGCTTCCAAAGACCCGCAGTTTCATGAACGGTCCGAACGCTGACGACTACGCATGGATCCGCGCGTTGGCCGCTTCGACCTTCTCCGCGAGCTTCGCCTTGTGGGCGCGGAACTTCCCGCGGAGGACCGGGTCGGCCGTGCCGAGAATCTGGACGGCGAGGAGCGCCGCGTTCACGGGGCCCGCGCTGCCGCAGGCCACCGTCGCCACGGGCACGCCCGAGGGCATCTGCACCGTCGCGTAGAGCGCGTCGAGTCCGTTGAGGGCGCCGCCCGCCACGGGAATGCCGATCACGGGCAGGACGGTCCCAGCCGCCAGCACGCCCCCAAGGTGCGCCGCGCCGCCGGCGGCGGCGATCACGACCTTGAGGCCGCGTTCTTCCGCCGCCCGCGAATAGTCGAATGCAAGCTCCGGCGTACGGTGCGCACTGATGACGCGCGTTTCGTAGGGCACGCCGAAACCATCCAGCGTGTCACACGCCTTCTTCACGAGGGGCCAGTCGCTGTCGCTGCCCATCACAATGCCCACGAGGGGCTTTTCACTGTCCATGATCGATCCTTTTCCTAAACGTGTTGGATGACAGTATACCATCGCCGATGGCGTGCATCAAACGAATCGAGGGGCACGGTCGCGCAGGAGCGCGGCCCTCCCGTTTCGGACGTTCGGACGCCACGCGCCGGGGCTAGGCGAGGAGGGCGTCGACAAGCGGGGCGAGGTCGGGGCTTTCGAGCGATTCGACGGCCCCCCGGTCGACGGCGGCGGCGAACGCGGGGTTGATCGGCAGACGGCACGCGACCGGGATGTGGTGCCGGGCGGCGAGTTCGTCCACGCGGCTCGGGCCGAAGATCTCCAGCCTCTTCCCGCAGTCGGGGCAGGTGAAGAAACTCATGTTCTCGACGAGGCCGAGGACCTTCTTCTCCAGCATCTCCGCCATGCGCACGCTCTTCTCCACGATCATGCCCACGAGTTCCTGCGGCGAGGCGACGACGACGACGCCGTCCACGGGCAGGCTCTGGAAGACCGTGAGCGGCACGTCGCCCGTTCCCGGGGGCATGTCGACGAACATGATGTCCACGTCGTCCCAGAAGACGTCCGTCCAGAACTGCTTCACCGCCCCGGCGATCACCGGGCCGCGCCACACGACGGGATCGCCCGGGTTCTCCACGAGGATGTTCAGGGACATGATGCGCACGCCGCCCTTCGAGACGCACGGCACGATGCCGTTCGGTCCGTTGACCGTGCCGCCCGAAATGCCGAACGCCCGGGGAATCGACGGCCCCGTGATGTCCGCGTCCAGCACGGCGGCCTTCAGCCCGCGCTTCGCCGCCGCCGCCGCGAGCAGGCACGTCACGAGGCTCTTGCCCACGCCGCCCTTTCCGCTCGCCACGGCGACCACCTTGCCCACGCGCGACCACGGATTGAGCTTCGCCCGGAAGTCCGGCTTGCCGCCCTCCCGCTCCGAGCAGCTCTTGCCGCAGTTTTCACAGTCATGCGTACAGTCTTCCGCCATGTCCATTCGTCCTTTCTTCCATTTTTCCGGGCCCATCAGTAGATGAACAGCATCTCGCGGTACTTCGGGAGCGGCCAGCGGCCGTCGTCCACGAGGTATTCGAGCGCATCGACCGTGCGGCGCAGGTCCCCCATCGCGGCGATCTGCCCGGCGGTGTCGCCCTTGGCGAGGGCCTTGCCGAGCCGTTCGCACTTGACGTGCAGGTCGTCGAGTCCCGCGCCCAGCTTGAGCGAAAGCGCCTTGAGGCCCGTCACGCCGACCTTGAGGCCGTCCTTCTTCGCGAGGGAGATCGCCGTCGCAAGCTTCGAGAACTCGTCCGCGACGACGGGACGGATCATCGAGCGCGCGATCTCCAGGGCGATGCCGCCCTCGATGCGGATGCGCCGCTCGTAGTCCTCCAGGGCGATCTCGTGGCGGCTTGCAAGTTCCATGCGCGTGAGAACGCCGTATTTCTCGAAGATCGCCTGATTGGCCGGCACGCACAGGGGCTCGATGGCGGCGGGCGTGTCGGCGAGGTTGGGGAGACCGCGCCGGGCGGCCTCCTTCGGCCAGTCCGCCGAATAGCCGTCGCCGCTGAAGAGTACGCGCCGGTGCTTGCGGATGAGGCGCTGGAGAAGCTTCTGGAGGTTCGCGTTGAAGTCGCCCGGCATGGCCTCGATCTTGTCGGAGATGGCGTCCATCGACTCCGCGACGATCGTGTTGAGCACCATCTGGTTCATCGCGCAGTTGTGCGAGGCGCCGGGGGCGCGGAACTCGAACTTGTTGCCCGTGAAGGCGAAGGGCGAGGTGCGGTTGCGGTCCGTCGTGTCCGGCGGCAGCGGCGGCAGGGTGTCCACGCCGATCTTGAGCCGGGCGCGTCCGGAGGTCTTCTCGGCCTTGCCCGTCTCAATCTCGCGCATGACGGCGGACAGCTCGTCGCCGAGGAAGATGGAGATGATCGCGGGCGGCGCCTCGCTCGCGCCGAGGCGGTGGTCGTTGCCCGCGCCGGCGGTTGCGGCGCGCAAGAGGTCGGCGTGCAGGTCGACCGCGCGGATGATGGCGGAGAGGACCGTCAGGAAGATCGCGTTCTCCTTCGGGTTCGAGCCGGGGTTGAGCAGGTTGCGCCCGCCGTAGGCGATGGACCAGTTGCAGTGCTTGCCGCTGCCGTTGACGCCCTCGAAGGGCTTTTCGTGGAGGAGGCAGACGAGGCCGTTGCGCTCGGCCGTCTGGCGCAACGTCTCCATGACGAGCATGTTGTGGTCGACGGCGAGGTTGAGGTCCTCGAACGTCGGCGCAAGCTCGAACTGCGCGGGTGCGACCTCGTTGTGGCGCGTCTTCGCCGGGATGCCGAGCCGCCAGAGGCGGTCCTCCACCTCGTTCATGAACTTGAGGATGCGCGGGCGGATCGAGCCAAAGTAGTGGTCGTCGAGCTGCTGGTGCTTCGCCGAAGCGGCGCCGAAGACGGTGCGGCCGGTCTGGAGCAGGTCGGGGCGGAGCAGGTAGAAGTTCCGGTCGACGAGGAAATACTCCTGTTCCGCGCCGAGCGTGACGGAGACGTGCGCGTCGCCCGGCAGACCGAAGTGCGCGAGGAGGCGCCGCGTCGCCTTCGTGAGGGCCTGCACGGAACGGAGGAGCGGCGTCTTGGAGTCCAGCGCCTCGCCCGTGTAGGAGCAGAACACCGTGGGGATGCAGAGCGTCGCGCCGTTCGCATGGCGCTTGATGAAGGCGGGGCTCGTGGGGTCCCAGCTCGTGTAGCCGCGCGCCTCGAAGGTGGAGCGGAGGCCGCCGGACGGGAAACTGGAGGCGTCCGTCTCGCCGCCGATGAGGTTCCTGCCGCTGAAACGCTGGACGGCCTGCGCCGGACCGGTCGGCTCCAGGAAGGCGTCGTGCTTCTCGGCCGTCCCCCCCGTGAGGGGCTGGAACCAGTGGGTGAAGTGCGTCGCCCCCTTCGAAAGCGCCCAGTCCTTCATCGCGTGCGCCACGTCGTCGGCGATGGAGGGGTCGAGCGGCTTGCCGTCGTTGACGGTCGCGAGCAGCTTGGCGGCGGTCGCCTTGGGCAGGTACGCCCGGATTTCCTTCTCGCCGAAGACGTCCTCCCCGTAGGTCTCCAGGGACGTGTCGGGCGGCAGGGACGCCACGGGCGCAGCCGGGACGTTGGCGGCAATCGCGTCGATTGCGTGGATGCGGTTATTCGGATTCATGGGACTGGATAGTATACACGAAATTTCCGTTTTCCGGGCGATTCCGGGCGCGCCGGTCTCACCGCGCGAAGAGTCCCGTGCGCCACTCGCCGATCAGCTTCGAGGACACCTCGCGGAAGCCGCGCGCCGTGTAGGCCGCCCGAACCTCGGAATAGACCTCCTCCAGGATGCCGGAGAGGATGAGGCGCCCACCCGGCGCGACGAGCGGCGCGATCTCCGCCGCAAAGCGCACGAGGACGGGGCCGAGGACGTTCGCCGCCACCACGTCGAACGGGCGGTCGCCCGTCCGGTGGACGCCCGGCAACGTCGACTTGTTGCACAGATCCCCACGCACGAAGCGGATCTCCGCGCCCAGCCCGTTCTTCGCCGCGTTCTCGTTCGCGTTCTCGACGGCATCGGGGTCGATGTCGAACCCCGCCACGTCGCGGAACCCCTCCAGCTTCGCCGCGATCGCGAGGATGCCGGAACCGCAGCCGACGTCCAGGAAGGAACGGTCCGCATTTTCAACGGCCAGCTCATCGATGTATTCGAGGCAGGCGTGCGTCGTCGCGTGCTGGCCCGTGCCGAACGCCATGCCGGGGTCAAGGATCAGCACCCGGGGAGCCGGGGAGCCCGCCGTCTTCGCCGCGAAGCCCGCCAGCTCCCATTCGGGGACGATCGCGAGACGGGGCGAGATCACTTCCGTCCTGAAGTGCTTGCGGTAGGAGAGTTTCCAGTCCTCGTCCGGAATCGAGCCCGTTTCGGGTTTCAGGTCCACGCCGACGATCTCCCCCGCCGCCACGAGCGCCGCCACCGCGCGCGGCGCATCGGCGGAATCCGGGAAGAAGATCTGCATCGTCGTCCGCACATCCTCCACGTCACGGTACGAGGACAAAATGAAATCCCCTCCGTCGAAGACCTCGAAGAGGGGATTCACGTACCGTTCGTCGACCGAACAGGATACAACCGTCATGAAACGACCTATTCGGCCTTCGCCTCGGCCTTCTTGGCGAGCATCTTCTTGACCGTCGTCGGGCGCTGGACGAGCACGCGCACGTTCTCGTCGCTCATGAGCTTGACCTCTTCCTCGCCCAGACCGAACTTGACGAGGCGCTGGCGCTGCGCCTTGACACGACGCGCCTTGCCGGCCGGCGTCTTGCACGGACGAACGTGGGACTCTTTACGGAGTGTACGACCTGTACCCATTTTTGTGAACCTCTTCTTTCTTCAAAAAATTGAGATGGTATTATGCCGTTTTCGGACTCGAAAATCAAGCCCGAAATCGATAAAAATGCATGGTCCCCCTACTTCACCTCGTGGCACCAGCCGTGGCGGTCCGGCAGGTCGCCGTACTGGATGCCCTGGATCGTGTCGTACAGCCTCTGCAGGGTCGGGTCGACCGTCTCCGGATCGGAGATCTTGATGACCTGGTCGCCGCGCGTAATCTCCCACACGGGCGTGATCACCACCGCCGTGCCGAGCGCCGCCACCGCCTTGAACTTCTTCAGTTCCGTGTAGGGCACCGGCCGGCATTCCACCTTGATGCCGAGGTCCTTCGCGCACTGCTTGAGGGACATGTTCGTCACGGACGGCAGCACCGAGCAGCTGTCGGGCGTCACGTACACGCCATTCTTCGTGATGCCAGCGAAGTTGGACGTCGCGAACTCCTCGATGTACTTGTGGCTCTTCGCGTCGAGGTAGAGTTCGACCGGCCACCCCTCCTTCTTCGCCTTCTCGTGCGCGAAGATGCCGGCCGCGTAGTTGCCGCCCACCTTCACGTCGCCCATGCCGTGCGGCGCCGCGCGGTCCCACTGGTCGAAGATCACCGCGCGCACCGGCTTCAGCCCGCCCTTGTAGTAGGCGCCCACCGGCATGACCATGATCATGAACGTGTACTCCTTCGCCGGGGCGACGCCGATCTGCGGCCCCGTCCCGATCAGAAGCGGACGCAGGTACATCGATCCACCCGTCCCGTACGGCGGCACGAACTCGGCGTTCTTCCTCACGACCTTCTCGCACGCATCGAGGAACATCTCCACCGGCACCGGCGCCATGCACGTGCGCTCCGCCGTGCGGTACATGCGCTTCGCGTTTTCGTCGGGACGGAAAATCGCGATTTTCCCGTCCTTCTGGCGGAAGCACTTGATCCCCTCGAAGCACTCCTGGCCGTAGTGGAGGCAACTCGCCCCGATGTGCATCGTGATGGCGGGTTCCTTCACGAAGCTGGGCTTCGACCACTTGCCGTTCTTCCACGTATAGCGGATGTGGCAGTTCACGTCGGAGAACCCGAACCCGAGTTTGCTCCAGTCAATATTCGGCGCCGCTTTCTTGGCCATGACAACATTTCTCCTTGCTGGGCGCATATTCTAGCCCTTTTCCGCGTCCCCCGCAATCAGAAAGTGGCGGGCGAGAGGACGAACGAGAAGACGGCTCCGCCTCCGTGGCCCGGCGCGTCACGACCGTGAAGTCCGCCACGTGCGTCGCGTGTTCGGCCCGCAGCCAGACGCTCCGGAAGAGGTCCGGGAGGCGGAAGTAGTCCTGGCGCTCCATGTAGCAGCCGCATCCTTCTCCTCCGCCCCGGTCTCCAGCGTGACCGGGCCGAGAAGCCCCGCCGCCTCGAAGGGGTACTTCGACGCATCGAGCGGCTTGTAGTCCTTCGAGACCATGTTGATGTCCGTGAAGATCTTCCACGCGACGCCGCGCCGGTCGAGGTCGCGCAGGCGGTTCGAGCCCGTGTTCGTCACCTCCACGTCGAGGACGTTCCCCTTCGCGCGCAGTGCGCCCGGCGGCACGGCGAACACGTAGGGCTTCATGAAGCGCGTGCCGAGGTCCCGTCCGTTGAGACACACCCGCGCCGCCTCGCGCACGTCCCCGAGGTCGAGCGTCCCGCCCGCCGCGCCGTCCGCCGCGTCGAACGTACAGCGGTAGCGCATCGTGCCGCAGAACGGATTCTCCGAGCCGTCCGCGTTCCGCGACCACGGGCCCGTCTTCGCCAGGGTGCGCGGCGCAGGCGTGCCGGGCCCGCCACAGACCGGCACGAGTTCCCACGGGCCGTCGAGCGACGTGCGGCGTACCGGCGGACGGGCCGGCGGCATAACATCCGCCGCCTCCGCGCCCGTCTGGAGGAAGCAGGCGTGCCCCGGCTCCAGTTGGATGGATCCCGCCACTGCCGCGATCTCCCCCGTGAGCGGGTCGAGCCGCCACAGCTGCGGGCGCGGCAACGTCACGGTCCGCGGCGCCTCGTTCGTGTTCACCGCAAACCACAGCGTCTCGCCCTTGCGGCGGAAGCGCACGAACCCCACGCCGGACGCCGCAAGCGCCGTCTCGCGCCGCGCCGTCTGCGGAAGTCCCCCCTCCCACACGACCTCCCAGCCGTTCCGCGCGAGATCCGCGAGCCACCGCCGCGTCGCCTCCGGCATCTCGCGGCAGGGCGGCACGACGAGGGCCCGGTACCGTCCCGGCTTCTCCGGCAGCGCGGCGATCATCTTGTCGGACACGTAATCGAAGCACACGCCCGCCGCCGCAAGCCGCCGCGCCGTCGCGCCGATCGGCTGCGCGCCGAACCAGCGCGCCGCGTTGTGGACGCTCATCATCTCGGCGAGCCCCGGCCGTTCGGCCCAGAAGTCGCGCACCGGCCAGTAGACGAGCGTGTCCTCCCCCGGCTCGCTCGCCTGGGCGAGCGCCTGCACGCGCGAGACGTAGCCGTTCAGGGACGGCATGATCCGCCAGAGCGGGCTGCGCGGGTTCATCTCCAACGCGGCGTAGAAGCACCAGCCCGGCCAGGCCGCCTCCGGGGGCGAATAGCAGCAGCCTTGGTAGAAGACGTGGTTGACGCCCGCGAGGAAGAGCAGGTCCAGGAAACGCTTGATCTCCCCCGGACGCTCGCGGAAGTGCTCGCCGATCCACGTGCAGCTTTCGGCCGAGACGAGGCGCGTGCCCTTCACGTGCGCCGCCGAGGAGGCGAATTTCGAGACAAGGACGTCGCGGCAGTCGTCGAACATCTCCGTCTCCGGGATGTCGGCGAGCGCGTAGAGGTCGAGCCAGTTCGCGGGCGCGCCGTGTGCCTCGTTGCGCGTGAGGATGCCGCGCGCACGGCACCAGTCCGCCCACACGCCGAACGTCTCCACGGCAAGCTCGGCGAGCGTCTCGCGGTAGTCGAGGCGCAGTTTCCGCAGATCCGGCGCCTGCCCCGTCCCCGCAAGCTCCCGCCACCGGGGTGCGAGGTCGTAGCCGCGCCGGGCCTTGAACGCCTCGAAGAGGCGCGGCGTCCAGGCCGCCCCGAAGTACTCCCAGGAATCGTGGTAGAACGCGCGGGGCTTTTCGCCCAGCACCTCGAACGCCTTCAGGTAATCGCGCATCGCCTGGGGCGAGTAGGGGTCGAGCATAAAGCCCCTATCCTGTGCGGGCGCGCGCTTCACGAAGATGCGTCCCGGCTCCGGGCGTCCCTGCGCGTCCACGCGCCAGGCGCCGTTCGTGAGCGGCACGCCGCGCCCGCCGAAGCACCAGCCACAGCCCGTCGTGAGGTCGATGCCGAGTCCGTGCCGCGCCGCCGCGCGCTTCGCCGCCGCCCACTTCTCGCGCCATTCAGGGGAGAGGTAGCGCGGTTCGTTCGCCGCGTTGCCCTTCACGCCGTAGATCGGAATCACGTGGAAGCCGCCGAAGCCCCCTTCCGCAAGCGCCCGGGCCTGCGCCTCCAACCCCGCCTCCGTGACGGCGTTCCCCATCCACCAGTTGTAGACCCACGGGCGCGTCTGGGCCGATTCCGCCTCCCATGTCGGCTTCGCCGCCGCCGCGCCCAGTGCCATGCCTCCCGCCAGAGGCGCGCACAGCAGCGCGCGTCCCACGCACCTCCGCATCCTCAAGCCCATCATGGCCCTCGCTTCCTGTTTCCTGTCCATACGCCGTGATTATACAGGAAAACGGGTCTTCATGGCAAGAATCGGCGGTCCGGCGGGCAATCAACGGCCTGATGGACGGATCGGGCGGGATCGGTCGCGCACCTAGCGGAGGAGGAGGACCGTGCCGCCGGGGACAAGCGTCCACGTGAAGGCGGACGCGGACGCGCGGCGGCCGAAGGTCCAGCCGGCGGGCACCTCGTCCACGCAGCGCGCGCGCTCGAACCGCGCGCGCGAGGCGTCGTCCGTCTCCGCGAACGTGAAGGCCGCGCCGCGCACAGGCCGGCCCTCGAAGCCCGTCGCGAGAAGCGGCTCGCCGACCAGCGCGAGACGCCCCGCCACGGCAAGCGACGCCGCCCACGCGCCGCCCTCGAACGACACGGTGCAGTCGCCCGCCGCCGACGCGCGCCCCGCAAGGACGCCGCCGCGCAGGACGATGTTCGTCACGCCCGCAAGGACGGCGTCATCGAGCGCGAGCGTCCCCTCCTCGACGACGAGCGCGCCCTCAAGCGCGACGTGGCCGCCGAGCGCCTGCCGCGCCGCGCCCGCCTTCGCGAGCGTGCCCGCGCCGGAGACCTCGCCGTCGAAGCGCGCGTCCGTCCGCACGGCGAGGCGCACAAGGCCCCCGCGCTCGATGCGCAGCACGCCCGCGCCCGCGAGCGCGCCCACCGTCTCCTCCACGTGGACGACCCGGCAGGTCGCCGCCGCCGCGAGCTGCAGGTCGGAGGCGTCGGAAAGCGCGTCCGACGGGGTACATGGCGCGTCGAAGAGCGGGAAGCGCCAGGCGAGCGTCTGCGTCTGCGCCACGGTCTCGCGGTCGCTCTGCGCGTCGAAGAGCGTCCAGCACACGCCGTCCAGCGAGTACTCGAACGTCCAGGAGACGGGATTGCGCCGGTCCATCGAGTCGTTCGCCGTGTACCACTGGTAGCCCTCGAAATAGACCGGCGACGGGAGCTTGATGACGACGGGCGCCGTCGCGACGCCCCAGTAGCACTTCGTCCCCGTCAGGCCGTCCAGAAGCTGCGCCGCGCCTTCGTTCTTGAAGCTTGAGTCGCCCTCTGTCGTCGCCGTCGTCCCCTCCGGCCAGGGAAGGCGCGCGTCCGCGCAGACAAGCTGCAGTTCCGAGAGCTGCATGTCGCTCTTCGTCTGTCCGCCCGAACCCTTGATCGGCGTGAAGCGGAAGAAGGACGCCACCCGTCCGGCGCCCGCCTGCACCCAGGCGCCCGCGCCCACCTGGGTCGGCCCCGTGTGCGTGCTGCCCGCGCCCGCGAGAAGAAGCCCCGTCCCCTGCGCGACCTCCAGCCCGAGCGGGGCGGCGCCGTCGGCAAAGGCGCCGAACGACATCCGCACGCGCCCGTCCGCGAAGACGAGCGCGCCGGGCACGCCGTCGTTGACGAGCGACACCCCCGCCTGCACAGGCGTCACGCCCGGCAGGGCCGCCGTCGAAAAGGCGAGGCGCACGGGCTCGTCGCCCGCGACGTGCCCCGAAAACGTGCAGCCGTCCGCAAGCGTCAGGTACGCGCCGTCTTCGGCGACGAGCGTCCCCTCGCCCGAGAGGGCGGTGAAGACGTCCTCGCACCAGCCGAACCGCGCCGTCGCGCCCGCCGCCACGTCGAGGCGGTAGCCGGCGGGCAGCGCCGCGCGGCGCAGCGTCCTGAGGACGGACTGCACGGGGATGTAGGCGTGGCGCGCCGTCGGCACGTCGTTCGAGACGTCCACCTTCGCGTCGAGCGTGACCCAGTTCGTGACGGCGCCGGCGACCTGCCCGACGTCGACCGTCCAGCTCACGGGGTCGCGCCCGGGCGCGTCGTTCGCCGTCGCGAACTGGTAGCCGTCGAACGTGACCGGCTCCGGGCAGGCGACGAGGAGCGGCGAGCGGTATGCCGCGACATACCACTTCGTCGCCATCTGGCCGTCCACCGCGCAGGCGGGCCCCTCCTTCGCCGACACCGCGTTCCCGGAGGCGGCCGTCCCCTCCGGCCACGCCACGGGGCTGCCGCCGCGCGTGAGGCGGAACTCCGAGATCTGGACGCCCGAGTTGCCAAACGCCGGGACGCCCTGCGGGGCCGGACGCGAGGCGGTGGGGGTGAAGCGCACGAGGCTCGCCGTCACCTGTTCGGACGCCGCGAAGCGCACCGTGCCGCACTGCGCCTGGACGCCGCTGTTTTGGAGCGTCGCGCCGGAGAGGTCGCACGTCGCCGTGCCCGCGTAGGCGAGGAAGAGGCGCCCCACGCCGTCGGCCAGCGTCCCCGCGACGTCCGTGTCGTCGGGGGAGAGGAGCGTCAGCGTCGCGTCGCCGGGCGCGTTGTTGACGACGACGCAGCCGGGCGCGACGCACGCCAGGCGCTGGACCGAGAGGGCGTGTCCGTTCATGTCGAGCGTGCCACCGCCCAGCTCCACCCGCCCGCCGTCCCAGATGGCGCCGTCCGCCTCCAGCCGCACGCACGCCCCGGTCTCGCAGCCGATCACGGTGCCCGCCGCCCGGGGCTTCGCGAGGACGAGCGTGCCGCCGCGCACATGGATGGCCATGTCGTTCTCCTCTTCGCCCGCGATTCGCAGCGTGCCCGCGCCCCAGAGCGAAACGGGGTTGACGCCCGTCCACGTCCCCGTCAGCTCCAGGTCCGCGCCCGCGCCGAGCTCGATGCCGCCGCCCTCCGCCGTGAGGGGGTTCGCGAACGTCCGCGCCGCCCCCGCCTCAAGGGCGAAGCGTCCCCCGTGCAGATGGATGCGCGCCGCGCCCAGCGCGCCGTCCGCACGGAAGACCCCGTCCGCCACCTCAAGCGTCGCCGCCTCCGAAAGCTGCGCGCCGTCGCGGAAGAGGACGACGCCCGTCCCCGACTGGCGGACCGTGCCGTGGCCGCTCACCGCGCCGTTGAACGTCGTCGTGCCCGCGCCGTCGAACTCCAGCGTGCCGCCCTGGAGGACGACGTTGTTCGCGTAGACGCGCGTCTCCTCGGGGCCGTCGATGAACACACCACCCGCCTCGCGCTGCGTGGAGAAGATGACGCGCCGCCCCTCCGGGACGACGATCGTGCCCGCGCCCAGGCCCTCGGTCGCGACGCGCAGGTCGGTTGCGTCGAGCGTGACGTCCGCCGCCAGCGCGCCCGCCCAGTCCCGCGTCAGCGTCGCGCCCGCCGCGACGCGTACCGTCTCCGCAAGGGGCGTCTTGAGCCACACGTAGTTCGTCGCGACGAGGCCCGCCGCGCAGGCGACCGGCGCGTCGAGGATCGCCGAGGCATGTGCGTGCGGCCCGCCGAAGACGAACGGCGCGCCCGAGTCCGTCTCGAACGTCAGCGTGGAGGGCGCGGCGGCGTCCGTCGTCAGCCGCCCC
>OIZT01000798.1_pt1 | contig 16938 bp, 11 predicted proteins | sample 1588611 | NCBI WGS metagenome assembly OIZT01 (sample SAMN03283278) | human gut metagenome | biome: human-associated habitat; material: feces | host: Homo sapiens | place: Peru | collected 2012
AGACGCCTCTAATCCATCAAGAGATGCTGTGATAACTGCAGAGCCAGTTTTGAGGCCCTGAACCATACCATTAGAAACGATAACATTTTCTGGATCGCTGCTGCGCCATGTAATGTCTCCAATTTTTGCATTTGATGGACTATAAACAACAACTAATTTCTTTTTGTCATTCTTAGAAAGTGCTAGTTTACTATAATTTAAAGCAATCTTATCGACCTTGATTTTTGCACTGACAGCAGAAATAACAACATCGTTTGTAACATTCTGAATAAGAATAGTTCCAGTCTTTTCATCATAAACAGAATCAGTAATATCAATTCCATTCATTGAAATAGACACGGAACTTAAAATATACCCTTCGAAGGCGCTAATTTTAGTTGTATAGGAATCGCCCTGTTTTACGCTAACAATACGACTGCTACTATTAGTCGAAACAAGATTGAAAGAGACAGAATAATAAGTGCTATAATCCATATCGTTGTAAATAATTAGACCATTACTACTAAGATCGTCCGAATTATCGTAGTCTCCAATCTGGACGAAATCAAAACTAATTTTTACCTTATCGATATGCTCAGAGCAATCTTCTTCGATATTTCCATTTACACTCATCAACCACTCGCGGCCATCTTCCATTTTTAAAATTTTTGGTTCGCCATTCGTCAACCAGTCTTTCATTTCCTCACGATATCGATATGAACCATCAAAATCCCAATAATCTCCTTCTTCATTACGAATCACAGTACCAGAGAACGTTGCGGAATCATAGTTTGAATTACTACCAAAGAAAACATAAGGATATTTACTATTTAGTGTTGTGATAATACTCGATTGACGATTTCGTGTAGTTGATGTAATAGACGGATCAAGGAAGATATGATACGATTTTTCACTATCAGAAATCACTGCACCGCAAAATTCACTCACAACAGATGCTGAAATATAGGGGAGCTCAGTGCCGTCTTTTAAAATATAATTGACTGAGTATTCGTACTTTGTATTGCGTCCTCGTGCAAAATAGTCAACGAATGAAAAATTCAGGTGATCGGTGTCATAAATAGGGTAAGCAGTTAAAGCAGTCCAGTCTTTCTTGCCGACTTCTCTACGTCTTAGCTGCATAGACTGGATTTTATCGCCCAGTGTGCCAATATTACCGGCCTCTAAATTTTGTGAGTCGAATGTTGCAAAAACTAGTACATCAGAATCCCATTCATAATCAATTGATTTAAAGCGCGTAACATCCGAAGAAAGAAAAGCCTCATCAAATAAAGTGTTTTTCAAGGAAAAAGAAGATGGAGTTACAGAAAACTTATTGAGCTCAACAGCAGAAGAGTCACTAAAAATATCAAGTCCTAAAAACATAAATCCACCTCCTCTTATACAGAATGAGAGATACTATCCAAATCAACTGGAGTCACATATAACTCAAAGCAATCGTTAACATACATCAAATCAATCATAAAATAATTGTCGTTTTCACTAATTGAGCAATGATTGCTTTCGGTTGTAACATAATTTTCTCCGTCACATTCTGAACGCATAAGTGCATATAACTTTTTATCAGTATCCGTAGAATCCGTGAATTTTCGATAACACAACATAATACGAGACATAACAGTATAAGCGTCATTATTCCATGATATCTCAATAATATCCTTGTAAAATGTCCTATTAACAATAAACTTGATATCAAACTCATGAATTTTGCCAAGCTGCTCAGTAATGAAATACGTAACCTTCGATCCGTTTGTCAAATCTACAGCATATTTGTTATCTGCAATCTGCACATAAGATACTTCACCGTTTGGAGAGCCTTCCAAAGAAATGAAATGTGATGTCAACCTAATTGAAGCATCATACTTGTTGTTTTCAGCCTCAAACGCATAGTGACTATTAGAAACTGAGTAGCTAATTTTAATTGGATACATTCCGGTCTTAAGTTCATATCCACTTTTAGTTGTTGCAAAGCCTTGAACGTAATAACTTTTGCCTGCTTCAAGTCCATAAACAGAAAAAGAATGGGTGATTGAGCCGTAATAAACCTGAGATTCATCAAGTACAGATTTTTCAAAATTATAAAACTTATATTGATAAGTTTTTAAGGTCTCATTTTCTTCTTCATTAGCTGAATAGGTCATTTCAAATACAGAAGCAGACATCTGAATTATATTGTCTGAATCGATTGTTAGACCAGAAAAACCGATGATGGGTTTGCTTTTGCAATACAAAACAACGGGGGAGCTATATTCTCCATATTCTGAATCGTCAGTCAACTTTATTCTGATTTTTAAATAATAGCTGGCACTTCGATTTTTTAATCCATCAGATGGAACAATAGGGAATCCCTAACCGTTATTTAAACTATATGACAAGTTTTTTGATGTACCTGAAGAGGTGCAAACAATATTTTCATCAGAGCCGTCAAAAATCGAATACTCATATTCGGAAATGATATCGGGGCTCGAATAACTCACGTAAATTTTAAAATATGCGATAGTTCCGATAATAGAATCAAAAACATTTACCGCCGATAAAACCGGTTTTGCCAAAATTTCACCTCCCAGATAAAAACAAAAGCAGGGTTCTTCGTCACTGGCGAAGCTTCCTGCAGCAATTAATCTTAAATTTTACGAATTAAAAGATTACTGTAATCACATTGTGGTGCAGTTACAGCAACTCGTTCATAAAGCTTAAAATCTTGCGATGAGCTAACATTGAACTCTTTTCCAAAAGCAGTCACAATATATCCAGTAGCTGTCTTTTTTTTGATAACACCAAATGTGGTTTTATCAAATAAAGCTGATTCTACTATATTGCGAGCTGTTTCAGTTATCATTTTTGTCAGCACATCAACGGCTTTAGATGAAGTGCTCATAATTTACCTTCTTCCGCGTTCTTGACGCAGTTTGATCGGAAGATCGCGAATAATTTCTTTTGCAAGAACATCCGTATCTCCAACGGGATTTTGAATATAAATATCTCCAACGCTAATATTCCCTTCAACAGTATGATTCTGTATGTTACTCAAAGTGGTGTGTTTTGAAAGTTGGTCATTAAACCACTTGTCAGGATTGCCGCCCATCTCAAAAAGCTTAGACGTAATGTCAGCTGGAACAACTCCGTCTCCGGTTTCAAGATATGTATAGCGACCAGACTCTGGTTTACGGACAATGAGCTCTGGTCCTTGTTCGTCAACGTTGTACGGTGCAGACTCCTCAATGTATTTAGAACCAGTGGCTTTTTTACCCCAGTTCCAGAACCAGAATTTCGAACCCCAGAAATTATCCCAGAATCGTTTCCATGGAGAGCGAGTATCAGTTTGTTGTTGTTGTGCTTTTTTTGTTGCAGATGCAGGCTTGTCAGGACTGTTAATAACAATATCTCCAACATTGACCTTGCCATTCGCAGAAGTAGGATCGGTACTATTTTGAGATTTTTTATCTTGGATGCCAAAAATCTTTTTGACCCAACCGCCAATTGTCTTTACAGAGTTTACAAGAATACCAATGGGAGAGATATCCCAAAGAATCTTACCGACAGACTTAATGATTTTTGTACCAGTCGAATCATTACTACTCCAAATTTCTTTCTGACGTTTAAAGCTATTAACGGCATTGCCAACACCAATTGTTGCTCCAGCGACGATAGCTCCAATAACAGGAATAGAAGATAGACCACCAAGGGCCGCTCCACCAGCTAAAGCTCCACCGGTTCCTACTGCACCAGCACTAATAGCACCCTTTGCCATCACACCAGCAAGGCCAGTCATCCCGGCAGTATTTGCAGCTGTCATCGTCGGAACGCTAGAGAGTGCAACGGCTCCGCCGCCAATTCCAAGCGCTGTACCGATACCTTTAAAGAATTTTCCAATTCCACTAAAAATACCAGTTCCGCCAGAAGCAGACGAAAACACTTTACCGAATCCTTTGAAAGTGTTGCTAAACAAGCTCCCGATTTCGGATAGACCGTTTGAGAAAATAGTCGTCAAGCTATTAACATTGTTTGCATTGAACAGACTCTTAGCGCCATCGACAAGCGTATTTAATCCGTTCTTAAACAAACCTGTAATACCGCTACCATCACTCTTTCCGAAGAAGTTTGATGTGATATTTTTCAGACTGTTGTAACCTTTTTGGAAAATGTTCTGTACATTACCATCAGTCCCAGACTTGCCAAACAGATTAGTAATCTTGTTCTATAGTCCGGTTAGCCCGCCGCCGCCATTGCCACCTTCAAGTTTGTCCCAGACATCGCCAACTTTTTCAAGTGTACTAATCAAGGACTCAATATTACTGATGACAGTTTTAATACTAGAAATCGGATTGGCGGCTTGCATAGAAGCTAAAACATTGCCCTTAAAAACATCGACACGACCTTCCATTTCTGTGAAAGTCATGTCGGCAATTTCGGATGCATATTTCAACTTCTTATTATAGTCATCCCAGTCGGTTCCGATTAGACTGATAATCTCGCTATACTTATCTTTCAGTTCGTTCAGTTTATCAATCTGGTCATCAATAGCTTTCTCAGCATCCTCTTGATGCCATTCACGCTGTTGATCGTTCAGATTATCCTGAGCTTCCTTGACTGCGGATTCGTCAGCCACCCATTCATAGCCATTGCTGGTCAACTTGCGAACAGTACGCTGAGTGCGAGCTTTTTCAAGTTCGGCCTTTAGCTTAGCCAGGGTAATTGCGCGTTCCTCTTCGTCATTGGCCTCTTGAAGAGCTTCTTTCTGCTTGTTTAGGGCATCGATTCGCTTATCTATATCCTCGGTCATGGCTTCGCCCCAAAGTTTGAGGTCGTTATCCTTTTTCGAGTTTGCACTTTCAATCAGATCAAGGAAAGAAGAGAAGAGGTCTTTCATGTCTGAAAGGATTGATTTGAATTTTTCAGCAGAAGTATTTGCATCTCCAAAATGATCTTCTAATAATTGAAGCGCTTTGGAACCATCAATACCCATTTCGTTTAGAATGTCTTTAAGTTCTCCAGTTCGATCCTTAGTTTCGGAGACCGCCGCCTGTACGTCATGCATTGACATACCGACATATTTACTCGTCATGCCATATACAGATTGCAATTCTTTTTCACTCTAACCAGCAATAGCGCTAACATCTGCAGCAGTAAGTTGCTCCCCGTTTAGCATCATACCTTGGATGGCGGCGATCATACCCTTAACACGCAGAACTACACCGTTGATATTTTCATCCAAGCCTTCGGCATCGAGAGCTAACAATTTGTCGATATCAAGAGTATCACTTTCGCCGTAAGCTGCTTCTATAATTGTATCAAGATAATTCCAAAGTTGATCTTCAGTAAGAGGAACTGCTCCGTTTTCAGTCTGTAACATCGGAGTAAACGCAATCTGAATACCATCTATATTCTCATCTGCGCCAAGGACTGTAGAGTAACCACCTTCTTCTATTTCGCCAGGATTTATTGCATTCTGCTCTTCAACGAAATCATGGTATTTCTCTAAATTTTCAGAAGTCCATTTAATAATATCTCGATTTAAATTATCAATATTACCATATTTATCAACGCCCTGGTCACGGAATTTTTGAACGGCATCACTGTATTCGTTAATCGCAGATTTGTATTGCTCAAGTTGATCTGGTGTGAATCCAAAAATATCAGCAAGCATAGTGGTATAAGTATCACGCTGCGTTTTGGTCTTTGCTGTAATAGCCAGCTGATTGAGCTGTTCAGCATACAACATACGGTACTGTGCAGCGTTAAACTTTAGCTGGTTTCCTTCTTTTACAAGACATGCCAGATACTGTGGATCAAGACGAAGAAGTTTTTGCAAGGAATCCTGATTGAGTTTGCCATACAAATTATACTCGTTAACAATATCAATGATATCATTAAAGCCACTCTGGAACTTATCTAGCTTAGAATCTATATCATCAAGCTCTGTATTTAGTCCTTTTAGATAATCAGTAATACTGATAATGCCATTCGATAAATCATCAATGGATTTTTGAAGAATAGCTTGAATAGCGACGTTCTTAGTAGCAGCTTTTTCATTTTTAAGCAACGCAATAGTTGCAGCTTTAAAAGATTTTTCGTTGATTACCAAAGAACCATTCTCATCATAAAGAATATCTTTAAGTTCACTATGTTCTTGAATTAGATCAATAACAGATTCTACATTGTCACTGGTAAGAGCGCCGGCAGGATTGTCTGTATTCAAAATATCGTGGATAGTGCCAAATGTGGATTTTAGGCCGGAAGTCTTTTCTTGTGCCTTATCCAGGGATGCTCCAACGCCTTCGATAGCATCACGCAATTCATTCAAAGAGATTGTACCCTCTTTGGCGTTTTCATCTAAATACTGAAGGATCTGAGTATATTGAGCAACTTTGGCCTTGGTTTTGTCAGAAGCGTCTTCCGTTGCGGCAGCTACAGCAAGCTCTGCCTGAATCATATTGCGGAACTTAGTTGCATCAATAGTTAGTTCGTTGCCTTGTTTCTTGAGACATGCAGTGTATTTTTCTTCAAGCCCCATTAGCGATTTCATAGTATTTAAACTAATAGAACCCTGCTTGTTATATTCTTCCATGGCAGAAGACAGGGTAGACCAAGCATCAAGAGCAGAAGAAGCTTGCTTACTTGCTTTATTTGTAGCGCTACTATCTTTACCCCAGATTTTACTAGGGTTTTGCTTTCCGAGTTTGACAAACAATGCGTCCAGAGTTTCGTAGTTGCTAATCATTGTGGAGGTGGCATCCATGACAGCAGCGTAAGACTCAAAACCTTCGCTCTCAAAAGCTTCTGAAGCCGCTTGATGCTGGGCTCCGATTAGTGCGCCGGTAGCACTCTCTACGACTTCCGTTACACTTCCGAGAATGGACTGCGCTTTCTTTAAGTTATTGGTATCTTTAATATTATTTAAAGTATCAGCCAACAAAGAAGCACGGGCAAGTTGAATATTTGCATCAGTTAACGTTTGTGCAGTCTGAGTATTGATTTTCAACTGTCCATCTTTAAGCTCTAACATCTTTAGATATTTCGGCTCAAGATTGATCAGCGACTGAAGGGTGTCCATTGTAACATAGCCCTTCTTGTTATATTCATCGACAGCAGAAGCACAAGTCTGATATCCAGACTGCATATTATCAAGGGTAGTCATTGCATCTGACAGTTTCGTGGTTTCTTTTGCTGTCTTAGACGCAAATTCCCCAGATACTTCAAGAGCTTGTACATACGAATCAATGTCAACCCCGGCCTTTTTTGCGGCTTCACGGAGAATATTGACAGCAGTAGTTTGTTCTTTAGTACGTTTTGAAGGATTGTGAACCAAGTCGGACAGATCATCACCAGTGGTAACACCAGATTGCTTCAGGGAATCAACAGCACCCATGTACCGATAATCACGCCGTTCTGCATTGCCATTATCAATGTCGTTCTTTGCTGCTTGCATCTTCTTGAGGAGAACATCATAATTGGAAGCGCTTTCGCCAACCTTGTCATTCGCGTTCGCCAGAGCTTTAGTGGCTGCAGTCATTGCATTCGTGCCTGTAACATACTCATCTTTGTACCTAGCGAAACTGTCGGCATCTGTCTCATAACCGTCCATTTGCTCAGACACAGCAGAGGAGAGCTCTTCAACCTTCTCGGTTTCGGACACGATTGCAGCCTCATTGTCTTTGTACTCTTGAGTATCTTCTTTGCCAGCAGTAGCTAGTTCGCGCCGTTTATCGATTAGGTCGTTAAGTGCAGCAGCGTGCTCTTCAAGAGATTCAGTCTTAGAGACTTTCTCTGCAACCTGATGAGTGCCAGCATTTGCACCACCCTCGGCATAAGAAACATTTACTGTGCGGGATTTCACAATACTGTCTTCTGTCTTATCATTCACAACAGCACTTGTGTCGGCATTTGCTTTATCGTTCGCGTCCTTCTCCAGCTGCTTCTTGAGTTCGAGTTGGGCCTGCAACATATCGTTGATGGCTTGCAGACGCTCGCGCTCGGCAGGATCAACGATGTCTTCAATCTTTTTAACGCCCGCGTCCTTCAGAGATTTGTTAAGCTCGTCAATCTTGGACTGAATCTCTTCAACATCCTTAGTGGCTTGCTGTGCAGCATCGTGAGAATCATTCATTGCAGCGACAAGTTCTTCGGAATGAGTTTTAAGGTTCATCAGATAATCGACAATTTTAGTTGCGATAAAGGCAACAGCTGCTACTCCAAGAGAGAGGAGAAGTTGTTTGCCATATTGAGCTACTACATTCCAAGCCTTTTGAGCCGCAGTAAGAGTTATTGTGGCGGCCGTGCTCGCTTGTTTAGCGCTAATTTCTTTTAAGAATGCTTGAGAAAGCTTATAAACACCATTTTCTTGTTCTAAAATTCCAGCGTTGAACAGTTGTTGCGTTTTACTTGCATCGGAACAATGATTGGCGTAATCTTCCATCAAGGCAATAGCATCTTGTGTGTTTGGAAGTGAAAGCACACCGTTAGCATCTTTTAGCCCGCCTGCTTTCATAAACTCATCCAGAACGCCAGTTGTGATGCCGTCTTTTTGAGATGCGATTTGTTCAAACAATTGAGAATTGAATTTTTCACCTGTTTGAACAGCATTTTTCGTGTCTCTAATATACTTTTCTAAACTCTTATCAAAAGTGGACAAGCTAAGAAATGCTTTTTGTTGGGCTTCGTCAAGATTTATAAATTGTACGACAAATCCATCAATGCTTCCAATATCATCAAAGATCGAATGACTATCAAATTTTTTAGCATTTCCAATTTGATAATTTCCAGAGAGCATGTATTTTTGAATACTCTGCGGCAAATCCTTAAGCTGTTCTGACGCTTTTAGTGTCTTATCAAAAGACCCATCTAACGTTGTCAGTTCGCCTATTGACTTGTTGATTGTCAATCTGTATAATAATCTTAGTGGTCGGCAAAGATTATTTGTTAAATAGGCGGTGAAAATTATGAAAATTGGCGAAATTGAATCAGATATTGATTATAGACACGATAAGGCGAATAAATGGGGAATTTGGACAACAGGGGCTCTGACGTCTGAAGGAAAAAAGATCCTGAAAAAGTATCCAGATTATAAAATTCTAAAAGATGACTGGATGGTAGAAAACGATAACGAGTTTTTCGCATCAGTAGTTTATGCTTATATGGTTGATTGTATTTTACAAGAGTATAGCGGAAACGATTACTTAATGAATGAATATATAAAAGCAACCGAAGACAAAATAGCAACTCGTCCAAGCGGAAGAAAGGAGATGTCTCGCAAAGGTATAAATGTTGCGTTCTTAAAGTCGTTCGAAGATTATATAAAGGAACAAAATAATCCCGGCATACTTAAAAGAGAACAAGAACAGGAAGAAAAAGAAAGAGCAATAGCGCGAGCGCTTTCAGCCGAATACGAAGCAAAACATCCTCATGTACCATGTCCCTACTGTAAGTCCACGAACACTGAAAAGATCAGCACCGTGAGCCGCACTGTGTCGGTGTCTCTCGTGGGCGCGGCTTCATCCAAACTGGGAAAACAATGGCATTGTAGAAACTGCAATAGTAATTTTTGATAACGAGGAAGACCTATGAAGGCATACAACCCAATCTATGCAATCATATATGCTTATTTTTCTGAAGACGAAAACGCCGATAATCCTGAAATCTACAAGATAATTTTATCAGACAAAGAGTTTGATGTTTTGCCAGAACTTGGATGTCATGAAAAGACAATCTTTGTTTTGCGTGATGATGAGGTAATGAAAGGATTATTTGATGCAGCTATGAAAGCGGCCGCGACAGGAGCGGATTCTTTTCAAATTGAGAAAGATAATCAAATTCTAAAATATACGGTTCTCGAAACAAAACAAGTAGATCAAGCTCTCGCTGCCCAATATCAGACACCAAAAGACATCGATTGGACTGGTGACGAACTTCATACAGTTATCTTTTATTTTAAATCCAATAAATGTTTCAGACAAAAACATTATTGTACAGCGTACCGAGCTAGAATCAAACCTAAACCAGAGTACGAAAGCTTTACAGATCCAATTATCGTAGACGTCATTCACTGTGATGAATGCGATAAATATTTTGTGACGCAAGAAATTTTTGCTGCTAAAGGCGGCAGTTATAAATACTATCTATCGACTGAGTTTGATTCTTCTATGTCTAAACGTAATAAAGAACTTGCATTGGGGTCGAATTATTATGAAAACCAAAGCGAGATTTTCGATGATTTTGCACAACAAACAAGTATAAATAAAGACGGATACACAACAACAAAGCCGGCAACACAAAGACAACGAATTCTCCGAAACTTTATCGATACAGGAAAACATACAGAAACAGAAATAATTCAATATTTCTATGAACAATATCTTGATACTGGATGGCACGGCGACGATGCGACTAAAAAAGTTCGAGATGATTTAAATTACGTATTGGACTACTGTACGCAAAAGAAAACCATCAACGCAAAGCTAGAAAGACCACAATCTTCTTAATGTTGAGGATAAAATAATGAGTATGACGCAAGAACGAGCAGAGCTTATCGCAAAACTCGAAGATCTATCAGCGGTATGGGTATATAATAAAAGCAACAATTACGGCAAGGGCGGGTTTTATCATTATCCTGTTGCTTACAAAAATCCCGCTTGTAATAACGATCTGTTTGACGGAAGAGATGGATATCCAATCATGCCAGAAACGGTTGGGAGCCTGAGATATGAGTTTGGCGCAAATAAATATTTCATAGGAAGTGCGTTGGACTCTATGCTGAACTATTTGGAAACCCGCTATAATTTAAACTTCGACCAGCTGGAAGCAGATTATATCAAACGTCTTAATGATGAAATCAAGGATTAGCTGCGTAGCAATACAGAAATAAAAAGCCCGCACAAGCATAATGCTCATGCGGACTTGAAATTATTGTTCGGAATAGAATTTTTTCTTCATCTTGTCATTGTCGATATATGACATTTCGAATCGCTCAATCTTAGAAATCGGAATACAAAGAATTTTATAATCGACTTCATCACTGGAATTACTCCCTTTGTTGTCATCGTAAGATTTCAAGATAATCCAGTTACAATCAACGGAATAAATGATACCTGTATATATGGAGTTATCCGAAAGATGAAGAGCAATATAATTATCGTTACTCCAGTCAATAGTTTTTAACCAAATGTTTTCTTCGCTAGATAAACCAGTAATTTTATCAAACCAATCGCCAATACCAACTCTTTTGACACCAAATAATAGAATTGGAGCAAAAATACAAAAGATGGCATGAAGAAATAAATTGAATCGGTTATGGATAAAAGTATCAATGAAAATTTTTGAAGTATAGCTGATCATAATAGACCAAAACAAGAATTTGTCATGATCTGACTTCTTTAAAAACAAAAAATTGTAAATGATAAGACATGTCGCACCGGGAATAAAATAAGATAAAAAATCCGGAAGAATGGAGATTAAATCTTTTGGATTCATTTTATCACCTCTTTTTAGGGTTGAATTTTGTTTTAACAGTATTTGGAGATTTTGGCTTCTCTGGTGCTGGCTGATAGCTAAAATGTCCATCATGTCTAATTTGTCCGTGATTTGGATTATTAGTAGGCTGCTTCACGCTTGCCTTGTTTTTATTTTCCATGATTTAACACTCCTTTTGTGAGAGTGTATCATAGCTTGCTACCAAAATCAACCATAAATTAAAACGCCCGGCCTCCCAGCAGTAGGGAAGTCGGGCTTGTTTTATGATGATACCTTATTTCAGCTTTTCCAAAATCTCATCTGCGCTCATACCACTGGACAGTAGTTTCTTGAGCACGTCTTCAGCTTCAGCTTTCTTCGCAGCTTCTGCAATCTTTTCATCGGCCTCAGCTTTTTTCTTTTCAAGCTTCGTAACTTCTTTGTTGAGCTTTTTCAGTTCTGCTTCTTTGGATTTTCTCTCAACATTCAGCGCGGCAATATTCGTGCCAAGTGCTGCAATTTCTTCAGCAAGAGATTCTGCGGCAGTATTTTTCTCAGCGATCTGTGCTGCGTAATCAACGCCATCGAGAACCTTTGCTTTATTCTTGCTTCCTTTAGGACGTGCCATAATAAAATACCTCCATACTTCGCTTCGTGCGTTGTCTTCGATATTTTTATTATAGCCAGAAATACTAAGATAGTCAACAAAAATATTTCTCCACTTTTGACGGCAGGGGAGAGACCACCTGTAATTTTTGCTATCTTGCGACAGCTGATTTGGAGCACCCCATAGTGAACCTATAGTATTGTTACGAGCGATTTTGTTGACGTCAACAAAATCGTGGAAGCAACACATAAAAGATCCACCCCGACATTATGCTCTCTGAAGCGTCTCTAGCAGCGCCTATTATAATAATGTAGGCGTATACAGAGCTTGCCTGCGGATTCCTTTCGGTTCCCGGACGAGAATTACCCAAACTCGTCGTGGCTAGGCCACCATGTTCGTCGGTTTTACTAAATACTCCCTCATGCTTCGCGAAGATACAATATAATACCTGCGGAGCACTTGTTCCGTGTCACCACCCGGAGTATTGCTGGGCACAATCATGAAACCCGTCATTTTGGGTCCACCCAGCTGAGTTGCAAATGCTGCGATACCCAGTCCAGCAGGAAGGGCACCAGTGAGATTAATGATTTTATCAAGAAGCTTAACAATTGATGTGAGGAAAGATACGCCGCCCTTTACGAGACCGGAAGAGAGGACGTCTTGAGAAAGGACTTGGAAACTTGCGTCGAGCTGTGCAAGGCGGCCTTGGATACTGTCGAGATATTTTTCATTCTCTTCCCACGCCACATTAGCGCTGTTCGCGGCAGATTTCATAGTAGACTCGGCAATGTCAAAGTTATTTAAGATGGCTGCAACGCCATTTGCATTGCGCTTACCTGCGATCATTTCGGTAACATTGGCTTGTGTTACGTCAGATAGACTGTCCCAAACCTGAGACAACTCTTTCATAATCTGATATGTAGACTTGAAGTTTTTACTATCTAGCATGATATCCACGCCGGTCAAAGACTTCAATTCGCTACGAAGTTCAGACACTGAATTAGCCATACCCTCCGTCGATTCGCCGGCAGCATCCGCTTCGGTCTTAGCCGCACGAAGATACATTGACAGCGACTTCATCATGGTACCTACAGAGTCAGCGTCCTGAATTACAGAGTTTGCAGCGGTACCCAGAGCAATGGTTTCTTCTAGTGTGTTGTTGGCCGCAGACATAGCAGCGGAACTACGAGTTAAAATTTCGCCCAAATCGTTTGCGGTAACGGGTTGAGTGTTTGCAACAGCATCAATCTTGTCAACGACATCTTCGGCATCAGAAGCGAGCAAGCCAAAGCCTTTTAGAGTCGAAATCAGGTACGAAGATGAAGTGTTGACATCATCGATTCCGTCACCCACGTTACGAAGCAGGGTAGAGTAGGTTGCCAAATTTTCAGCGTCTTCGTCAGAGTAGCCCAGACGCTTCCAGTCGGCGGTAGAATTGATATAATCACTGATGGATACGCCCAACTTTTGAGCCTGTGTTGCAGCGCGTCCCATGTACTCTTCAAGAGATTTACCTGCATATTCACTGACTTTGCGCAGCTCAGTGATCGCCGTATCAATATCTACAACATTCTGGTATACCTGACGCAGTGCAGCTTGCATCTGGTGCAAAGCAGCCATAGTGATCATTGTACTAAGATGTGTTCCGAAAAGTTTTTCAAACTTGTCAATTAGGCTTTCTGTTTCAAGGCCAAGTTGTTTAGATTCGTTACGCAATTCGGCATATTGTTTTCTTAACTCGCTAACTTTTTGAGGAGCATCACTTTGATTTAAAGCTTCCAGAAGTTGATAGAACTTTTTACCAATATCTGTACCTTGAAGTTTTTTATTCTCTTCAAGATAGTCGTGAATCTGCGATTTCAAGTTTGCAACTTCGGTAGCCGCTTTATTATAAGAGCGACTCTGCGAAACTTCAGTATTAAAACTATTCGCACTCTTAGTAGCTTCATCATATTCATTATCAAGTTCTTTAACAGCTGCAGTCACAGACTTTATATTCTCAGGAGACACATTGTCTAAGTTTGATTTGGTCCAATTTTTGGCAGCCTGAACAGGATCATCCGAAGATTCGATTTCTGCGCGAAGAGCTTCAAGCTTCTTTTGCTTTTCTTCCAGTTGAGAATACCAATCTTTATCTGTGCCATTATTTCCCTTGACTTTTTCCATCAAACCGGCATTTTTGTCTAAGGCTGTATTAACAGCTTTTGTCCCGGAGATCTTAGCATAGTCACGATTAGCTGCCTGTTTTTCGGACTCATTTACAGCGTCAACTTTTTTCTTGATTTCTTGCCAAAGAGTATCAATTTCTTTTAATGTTTCCGCATAAGTATCGCTCTGCGCAGGAAGCGTATTAAGTTTTGCAATCAGTTCATCGATGTTTTTAAAATCAACACCTTGCAGGTTGCCATCCTCTTGCATCTGCCGTGCAACTTCAACACCCTGCGCGATTTGAGTGCCTTTCTTTTCAAGGTTTTTATAGCCCTTACGCCAAATACTATATTGCGCTTGAACTTTATATTGATATTGTTTGATATCAAACAAATCTTTAGCGTAATTTTCATAACTATTAGGATCTTTACGACTTAAATCAGCAGCTCGACTTTGGATTTCTGCAAGAGCGGTTTTCAAAGAGTCATTTGAGCTTTGAGAGACCTCTTGCTGTAACAAAGCAAATCTCTTTTGAATAGTTTCAACAGAAGAAATTAAAGTCTTTTGAGCTTTCTGATCACGCTCAATTAAAAGTTCTGCTTCACGCCATTTTTGATTTGCATTTTCTACGGCAGCAACATATTCGTCAGTATCAGCTGTCAAAGTTTGAATCTTAGAAATAGCTTTATCAGCATCAAGAATGGCTTTTTGAGTATCAGAAAGAGAATCGATATCAAAATTTTCTTTATTTAGATTATAAGACTTCTTGGCATCGCCAATAGACTTAGAAATTTTAGAGATTTGTTTGGATGTTTCGTCGTTCTTTCCAGATTCAAGATTGGCTTTTGTAATTTCCATTTTATCTTCTGAAGTCTGAACCTTTTTGCGTAGTTTTTCAAGGAAAGCATCAAGTTCTTCTGGAGATAATATTTCAACAAGTTCCTCATAATCGTCACTGAGTTTTTCAGCCTTTTCTTCAAGCTGCTTTTCATAAACCTTTAAAACATCAGGATTAGTAATTGATAAAGATGTATTATTTTGTTTGGCGTATTCGTCATATGCGCTCAAGAATTCTTGTTGTTTTTCTTTCTTTGGAACAGAAGCTGCTCGATATTGTAAACGTTGATCCCGTTTCTTAGATGTAAGGTCAATCCAATCTCGATCTTGTGATAAGAATTCGTATCCAATAGAGTGCTCGTAATCACGATTCTTTTTCTTTAAAGCTTTTAAATCGACTTCTGTTTGTTTTACGTAATCAGAATCAGAACCATATTTATCTCTGCCTTCTCGAAGATCTTTTTCTAAAGAGATTTCAAGACGAAGATCTTTTATATACTGGTCATGTTCTTCCTTAAGCTTCTTTTGCTCGGCCGCTTCACTAGCAAGATTGAATTTATTATCAGCGCTTGATTTTGCAAAGAAATATTCCATTGCTTGATCGCCAATGCTTGAAACTTTTAATGGATTGTACCCTGTTTCACTAGCATTTTGAAGCATTAAATCTAGCTCTTTCTTTGCTTTATCAATCATTGCTTCAGTATGCATTAAATCTAATGCTTTTTCTGGTTTTGTAAACGTACCACGCTGTTTTTCGAGAGCAGTTAATTCTTTATATTTTTTTTCAATTCGATTTAAATTGTCAAGTTCTGCTTGATCATATTTTCTTTGAAGAGAGGCTGTTTCGCTATTGAAGGATTTGTTTTCAGCCGCCGCTTTTCGTTGGGCTGCATCTGCAATTCTTTGTTGAGTTTGTTCCTCTTGTAACAGAAGTCTATTTGCTTCTTGCTGCGCTTTAACATCATCAAAATTATTGTTTTCAGTTGGTTTTGGATTTTTCTTTTTACCAGTATTGGATTTTGAACTCCCTTTGATCGCATCTAAAATCTCAGCATTCTTCAGAATTAAATTGCCATTAATATCAAACTTCTTTTTAGAAATTTCAATATCGCCAACCTTGATGTCACTGTCTTTGATTTTAACAGCACCATTGAGCTTGACGGGATCAGGTCGCTCAATATCTTTGTCCTCAAGCTTAACATGACCAGCTAATTCGACAACATCAGGTTTTTCAACATCCTGTCCCTTTTTCTTTTTACCTTTTGCCGTAGACTCCATAGTCGTCTTTGCAATCTTGCCCTGAAGCTCAACAGGTTCAGACGGGGGAGTGATATCGGAAACCTTTAGCTCAACATGTCCCTTGATATCAACAGGTTCTTCGGGTGGTACAATGTCGTTAGCGGTAAGAATAACTTTACCATCAATAGTTGTCGGTTCACCAGTAATCGCAACATTGGAAGTATTAATTAGAATAGAACCAGCTTTGCCAATATAAGCGTTTGTCTGCTCAGAAATTCGATCGAAGTCAATAATCTGGTTCTCTAAAGAATGGCTGAGATTATCGACTTCCTGCGCTACATACTGAAATGCAGGACCAAGAGCAGAAATATTAGAAACGTATCTATCCGTCTTACTAGCAATACCGTTCAAGCTCTTATTAGCCGAAGCGAGAGCATCTGCGCTTACCTTTAAATCATCTGTATTACCAATCTGTGCGGCGCTTGAATCAATAACTGCAACACTAGGAATCTTGACAGGATTTTTTACATCTACTGTGATATCAGCATCTGTGATTGTTACTTTACCCTTAATGGGAATAACGGTTTCTTCAGTTTTTTTGTTATTCTTTAATCCCTCATTAAAATCTGGAATGCCACCTCCGGCAAATTTGGGGGGTTCTTTTT
>OIZT01000801.1_pt1 | contig 16873 bp, 9 predicted proteins | sample 1588611 | NCBI WGS metagenome assembly OIZT01 (sample SAMN03283278) | human gut metagenome | biome: human-associated habitat; material: feces | host: Homo sapiens | place: Peru | collected 2012
AGTACCACTATCTTCCTTGGAAGAAGCGGTCGAACCTGAAGTTTTTCACTCTCAACCCGGCGCCCGAACCGAGAGCAATCGAACTTGTTCGGATTGCCGAGGTGAGTAGCAGGGGAAGAGCTTGCTCTTAATCCTCAAACAAACAAATCAAAACAGCTTCTAAATCACACCTGATGGAAGAAATCATATTGAAAATGGACCGTACCTTCTGAACCCGTGACGTAGGTATAATTCAACTATCAATGTACGACAATCGCCGAGTTTGCTGTAATTGGATGGCAAAAAAAATGGGGAGTGACATAGGTCATTCCCCACTTTTATAATATGGATAATCCGACTATTCCGGTTTTTCGCCAGTGCCGCCGATGGCACCGTTGTAGAGGGTCTCACGCTCTGGAACCACGTAGGTCCAACCGTTGTTCTCGTCAACACCGATCTTGATCGCGATGGCGGAGTGGATGCTGCCACCATTGGCAAGAGATCTTCTGTCGATAGGAAGCTTCCAGCGTTTGTAGTCGCTGAATCCGAATCCTTCACCCCAAAGCTCAAGCTCACGATAGTTCCTGATATCCTTGATCAGGGCGTCGCCGGTCGCGGTGCAGGTGTAGGTGGTTCTGCCTGTCTCAACATTCAGTTTGTTGAGGGCTGCCTGTGCCGCGCTCTCGTTGCCAAGGTAGTAGTTGGCCTCGGCCTCGATGAGAACCATCTCGGAGGTCCTGATGAACGGGAGATATCCGACACCCGGAAGTCCGAACACATAGTATTTCATATGGTCGCCAAGACGATAGTATCCTGCCAAATGAGGTGCGTCGAAACCTTTCACGGCGTGATTTGCGATGTATGCTTTGACCTCGGCATAGAGTTCCTTATTAAGAATCTCCTGTTTGCCACCGTTGATTGTAAAACCAAGGTAACCTTGTGTCTTGTCAACATCTCCGTCTTTGTAGGATGGGAATTTGTCAGTGGTGAGGAACAGGGCCTTGCGGACATCATTGTTATCAGTGATCTGGTCTGTCAGATCAATGTTGATTCCGCCTGCTCCATTAGGCTGTTTGAATGAATAGTATCCATTGCAAGAGAACATAGTTCCAAAAGCCCAATACCAGTTGTTTTCGGTCTCATCACCGAAACTACCGAGAATCCATTCGCTGTTAGGTCTGCAGAAACCATCGTTATAATCCGCGCCTTTGACAAGGGGATAGTTGTCTTCAGCAAGTTTAGCCTCTGAAAGAGCCTTGGAGTAATCCTGTTTGGTCAGGGCGGCTCTGGCATATACTGCGTGGGCTACGTTCACGTTAGGAATCCATACATCTCCCTTGTTGCGGGTTACACTCGTCTTTCCGAAGTTGGCGATAGCTTCTTCGCAGTCAGCATAGATCTGAGCGTAAACCTCAGCCTGGGAAGACATAGGAAGATCACCGGTTGACTCGTCAAGCCTGAGCGGGACTCCATCAGTCGCACCATTGTTGGAGTCAACCCAACGCTTTGCATAGTACTGGAGAAGTTTCTGGTAGCAATATGCTCTGAAAGACAGTGCTGAGCCTTTTATGAATGCCTTTTCCTCGTCGGTGGCTGAACTGTCGTCGATCCTCGCCAGAATTGTGTTGGCCTGACTGATAAGGTTGTAGTAGTAATACCAAGCGTAGAAGCTGTACTTGCTGATCTTGTTGTTGCAGAATCCCATATTGTGAACTGTTGACCAACCTGACGCATAGGCGTTGTAGGTGTAGTCCTGGCTCGGATAGTTCTCGAAGAGACGGATCACTGCGCTCTCACCGCAGTCTCCCTGGCTACCCATATACTGCTGAGTGCTCATAGTCCTGGCGATTCCGTTCAAGGCGGCGTAAGCATTGCTGAAGTTAGAGATTGCCAAATCGGCGCTGACGGAATCAGTCGGGGTGGTGTCAAGATAATCTTTACCGCAGGATGACACGATGAGCGCACCGGCGGCGAAAACACCTAATATTTTAACAAAAGATTTCATATTCAGTACTTTCATTTAAAGTTTGGATTAAAGATCGAGGGTCACACCTAAGTTGAACACACGTGCTGTTCCGTAGGTATCGTTGGAACCACCGGTGAAGTCATACTGAGGGTTCATACCCTTGAGTGAGGTAATGGTGACAAGGTTCTCAACACTTGCGTTGAGGATAATGCCTTTGACATTGATCTTGTCAGTCAATCTCTTAGGAATGCGATAGCCGAGGTTGATGTTCTTCACCACGAAGTAAGATGCATCCTGAAGCCAGCGGCTGCTGGTGGAGTTGTTGAACTTGCTTCTCTCGAAGTCAACGATCGGAATTCCGTTCGGATCAAGTCTGTTTGCCTCTGTCATTCCTGAAGGCTGGGATGTCCAGGAATTGAGGATGTCCTTGTGGTTCTGACTTGCGCTTGACGCGCTGCTGGTGGACATAAGACTTGCGTATGAGCTGTCATAAACCTTCCCTCCGAGGCTGTAGGTGAAGAGGGCGCTGAGCGTGAAGTTCTTCCAGGTGATGGCTGTGTTGAATGAACCATAGACCCAAGGAAGCGCAGAACCGCACCAGTCACGCTTTGCATAGTTGTAATCGTAGGTGTACTCTGTTCCGTTGATGTTGACAAGTTCCCCAGCTTTCTCCGCTTTATCCCTCAGATCAGGGTCAAGAGTATAGACCGAATAACCATTTGTCTGGTCAACACCCTTGAACTGATAGGTGTAGAACTCGTAGATTGAGTGTCCTTCCTCGTACCTGCGGATTCCGGCGGTGATAGGGTCGTTGTTAGGAAGGGTGACGATCTTGTTCTTGAGGAAGGTGGCGTCAAGGCCTACGTTCCAAAGCCAGTGACCATTTCTGATGATGTCATAGTCTGCTGACAATTCTATACCACGATTGGATACCGAACCGATGTTCTGACTGATCGCAAGGTTCCAGCTGTCTTCTTGATGTGACCAGGAACCGGCTGAGAGAGGAAGCGGCACATCGAAGAGAAGGTCCTTTGACCTCTTGTCGAAGTAACCTATGCTGAAGTTCAATCTGTCGAAAGCGCGGCCCTCGACGGCGACATCAAATGTCTGTGTGGTCTCCCAGTGGATGTCATTGGCCGGAAGGCTGCTCTTGATAAGGGCGGTGTTTCCACCATTCTTGTCAATCTCGTAAAGAGCCTGATAGCCATAGAAACCTACACCGGCATCATTACCAACCTCTCCGAACGCGGCGCGGAGTTTGAGGGCGTCGAGTTTATCTACATTCTTCATAAAGCTCTCCTTCTTGATGTTCCAGTTGGCACCGACCGAGAAGAAGTTACCCCAGCGGTTGTCAGGGTGGAACTTGGATGAACCGTCACGGCGGAAGGAAGCGTCGAAGAAGTACTTTTCGGCGAAGTTGTAGCGTGCGCGTGCGAGGTAGGACTCAACCCTATAGGTGTCATTTGCGCCTGTAGTATAGGAATCCGTAAGGAAGTTGCCCAGTACGATGTTGCCAGGAACAGCCATATTGGTGTTCATTGAGGTCTGGTACTTTCTGAGATATGAATAGTTCTCGTGACCAGCGAGGACATCAACGTGGTGCTCACCAAAGTTTCGCTCCCAATTCAGCATCTGCGAAAGGGTGTAGTCGTGGTAGCGGTAGTGGGTGTCGGTGAAACGTCCGTTGTTTGTGGCGCCGTCACCGATCTCAGGGTTGTTGTACTTCTCTGTGGATGTCGTCGAGTGGTTCACGATGCCCTTGACAGTAGCCGAGAATCCGTAAGGCAGGGTGATTGTGGCGTATGCCTGGCCACCGAGGACGTTACGGTGAGAGTTCTGCTTGTCGGTCCTGAGCTCGTAGGCGATGTTTCTGTTGTCCAGATAGCTGGCTCTGGTATCATACTGCTTCTCTCCGTTGGCGTCAAGCGCGAACGAGCCGTCAGCGTTGTGGAGATAATAAGGATAGATAGGAGCCGTGTATCTTGCGATGTAGAACGGGTTGGCATAGTAGCTTCCGGTAGCGTTATCGTTGAAATTGCGCTCTGAGACAGTGGCGTTCACGTTTACTCCAGCCTTGAACCATTTGTTAGGGGTGAATGAGGTGTTGATACGACCAGTCATTCTTTCATAGTCGCTGCCTACGATGTAACCCTGCTCATTGGTGTAGCCGAGGGAGGCGTACACATTGAATTTGCTGGAAGCGACACTTCCTGAAATCGAATAGTCCTGACGATAGCCGGTGCGCTCCACGGCGTCGAACCAGTTGAGGTCGTCATAGACGGTCTTCCTCTTGGCCACAAGCTTGCCGTTCGCATCGAAAAGTGCCTTGTCGTCTCCATCGAAGATATTCAGTTTGGTGTAGCTGGAGATAAGGTGCTCTGAAGCATATGCTCCTGCCGCAGCGGCATCAAGTCCGAGAGAGCTGTGCATAGCATAGTTCCTCATCGCTGTCCAGGATGTCTCCATCCACTCCTCAGGGTTGAGGGTCTCATATTCAGGAAGTCCTCTGGTGTAAACACCTTGGTTGATCTTGACCGTGATGGACGGGTCTGTCGAGCCGCGTCCGCTCTTGGTGGTGATGAGGACGACTCCGTTGGCGGCGCGGTTACCGTAAAGCGCGGAAGACGCGGCGTCCTTCAGGACGGAGATGCTGGCGATGTCGTTAGGGTTGATCTCGGCGATGTTGCCTTCGAACGGAGCTCCATCGACAACGAACAGTGGGGTGTTGGAACCGTTTACGGAACCGAATCCACGGATTCGGATCGTAGGGGCGGAGCCAGGCTCACCGTAGGTGTTGTTGACCTGCACGCCAGGGGCGGCTCCCTCAAGGGCTCCGGTCGCTGATGTGGTGGTGCGCAGCTCAAGTTTCTTCTCGTCGATCTGTGAGACTGAGCCGGTGATGGATTCCCTCTTCTGGGTACCGTAGGCGACGACAACGGTCTCGTTGATGGAGTTCGCTTCCGCAAGCAGTGTGACAGAGACATACGGAGCGATCTTGACGGTCTGCGGTCTCATTCCGAGGAAGGAGATCTCAAGTTCGGTGGCGTTGGCCGGAACATTCGTGAGAGAGAACTTTCCGGTTGCGTCAGCGTAGGTTCCGATGGTTGTCCCGGGAACGATGATGGAGGCGCCCGCGACAGGCTGTCCATCGTCAGAGTTTACGACACCAGAGACGTTCTGTGTCTGGGCCAGGGCTGCGCCTATGCTGATAATAAGGAACAGCGCGAAGGAAAATAATTTTTTACCCATAAGCTTAATCTTTGTTAAACTTGACCTTTGGCACAGAAATGCGGTTCAGGTGTACCAGTCAAGTCCAAGACATCAGTTTAGATCGGGCTGAATGCGTTTCGTATCTTGGCAAATCCTATAAAAGAAGAGTCCATAAGAAAAAATATTTCTGTTTTTAAGACGATTTTTCTGTTTCTTATGTTTTGAATATGTTTCTTTTCGTTTTTTACGTTTATTGTGCATATTATTGCGGTTCAAATATTTAACGCTTAAATATTATGGACTTCTTTAAAGACATAAATGAGCTCGCCCCGTTCGTCAACCTGCGGAGCGCAAGGCCTTGCTGGGCATAGGTATGCCTGCAGAGCAGATCGTAAACGTCACGGGACTTACCGCCGAACAGATCGAAGCTCTTAAGTAAAGCCAAACGGCCTGAGGCCAGTTAAAATATTCAAGTACATAATACACCTGAAAACGGCTAAGAGCAATGGCAAGCACCTTCCGTTTTCAGGTGTATGTGGTTGAAGGCCATTTACACAATCGACCTCATCATCTCCTCGACACATCTTCGTTTCTGTTCCATTCCGGGATGCACGTAAAGATTCAGTGTCGTGCTCACATTGGAGTGGCCGAGAATCGTGCTTAGAGTCTTATAGTCACATTTACTCTCGACACAGCGGGTCGCGAATGTGTGCCTCAGGCCGTGGAAACGACGCATCGAGAGACCAAGCGAGAGGACGACCTGCTTGAAATGATTGCGCATCGTCTGAGGCTCCGTCGGATGCGGAAGGCCGGAAATGATGAAAATGTCATCTGTCAGACCTTTGGAATATTCGTGGAGAATGGTCGAAAGTTCCTTTATCACAGGGATGTCGCGATACGAATTCGCCGTTTTGGGATAGTCGAGCGTCAGTTCTGAGTGCCTCGGCCCGTTGTCGATCAGATATACCCGATGCGCAGTCCTTCTTATACGGATTATTCCGGCTTCCAGATCCACATCCCCCCACTTCAGCGCACAGAGTTCCCCGATGCGGATTCCTGTGAAAAGACAGATCTGAAGACCAAGATTATAAGTGTTGCGATGAACCGCCAGATAGGACAGCATTCTTTGTTCCTCAATCACCGACAGGACGGGCATCTGCGGCCTGATCCTTTGAGTTGGGAAACGGACTTCTATCACCCTGTGCCCCACCATCCCGCGCTTCTCTCCGAAACGCAGGATCATCTTCAACACAATAAGCAGCCCCCTAACCGTCGTAAGCCCCATCCCTTCAGACAGTTTCGCATCGACAAAATCCTGGACTGCCCCCTGCCGCACATCATCCAACGACCGGAAGCGAGGTTCCAGATGATTCTGGATGATCAATGAATATGCAGCCATAGTGGACACTTTCACATAGCGTTCTTTCTCCATCTTCCATAACAGGCAGACTTCGTGAAAAGAGATTTTTGACATAGTACTTTAATATTTTGGAGTAAATAATCATACAGTTCAAGTGAATATCGCGGCAGAGAATGGTCCCAAACGCTAATGTTTAGTGACAAAAAGGGGCCTAAAACTTTAAAACGATAAAAATTTTCGCCTAAATTTGCGCCAATGCGTTATGAAAGCGTTGTATATTCAGAAAAAAGTATTTATATTGCAAAACGTTTTTCGGCAGTCAAGGTGTGACCGCGCAATGATGGGAATCGGGCTGATTGAGTAAAACGGATGTTGAATATATTCAAAATGTAAGCAACAATATTTCATTATTATTTTTTAAAGGTCAAGTTTAACAAATATTCAAAAATAGGGAAGGGGAAGTTTATGGAAAAATGTGATAATTTGAAAGCGGCTTTTGAGAGGTTAGGAATCTGTCTTAGGCGTGTTTGGGGAAATGATGTCTGCGATTGAAACGATAAAGGCGATTTTTCTGTTTAATTACGAATATAAAAATATCCGGTGGTTTACCTGATAGTTTGAAAGCATAGGAGGAAAAATGTTTAAAATAGAGATTGTATAAAACGTTAAATGGACGGCATAGGTTCAATTTATATGTCGTTTTTAACAGTTGGATTTTCGGAATTAAATTTTTTAATTTGCGATTGGTATTCAGGTTTTGGCTTTGCGGAAAAGGTTCTTGATGCGATGCCAGACTTGAGCCGGGAAATGAAAATAGTGGCTTTTGATTATTAGTATCAATATTCAATAAAGTTAAGTTTAACAAAAGTTTTAAGCTTATGGGTAAAAAATTATTTACGATCGCGCTTTGCCTGTTTATCAGCATAGGCGCAGTTATGGCCCAGACAATCAAGGTGTCCGGAACGGTAACGGACGCGAACGGCCTGCCGATACCAGGTGCGGCGGTTATGGTTGAGGGCACCTCCAAAGGAGAAATCTCCAATCCGGACGGACAGTACGCCATCGATGTTCCGGCGAATGGAGCTCTGATCTTCAAGGCCATCGGTTACATTGAAGAGAAGGTTTCGGTTAACGGAAAGACCGTTGTAAATGTTGTTATGAAAGAGGATGTCCTCGCATTGGAGGGCACCGTTGTCGTAGGTTACGGTTCAGCCAGAAAGATCGGGAACATAGTTGGTTCCGTAAAGACGGTCTCCTCTGAGAATATTGTAGAGAAACCGTCCGCAAACGTCGCTGACGCCCTTCAGGGCAAGGTCGCCGGCCTTCAGGTATTCAACACATCCGGAGAGCCTCAGAGTACAGTTTCCCTCCAGCTTCGCGGAACATCGTCAATCAACCTCAGCACTTCTCCACTTTACATTCTTGATGGTATTTCTGTGACGAGCTCAATCTTTACTTCGATCAACCCTAATGACATCGAGAACATTTCCATTCTTAAGGACGCATCCTCGACTGCCATCTATGGCTCAAGGGCCGCGAACGGTGTGATATTCATCACAACAAAGAAGGGTCTCGCAAGCGAGAAGCCATCGGTCTCATTCCGCGCTCAGTATGGTGTCTCTATGTTGACCAAGTACAAGTACGATATGATGAACTCACGTGAGCTCTTTGAATATGAGGAGCTTGTAAAGCCAGAGTTGAAAGAGGACGTCGCTTATCAGGCCAAGAAGGCTTATGTTCTTGGCAACGGAATCGACTTCGATTGGACCAGTTACTTGTTCGACAGCAGCGCGCCTCTTTATCAGATCGACGGATCCGTCAGAGGAGCCACCAACAAGACAAACTACTATCTTTCATTTGGTTACTATTCTGAGCAGGGAACCTCCAAGGTGAACTCCAGCGTTGACAGATTCAACGTCAGAAGCAACGTAAACACAAAGATCACCAATTGGTTGGAGATCGGTTCCAACATCGCGCTCTCCTACTCGAAGTACAAAACAATCGTTACCGGTTGGCGCTCACAGTCTCCTATCCTTGCCGCCCTCACAAAGTTGCCTTACGAGACTCCTTACAAGCATATTGTCAACCCGGACGGAACGATCTCTTACGGTGACGTTTACCTACAATACCCTTGGGACAATCAGATTGACCTTAATGAGTACTACAAGTACAACACCAATGACAGACAGAGCGCACAGGTCATTGGACAGGCATATCTTCAGTTGTCTCCAATCAAAGGACTGAAGATCAGATCCGCTGCCGCCATCGACGCTTTCGACTACACCAACGAATCAATCAACAAGCCGTCATACACGCCTTTTTCAGCCAGAGGAAGAAACAGCCAGGCTTTCCAGAGATACTATCAGCTGACTTCCACAAACACCGCTGAATATGCCACATCTTTCGGCAGACACAACCTCGTCCTCCTTGCCGGTCACGAGTCCATTCTCAAGCACGAAAAGACATTCAGCGCGACTGGTACCGGACTTACAGATGACCGCCTCACGGCATTCGCCACCACGACAGCTATCTCAACGTGGGCGGGAAATAATGAGGAGGCCGCGTTCAACTCGTTCTTCTTCAACGTCAACTACAACTTTGACGACAAGTATTTCGTTGACGCGTCTGTCCGTACAGACGGCTCATCGCTATTCGGCGAGAACAATAGGTACGCCACTTTCTATGCAGTCGGCGCTATGTGGAAGGCAAAACACGAGGACTTCCTCCGCAATGTCCGCTGGCTGGATGACTTGAATGTCAACCTTACTTATGGTACTACCGGTAACTCAGGTCTTGACAGCTGGTATGCCTCTCTCGGTCTTGTCGGAGCGGGTGCGAAATACAATAACGTCAGCGGTTGGGGACTTTCTCAGGTTCCTAACGCGGACTTGACTTGGGAGACAGTCTCAACCCTCAACGCAAGGCTTTCCGGACGTGTGTTCGACAGGATATCCTTCGATTTACAGGCCTACAGGAAATACTCGAGCGACCTGCTGATGGAACTTCCGTTCTCCGCCACAACCGGCCACACCTCTGGCTGGGGTAACGTCGCGGAGCTGTCCAACACCGGTGTTGATGTCAATCTCGATTTTGACATTATCCACACCAAGGATTTCTATTGGTCTTTAGGCGTTAACTTCAACTACAACAAGAACAGGGTAGAGAAACTCTATCAGGGCCTTGATGAGATCACATTCGAAGACAAGGGACTCAAATACGAGGTCGGACACGATATCGGTGAGATCTATATTCCTATCTTTGCCGGTGTTGACCCCGCAGACGGATCCCCTATGTGGAAAACCAGGGATGGAGGCACAAGCAAGGAATATTCCGATGACCTCTATCAATTCTGGGATGGCAAGAGTATGACCGCCCCTTGGTCAGGCGGTTTCTCCACAAACTTCTCTTGGAAGAACTGGGGACTCTCCGCTGACTTCTCTTGGATCGGCGACCGCTATGTCTTCATCAACGAGCGTTACTACACCAGAAACACATCCAACCTTCTCCAGCAGTCTAACTTCGAGAAGAGGATGATGAACATCTGGACAACCCCTGGTCAGGTTACTGACATTCCTAAGTACGGCACAACCAACCAGTTTGACTCTTCCTGGTATGACAATGCTTCCTTCCTCAGAATGAAGAATATCTCGCTGTCATATAAGTTGCCAAAACATCTTCTTGAGAAGACCAGGATTGTTTCTGGCGCAAGATTCTATGTGACTGGAAGAAACCTCTTGACCATCACCAAATTTGAGGGATATGACCCTGAGGTTGGTTACTCTAATGGTACCGTGGGTTTGTACCCGAACTCAAGACAAGTTGTTGTCGGTGCTGAGATTCAATTCTAAATCGGATGAAAATTATGAAAAAGATTTTTTATAACACCTTGACACTCATTGCAGGTCTGACCCTTTTGGCATCTTGCAACCTTGAAAAATACCCTGATACGGCCATCAACAAGGAAGAGGCGATGGAAAGTCCTGCCGACTGCTACAACTTCCTCACAGGATTATATGCTAGCACCAAGTCGTTATATTCAGGCTTCTACACATATTCAACAGATCTGATGACAGACTGTTACCACGCTATCAAGAACTTCGGTAACTGGGATGGTGAGTTCTACCACTATGACATTGTGGCCTCGAATACCAGCGTCGAGACGGTCTGGAACAACTTCTATGCTTACATAGGCAATGCGAACTTCCTGATCTCCGGCACTAATAAACTTCTTGAAAGCGGCACTCTGTCCACAGCGGACGAGGCGACTGTCCAGGAATACTACGGCGAAGCCTGCTTCCTCAGAGCTTTGATGTACTTCAAGCTGACCGAATATTTCTGCAAGGCATACGACAAATCAACTGCAGAGGCCACATTTGGTGTCCCTGTTGTCACTGAGTACGCCCCAACCGCCGTTTCAAGCAAATATCCTCACAGGGGATCCCTTGCCGCGACCTACGCCCAGATCGACAAGGATCTGACCGAGGCCGAGAAGTTTGTGACAACCGCCGGAAGCGCGAACTCCAAATTTGTCAACAAGGACATCGTGACCGCACTCCGCGCCCGTTTCGCCCTTTCCGCCCAGGACTACACCACCGCCTACGAGAAAGCGAACAGCCTTATCGAAGGACAGAAATACGCGCTGGTTACTGACGCAGAGGCGTATGCGGACGGCTGGCTCAACGACAACCTTAGCGAGACCCTTTGGCAGCCAGTCATTGTTGATGCCTCTGACGGCGGCAGTGCTAATTCCTACTTCATTAACAACACCTCAGGAGCAGACGGTGCCGATGACCCTCAGTACCTCCCGGAAGACTGGGTCCTCAAACTCTATGATACTGTCTCAGACATCCGTTACAACGCCTACTTTGAGAAGAGGACAATCAACATCCGCGGCAACAACGGTGACCTTGTTGTTCTGGTCAAATTCCCTGGAAACCCAAAACTGAACACTTCAGCGGCTTCAAGGTATGTGAATATGCCTAAGATATTCAGAATCTCTGAAATGTACTTAATCGCCGCCGAGGCTGCCTACAACAATGGCAATGAGCCCGCCGCGTCAGCTGTGCTCAACGACCTCAAGTCCGCCCGTATCACCGGATGGAAGAAGACATCCTACTCTGGAACCGCTCTCCAAAAAGAGATCCGCGATGAAAGGGTAAGGGAACTCTTCGGAGAAGGCTTCCGTCTCAGTGACATCAAGAGATGGCACATCGGTTTCTCCAGAACAGCCGGACAGGATCCGTCTATGCTCCAGCCTGGTGAGAACTATGTCAGCCTTTCACTTCCAGCGGACAGTCCAAAATTTGTTTGGCCTATTCCTACTTCCGAAATGTCAGCGAACCCTCAGATGAAGGGAGAGCAGAACGAAGGCTACACAACAGAGTAATCATCATAACATCCAATGTATATGAAAATATTTAAACATATCGCGTTAATAGCCACCACAGCCGCACTCGTTCTTGCCGGCTGTACCAAAGACAATGATCCTAACACCGCCAACAGGGGCAAGGAGAAACCCAAGGTTGAGGTAGAACTTACGGATCACATCGACACAGAGTTCAATCTTAGGATCACACCATCCTCCAACTCTAAATATGTTGGCTACGTTGTTTACACAGGAACGGACAATGCCGCTCCATCCGCCTACGACATCGTGACAGACAACCTTACAGGTTATCTTGATTTCAAACTCTACGAGAACGATGGCAATCCAAAGGACGCGCTGGTGAAGTGCATTCTCAATGATGACTATCAGGTGTTCGCGGCCTCAATCACCGAGTCCGGTCTTCTGAGCGAAGTCACAGAATTGAAGGTCAACATCAAGGGAGCACATCCAGAGATCGAACTTTTGGAAGGAACATACACTATCACTCCTTCCAAGGCGATCGAAGGTGAGTATGAGCCTATTGACGTGGCGGTTGAACCTTTCAACGTAACAATCACCAAGCTTGACGCGACGCGTTACATCGTTTCCGGACCTTGGTTCAACTTCGCCAACATCGCACTTGTCGCCACATTCAGCTACGACAACAACACCCTTTCAATGGACGGAAGCCTTTATTCACAGGGTAAAGTTACGGATTCAAGGTTCAACTACTTCCTTGGTTTTGCTAACGAAGCCAAGACATTGGCTTGGGTTCTGTTCGGTGCCGGGCAAAAGGGAACAGCCCCAATGATTTTCACCTGCGATGTCAAGGACAAGAAAGCGATCCCTTCATCTGTAAAGCAAGGTATAGACATAGAGATTTATACTTATCCAGGTGAGGAATTCTATTGCACAGTTGGTGCGTTCCTTGGTGGAGAAAAGATTACTTATGCCAATACAGACACGAAATAAAAATATTATTACCTATATTTGATGTCACGAGGAAGGTCCACAATCAAGCGGGCCTTCCTTGTGATTAAATGATTTAAGTATGAAGAAGTTCGTATTGCCTATTATGGCGGTGATGACACTCGCGGTGTCGTGCACAGACAAGGGCTATGATACGGTGGAACCAGCCGACCAGGAGCGAAATCACGTTCTTGCCGACACGAAGGTAAAACTGGCGCGTTTCAGCGAGGATTTGTGCAGCCTCGTGGAGAAAGACCTCGAGGCTGGAAAAGTCATAACAAGGTCCGGAGAATTGAACAATGCGGTTGAAGAACTTGGGATAGTGTCAATGGAGCGTCTTTTCCCATATGCCGGAGAGTTTGAGGAAAGAACCCGGGCAGATGGCCTTCATCGTTGGTACAAAATCACCCTTGACGACAGGACACCTGACACCAGGGCATCCGGAAGCCTCCTCAACATCAAGGGCGTGGACATCCTTGAGGACGACAGGCCGATAACAACGAACTCGTTCTTCAACGATCCGTGGTTGTCGCAACAGTGGCATTACAAGGATTCAAGAACTCCGACAGCAAGCATAAATGTTGAACCTGTCTGGAAGAGCTTCACCACAGGAAGCGATCAGGTCATCGTTGGTGTCATCGATGGCGGAATTGATCTCAGTCACGAGGATCTCGCCGCCAACTGCATCGGTGGCGGGACAAATGGCAGCAGAAACTTTGTGGACGGATCATTCAACATCACAGCCGACACTCACGGAACTCACGTCGCCGGCACAATCGCCGCAGTCAACAATAACGGCAAGGGTGTCAGCGGCATAGCCGGAGGAGACAGTGCCAACGGTGTGAAAGGTGTCCGGTTGCTTTCCTGCCAGATATTCCAGACCGTCGGCGGAAAAACCTACAGCGGCTCGACAGCGCAGGCCATCAAATGGGCGGCAGATCACGGAGCCGTGATCATCAACAACAGTTGGGGCTACACTTTCGACGAAAACCAGGACGGGCGGCTTACCGGCAGCGAGTTGACAAAGGCCCTGAAGGCCACGATTTCAGATTCAGACAAGGCCGCTGTTGACTATTTTATCAGACGCGCCGGCTATGATGCACAGGGTAATCAGGTCGGTCCTATGGCCGGAGGTGTTGTCATCTTCGCGGCGGGGAATGATGGCATAGCCAACGGCGCACCAGCCAACTATGAGCCAGTCATCGCTGTAGGAGCGACAGATGCAAACCTTAAGAAGAGCAGTTTCTCAAACTATGGAGATTGGGTTGACATCGCCGCGCCGGGAAGCGACATCCTCAGCACAATGCCCAACGGAAAGTACGGCACATTGGACGGCACATCAATGGCCTGCCCTCACGTGACTGGAATCGCTGCCCTTCTTGTCTCACATTACGGTGGGCCAGGCTTCACCAATGAACAACTGAAGGAGAAACTTTTAGGCGGAGCCAACCATAATCTGCTCAAAGGGTCTCAGATCGGGCCTTTCGCTGATGCGATGGGATCATTCTCGTACGAAAGCCAGGAAGCTCCAGATCCAGTCAACGACTATTCCGTGGAAGTGTCCGCCAACCTAGTCAAACTGAAGTTCGGCCTCACGGGGGACAACAAGGGCAACAAGGCCTACTCCTATCTGGTAGTCGCCTCACAGGACAAAGCCAAATTAGAGAACTTTAAGCCATCGCTTTCGGTTCCGACCGGTGTTGTGACAGAAATGGTCTACACAGGGAATCAGAACATCGGTGAAGAATTTATAGCCAAGATCCAGAAACTCGACTTTGAGAAAACCTACTATGTGGGGATTCTTGGCTGCAACTATGCAAGGCGCTACAGTGCTATGAGCCCGATAACAAAGGTTGTCACAAAGAAGAATAACGCTCCTGTGATCACAATAGAGACGGATGGTGAGATTCTGGTCAGGGCGGCAGAGACTAAAGAGGTTGTCTGCAAAGTAAGCGACCCTGATGAACATAATGTCACGATTGGTTTCGAGCCGGGCTCCAACGCAGCCAACTACAGCCTCTCCGGAGACACATTCACGATGACAATACGAGGCAGAAGGGCTGAGCCCGGAAGCTACAAGGCGATCCTGACCGCTACCGATGAATATGGGGCCAAGTGTTCAAAGGAAATTCCTTACAGAATACTTGAAAACGAAGCACCTGCCGTCGATAAGCCATTTGAGAATATTATCTCTTATCAGACAGGACAGACTTTCAGTGTTGACCTTAAAGAGTATTTCCACGATCCTGACGGTGAGGTTCTTTCATATCGTGTCAGAGGTAACTCTGACAATGTCACGAAAGTTACTTTTGATGGGGACATTATGGCCATCACTACCGCCGGACACGGTCTTTCTTCAATGAATATTGTCGCTTATGATGGCGGTGGAAAAGAATGCTCCTCCCCACTGAAGGTATTGGTGAAAGATTCCGGAGATCCTGCGGAAATGTTCCCAAATCCAGTCACAGACAACTTGACAATCAGGACAGAGGGCGACGCTGAGACTCATATTCGAATCACCAGCCAGACAGGTGGATGTGTCTTTGACAAGACTATGACATTCAGCGGTTTCGACCCAGCCAAGATAGATATGCGTGACTGCGCTCCTGGACGCTATCTCGTACAGGTATCCTACTTGGGAAAAACGTACGAAAAAAATGTCATTAAACGATAATCAGAGTAGAAATTGAATTATTTTTTTCATATATTCGAAGTCAGAAACACGATAACAGATGATTAATTTAAAGAATATAATGATGACAGCCGTGATCTGTCTGACCACTGCGTCCTTTGCCTCCGCACAGGATGGATCGGCGCTGCCTTTTGTCAGGATCGACAGGAACCCAGTCTCTGCAGGAATGGGGTTCGCCGGAGCCGCGTCATCACGTGAAACGGCATATTCATCATTCAGGAACTCTTCCGTAATACCTTTCGCAACAGAGAGACTGTCCGTTGGGGCGTCCGGCCAGATATGGGCGCCGAATGGAGCGAAGTCCACGAACCTTGCCTTCGGATCCGCGTTCAAAGCAGGGAAACGATTAGGATTTTCCGTTGGAGGGGCATATCAGATGGGAGAGGAATATACATCGTTCGATGAGACCGGCAATGCGGCAGGAACGTTCAAACCCGGCGACATTGTACTGAACGCAGGCGCTGGATTTCTGATCCTGGACAACCTGTCAGTCGGAGCGAACGTTTGCTACGCCTCTCAAAAGCTTTCATCAGACAATTCCTACTCAGCCATCTCGACGGATGTATTCCTGACCTACAGACTTTCGGGACTGAATATAACCGCCGGAGTCTCATCCTTAGGATCTTCGGTGAAGTCTGTCTCCGGTGATTCATTCAGCCTTCCGGCCTCAGCGACCGTCGGAGCGGAATGGTCAAAGGCGTTCTCTGAAACCCACGGAGTGAGGCTCGCCGCCGACGCGGACTACTTCTTCAGCGGGAATTTCACAGCCGCGGCCGGAGCGGAATATTCATTCAAGAATATGCTCTTCGCCAGAGCAGGCTACCATTTCGGGACGAAAGACGCTGTGCTTCCATCGTTCGCTACCGTCGGGCTTGGGGTCCGCTTTTTCGGAATCAGCCTCAATGTCGCTTACCTGACCGCCAACGACACCATCGGCAACACCCTCACCCTCGGCCTCGGCTATCGCTTCTAAGGTGTGATGCCGCTTCGACAGGCTCAGCGACCGCTGCCCTATTGATAGATAAACTCAGCAACCAGGTAAACTCAGCAGTCCCCTCATTGGACGGCCAAACCTCTATGGCGATTTTTGGTAACGTGCAAAAATCGCCATAGAGGTTTGGCCGTCAACCACCTGACACTGAATCTACCTTTCCAGAATCTTGTTCTGCTCAGCGACTGAGGCTTCGTGGATGGCCGTGAAGAAGGCTGTGATAAACTCCTCGGAAAGGCCGTAGTCCTTACCTTTCTCTATCATCGAGGATAGGATGCTGTCCCAACGGGCGGCCTGGACAATGGCGATGTTGTGCGCCTTCTTGAACTCGCCTATCCTGC
>OIZT01000812.1_pt1 | contig 16711 bp, 15 predicted proteins | sample 1588611 | NCBI WGS metagenome assembly OIZT01 (sample SAMN03283278) | human gut metagenome | biome: human-associated habitat; material: feces | host: Homo sapiens | place: Peru | collected 2012
CGAAACTGATGCCCGTGCAGGCTCCCATGCAGCATCTATTCACGAACAGGATGAAAGGGACCACCACCTTACGCTCCAGCTCGACGAAGCGGTTGTAGGAAACGAACCCCGGGAACAGATCCGTCATATTCCTGCATACCTCATTCAAGTAGAAGTGTTTAAGGCATTTATATCCGCCCAGATGGAACAGTATCATGATGGTTATCACCTCGGCGTCGGACAGCCTGCCGTCCCGATGATACCTCCCCTTCGACTTGTCCCTCTTGGGGGCAAGTCCGTTGACCTTGACAAATCTGTCATATACTCGGCAGAAGTCATCCGCCATACAGAAAATTTTAGTAACTTTGTCATTGTCGATCGACATAGCGAGAGTCTTTGTTTTTGGGGTTTGTTTTTTGTTTTTCCAAATTTACAAAAACTTTCGCTATTTTCCTAATATTCAATCGATTAAATTTCATTGAACTCACGTTATAATAAGTACATGAATTATTAACCCTAATTACTCCATGACTCGTATTATATGCATAATAACATTGTTCGCTATCTCTGGTGGCATATTCTTTCTTAAGCAAGAAAGCGGGAGTCCTCTGATAAGCGCTGATGTTCATCAAATTGGAATGGACAGTTTGGCACTGGACATATATTCTTATAGAGTTGCGTCATTACATTATTCAAAAGGTGTGATGAGAATAATAGGATATTCTCCATGCTTTGAAAAGATTATCTCTGACAAAATGGTCATAGATAAATTTCTTGGCTATGTCGACTCATTTCTTATCACCAAGTCGGAAAGAATATATTTCCGTAAGACAAAGAGCAAAAGAGTTATCGTAACAGACTATCCGGTTTTAAATTTCAGAATTCATCTGTCAGAATCACGAGTTTTGACAGAATCTGTCACGGTTGGAGAAGAAGGGTATGATATTGAATACAATCCGAAATTTTTAGAGTTCTATCAATTATTGGAATCATTGAGTAATGATGCGATCCCATATCAATCGGTAGATGAAAAGCCTCGGTTCGAAGGAGGTGGCATCGACAATTTCAAGATTTGGGTTGACGGTCACAAAAACTATCCGGTAACAGCGAAGAAGGATGGATGTCAGGGCAGGGTGCTTCTTCAATTCAAGATTGGTTTCGATGGAAAAATAGGGGATGTACATGTCCTTAAGGGGATTAATCCTGAATTAGACAATGAAGCGGTAAGAGTTGTCTACACTTCTCCCGATTGGAGTCCAGGTAGACAAGCGGGAATTCCCATAACGGTCATTGTCACATTCCCTGTTGACTTTGTTCCATGATTGAATAATGTAGTGTCACTTAGAGTTTTGGCAACATTATAAATGTAAGCAACAATGAGGCCGATCTTCAGAAATCAGGGTCGGTCTCTTTCTTATATACCTAAAGCGGTTCGTTGTCCGCCAAGGATATGGCTTTTTAATGCCTATTACCAGTTGTCATGTGAGATCCGCGCATCTTACGTGAATCCGTGTTCGCAACTGCCGGCATGACTAGCTGGCATATTCACAAACTGTGGTCGTTATCGGCAATGCCGAGTCTTTAGGTTCACTCATTGCAGAGGCTTGCACGCGATGCTGAAATTGGCGGGAACGGTCATCGGCCATGCAAACAATTAGGGCGCGTTTTACCGTTCCCTACCCAATGCCAAAAGCCGTTCTGGGGAACAACGGACCTGACTGCAGAACCATCAGGTTACTATGACCGTTCCCGTCAATTTCAGCATCGCGCGTGAGTCTTCGCTATAACGGATAATTAACGGCACGGCAGGTTAGCATATTCATAAACTGAAGCCATTGCCGGCAGAACATTTGTCCTATTATGCCTACGGCCGTGAAACAGCGGACGGAGAAAATGCGTGAATACAATATGGGAAATTTCGTATCTTTGTCCCGAGAGGGTGACATCACCTTCTCGCTCAAGGAATCGTGGACAATCTCTCGATGACATACGACGGCTGCAGACTCGTGTCCGTGTCGGATTCCGCCACGGGGCCGTCGGTGACCGGCTCGGCGGACTTCTGCGACGGCGCCTCGCAGCCGTACCGCTTCCTCGGCAACGAGCTGTACACATCCAACTCCCTCGGCCTCTACGACTTCAGCGCCCGCATGTACGCCCCCGCCCTCGGACGCTTCCTCTCCGTGGACCCGATGGCGGAGAGGTACTCACGAGTTATTCCATATGGGTACTGTGGTGGTAATCCTATAAGGCTTGTCGATCAAAGTGGCTATGACTGGAGAGACAAGGTGGCGGGTTTTTTAATTGGCACAGCGACAAATATTATACCGGCCTCATCGTGGAGGAATGCTTATAATCCTAATGACATCTACGATTACAATGCAGGATTGCAGGTCGCAGATAATGTATTGAAGGCTACTGGCGGAGCCATGGTTGCAATTGGAATAGCAGCCCAAACATTTGGCACAAGTGGTGAAGTTGCTGGATTGGTTGCAAGTACGTCAGTTGTTGGTGCACCAGGAGGACTTGTCATTGCAGGAGCAGGTGCGGCTACTGTATCGGTTGGTGACGCTACGGCCTTATTCGGCTCGTATATGATGAGCAATGTGTCACAGAATGAAAAGGATGGCTATCTTCGTGGAAAGAAGGCCAGTTCTTCGAGAGAAGCCAGACGAGAAGCTATGAGACAAGAAGGAATTCCGACAAGCCAACAACCAACAAGCCAATCAAGGAATGCTTCAGGAAGAGAATATCGGTATGAGATTGAAACGTCATGGGGGAAGAAGATTAAATCCGTCCAACAACAAACAATGGATTCGTCTCATCCTGGGCAACAACATTGGGAGGTTGGAGATGTTAAAATGAAAGATGGGCAAATCCGATATAACAAATACGACCGTCCTGGGTTAGTGAATTCAAAATCAAAAGTAGATTATTAATATGAACAATATAAAAGAAGAATTTGTGCGGAAGAGGCTTCTGCCACATTATATTGAATGTTTAAAGAACTATTCTAATATTTCATTCATGGAGTCAGATTTAACAGATCTAAAAACCTCAAAGGTGCTTTATGATAAGTGTGCCTGTTTATGGAGGAATGGGAATTTGATTGAAAGACACCTGCAATCTGTCGCTCCTGAAGAGATTGAAAGAATTGTTAGTAGTTGCTTTGGACCCAATGAGGAGTTGCTGCTTCATTTGAATGGGGCAGATTATTGTGGATTCCTTAGGATTCCGAATTATTCGGCCATTAACTATGCTTTCAATAAAAAAATAGATACAAATGGAATATTGGAGATTTCTGACGGTCTGGTCACAAAATTGCTTTCACTTGATTATTATCAAGATGTCGACGGTCATTGGGTGGCAGACGTGGAAATCTGTCACTAAAGTCATTATACAAGAATAACTTTTGCTTTTGCAATTGACTATCATTATTATTAGCTTGGCCTAAGCCAAGCATGCAAACAGCCAATAGGCGGGCCTTGATTTTGAAGGTCAGCCTCTTTGTCGAAATTGCTAATATCTTTCCTTGCTTGGGAAGTCTATGATTGGCTAGCACATATGGCCATCTCATCCTATATGCTGGTCCTAAAAACAATTAAGATCGTACATCTATGTGTGGTATTGCGGAATGGCAAGTTACCATACGACAATATGGATAATTTGCTATCTTTGTCCCGCGAGGGCGACATGACCTCCTCGCTCAAGGGTATCGTGGACAATCTGTCAATGACATACGACGGCAACATGCTCGCGTCCGTGTCGGACTCCGCCCCGGCTCCGTCGGTGACGGGCTCGGCGGACTTTCGCGACGGGGTGTCAGAGGCCGTGGAGTACACCTACGACAGGAACGGCAACATGACGTCCGACCTGAACAGGAAGGTCTCCCTCATCTCCTACAACAGGCAGAACCGGCCCGCCAGGATGAGACACGCCGGCGGGAGGGAGACGTTCACCTATCTTCCTGACGGAACAAAGCGGGGAAGGACGGTCCTCGGGAAGGATAGGTCCCTGTCCCGGACCGAGTACCGCGGCAATCTGGTGTGCGCGGACGACACCCTGAAGTACATCCTGTTCGACGGGAGCCTGATCGCCATGGACGGCGCCAGCCCGGAGTACCTGTTCTTCCTGCGCGACCATCTCGGCAGCGTCAGGGTCGTCGCCAGGCCGGACGGCAAGGCCGTGCAGGTGAACCACTACTACCCGTACGGCATGGCCTTCGCCGGCGGCGGGATGTCCGGCAACGCCGGGGCGCATCCCGTGGAAGGAGGCGTGTCCGTCGGCCAGCTTGTCGAGAGCGGCGGCGTGGATGCCAAAGTTGTTGCCACCGACGCGGCGGTCGGAGCGGTCACAGGAGGCGTAATGCAAAAAGCTTCTTCAAAACTCTGGAATGCTCGTGAAAAGACCATAAATAATTTGAGTCCTTCTAAATATGTTGAGACAGTCGAAAAGGAGGTCAAGAAAGAGAGGATATTATCCGGAAGGGGCACGAGCGGGACGGCAGCAAGGGCCGAGATACATAAGGAGACAGTGGCCAGGACCAACAATTTGTATCAGACAGATGTGTTTGTTGCTGATTTTAGTTATAATGCAGCCAATAATGCCGTCAATAATACCGTTCAAATGGGAACCACAAGCCTTATGCAGAAATTGACAGGTAGTAAAGAATAAAGTGCTATGAAATCAAAATGCAAGCCAATAGATTTGTCGAAAAGGGACAAGATAAAAGCTACGGTATCTTATCTTATCTTTTGCTACTTATTTGTTTTTTCTTGCATATATATACTGATTCGAGATTATAGTAAAAATCATTTATCTGATGACATCGTCTGGATTATTCTGCTATTTATAGCAGTAGTCATTATCACTATAATTTTCATCCGAGATTTACAAAGAATATTGGCACTTCCAGATTGGAGTATGAGAATTGATCAGTCCGGTATTTACTGCAATGATGAGACGGGAGAATTTTGTGTTGAATGGATGGACATAAAAAAGATAGTTCTTGTTCATACGCGTGATAGTATACTTAGCATGGAAGTCACAACCAACATCGGTAAACGTAAAGTGATAGATCTAAGTCTATGTAGTTTATATCCTTATCGCGTCCATAGATTGGCACGTATGTATTCATGTGGTAAATGTCAGGTCGTTGATAAAAACTCTCTAAAAGGATAACCATGATTCTCTTTCTAATTAGTCAAAAAATATCAGATAAGTAGTCAGGAGGCCGACCTTGTTTAGAAGGGCCGGCCTCTTTTAGTATGCTCGGCATGAGCATTGTCTAACGGGTGCAAGTCCCTAATAACCCGATTTATAGAGGGAACTCTATATCTCAAAGTCAACAAGGAAAAGACCGTAGTGTCGTATGTGCGAGGAGTGAGATACCTCGGCTACTCCTTTTATGTGCTGAAAGGCAAAGGCCAACTCGCGGTGCATCCCAAGTCCAAAGCCAAGATGAAGTCAAAGCTAAAAGAACAAGTCGCAGCAACGGATGGGGATATGCCAAGAGAAAACAGAAGCTGAAAGAATACATACGAGGGTGGGTCGGCTATTATCACCTTGCCAATATGAAGCGTCTTCTGCTTGAAACAGACGAATGGTTAAGACGTAGAATACGCATGTGTATATGGAAAGCTTGGAAGAAAGTCAAGACAAAAGTGGCAAACCTCATTAGATGTGGTATTAATAAATACAAAGCATACGAATGGGGTAATACTCGCAAAGGCTATTGGCGTATAGCAGACAGCCATATACTGCATAGAGCTATAACAAATGAGTACCTATGTAGGGCAGGGTATGCTACTTTAATGGGGGCGTATCTCGAATGGCACCCAAAATAGGAACCGCCGTATGCCGAACGGCACGTACGGTGGTGTGAGAGGTCGGAAAACGAAAGTAGGAAGAAAACTGCTTCGTTTTCCTCCTACTCGATTTTGCAACAGATGGAATATTGAAAAGGATTAGTGTTTTTCTATCTGCTGTATTATAATTGTTTTTCTTTCAAGAATTGCCATATTGCCATACTGCTCTATAACTGTTTGATTATAAGGATATATTGGTATGGCAATAGCTTTTTGAATTGCCATAATCTGCCATATCTTGCCATAAAATCAGCGAAATATAGGTGTTTTAGAGGAATTTTGGGGCTAAAAATAAGAAAGCATTGAACAAAAAGACCTTTTCCCCGGTACAATGCTGGGCGTTTTCAATCGCTTTTTTGCAATTTTGACTGACGACGTAGAAGAAATTACGTCCCGACGTAGCATCTGATACGTCCCGACGTACTGTCTGCTACATCCCGACGCAGTTTCCAAGACGTTCTGCCTACTCTCAAGTAAGTTTTTAATCAGGCATGACGTAATTTAAGCCCTCATAATTAGGCTTATTGAAATTCTAGTTCTTATTGGGATTCATTTACATGTAATATCGACTTTATAGCTCGTCAGCATCGCAGACACTTTTATTGAGACCACGATTTCTGATAAGCAGTATCAAAATGATTAACTGCCTGGAGAAGGTTGTAGATAGGGTTGATTTAGCAGAATGAGTTGGTTCTACTGGATGACGGAGTCGGCTCGATGGGGTGATGGAGTCAACTCTATAGGTTGATGCAAGCGTCTTCGTGAGTTGAAAGACATTACTCCTCAGGTTCCAGAAGATACCTTCTCAGCAGTTGCCACTAGGCTCAGCAGGTCTGCCGAGCCTAGTCGGCAGGTCTGCTGACTGCAGTCAGCAGCTTTGCTGAGCCTAGTGGCAACACTTTATTCTGGCCGATATTTCTCTCATATCATCCGGAAGATAAGAGATTGCCTTCTCTTTCATATCTTGCGGAATACCGAATCGGGCTTCGGCGATGGAGCCAACGATGGCTCCGATGGTATCGCTATCACCGCCATGAGATATGGCTAGGCGGATGGCATCCTCGAAGGATGAGGCTTGCGAGAGGAGATAGAAAGATAATGGCACAGCATCCATGCAGGTTTCGTCGAACTTGCCTTTCGGATAATCTCGCGTATCGAAATCCTCGTAATAGCTGCGGGCGATATCCTTGAAGGCTTTCATTGCTTCATCATCTGACAGATGGCTTTCCTTGCTCTTGCGGAAATGCCAGATGGCATGAGCCACGGCTTTGGCTCCCTTGATTCCTTCGGGATGGTTATGGGTAGGAAGTGCCGTTTTCTCTGCCTCTTCCAAAACCTGCGACAGGTCATCGAATAGCCAAGCCACCGGCGATACTCGCATCGCCGAACCATTGCCAAAACTATTATATGGCTGCGGATTAAGAGAACGAATCCATCCCGCGAATCTTCCGCCATACGCTCCTTTTGGAGAAGGATAGCGGCGGCACCAATCCTGCAGGCTTTTCTGATAGCTTCGCCCGTTCTGAATCGCATCGGCTATCGCCACCGTACAGATGGTATCATCGGTGAAGTCGCATCCCTCACCGAACATCTCGAAATCATAATCAAACGTATTGTTGAACTCATATTTTGAGCCAGCAATATCTCCTAAAATTGCTCCTAACATAAGCTACTAATTCTCTATAACTTTACTCTATCACTTCCCAGAAACTCACCGGCAAGCTGATGTTCTTCATCTCCTTTGCCTTTTCGAACAATGGGGCGATGTCTTCGGCTTCGAAGCCGGCGATGCCGCAACCTATTGGGGTTACCAGGAAATGAAGCTCGGGATGTCGCTTGGCATAGGCGATGAATCTATCCACGTATGGGCGGATGGTTTCCACGCCGCCCTGCATTGTAGGGATGGCGTAACTCTGGCCTTGCAAGCCAACACCCTTGCCCATGACGGCACCGAAATGCAGGCGGGCTATACGGGCTGCTCCACCACCATGCATGCCAGCCAGATTGCTGCCAAACACAAAAATCTCGTTCTCCTTTAATGAATCAATCCAGCTAGGAGTGATTCTTCCCTTCTTCTTATCTTCCATATTGCTATTATTAAATATGTTATTATCTTCAGCTGCTTCCTCGCAGTACATTCTCGAAGACATCATACTCGGCATCGACATCTTCGGAGCACTTTCGATACATGCGTCTTTATCGCCGAACGATAGATAGCTTCCGTATTCCGATGCATCGAAGTATCTCTTGAAATAAGGAATCACCACATCGTGCATCATCTTCTGGCAACGCTGGGTGACGGCTGAATGGGATATGCCCAACTGGGCGGCTACGTCCTTGCCCCTGAATCCCTCTATATAGAGCATTTTCAGGATGATGCTGTTCTTGCTGTCTCTGCCATAATAGAAATTGCCGATGTCTTCTATCGTCTGATAAAGATCATGCTCAAACTGGTTGTCGGTCACGTCAAACTGCATCTTGCGGCTTTCCTGCCGTGCTTCGAAACTCTCGAAGCGATGCTCCTTTACCACTTCCTTCAGTTTATCCAGCAGCAGGAACCGGAAGCCGTTTACCATCCATGTCTTGAGCGACATGCTTGGCTTCCTGTCTTCCAAAGGCTTGAAGTCGTGTTCGCAGAGATAGAGATAGTATTCGTGAGCCAGCGAGAAGAAGTCCATGCCCGGCTTGTGCTGCAGGTCATATCGCTTGTCGTAGATGCAATAAGCCACCCGGCAGTATCCGTAGTAATACTCCCTTACTATTCTGGCATTGGCATCCTTGAAGCCCTGCAGAATCTCATCATCCGATAAACTTTCCAATGCCTTCTTCTTTGAAAAATCAGTTTCTGAAAAATTCTTTTCTTTCTTCATATCGATATATCTTTTTGATATCCGCAATCCGTTTGCAAATATATACTTTTTCTTTGAGAAAGCGGAGAAATAGCTCCCTTTTTTCTCTTCTCTATGATATTAAAAGAGAAAAGAGGAGTAAAAATTAAGCTGGTATCGAAAAAAAATGCATCCCGCTTTTTACTTTTTCCTTTTCTGGAGGTCATATAATCGTAACGTTCATGAAAATAAACGAATATGAGTGTAAATGACAAAGGCATAGTGGATACGCTGAAGGAATGCCCTGAGAACGGATTCAGAATGCTGATGATGAAGTATCAGGAACCGGTTTACTGGCACATACGCCGATTGGTGGTTTCGCATGATGATGCACAGGATGCTTCGCAGGAAACTTTTGTGAGAATCTATCGCTCGTTCAATCAATATCGGGGCGACTGCTCACTGAGAAGTTGGATTTACCGCATCGCTACCAACGAGGCTTTGCGGCTCATCAGCAAACGGAAACAGAAAGAAGTTTCTCTGGAATCAGATTCAACGGGCGTCAGTCTCATCCCAGCAGATAATTATATCGACTTCGATGATAAGGTGGCAGTGAAACTGCAGAAGGCGATTCTCTCGCTTCCGCCCAAGCAGCAGCTGGCATTCAACCTTCGGTATTACGATGAACTCGGGTTTGATGAGATTGCCAAGATTGCGGATTCTACACCAACCAGTATTAAGGCAAGCTATCATGTTGCCAAAGAGAAAATTATCAAGTACATGAATTCGAACGATTAAGTGAGAGTTCTGACAGTTATTAATTGGATATTTAAAATGGAAAAGAATATGGATGCAAATTTTGATTTCAATAAAACCGGGAAGTTCAACTTCGACCAGGTAGGTAAGCGAATGCCTTATTCTACACCTGATGATTTCTTCAAGGATATGGAAGCGAATATCCTGGAGCAGGTGAAGGATGACAAACCGAAACCTGTTAGGATACAGCTGAAGAAGCGACCTCTGATGAAGGTGATATGGGCGGCTGCAATAGCTGTGGCTGCATCGGTGGCAGTACTCCTGGTACTCAACATCGATTTCTCAGCCTCTTCTTCTCAACCTTCACAGGTGAATAACGGAATACAAGAGGTAGATCAGGCTTTCGCACAGCTGTCTTCTGCCGATCAGGCTTATCTTCTCTCTGTATATCAGGAGGATGTGTTCCTCAACAATTAAACGGATTCAATAATAATTTAAAATGATAGAGTTATGAAACGAATTTTGGGTATTTTAATGATGGTCATCGCCATGATGACGGTTACTACAAGTGTATGTGCACAGGCGCCTAACCAGAAGCAGCGCCTCAGTCGTGAACAGTTGGCAGAAAAGCAGGCTCAGTACATCTCTCGTAATTTGGGGCTTGATGAAAAGACCAACGCTAAGTTTATCGAGACCTATACTGATTGTCAGAAAGAGGTTTGGGCATTAGGTCCTCGTCCTCGTCACAAGAAGGGGGAAATGAAATCTGATGCTCAGACAGAGCAGGAGATTAAGCAGCGCTTCGAGATGAGTGAGAAGATTCTCAACATCCGTCAGAAATACTACAAGAAGTATTCTCAGTTCCTCACCCAGCAGCAGATTCAGCGTGTTTATGAGATAGAACGTCAGATGATGAAGCGATTTGCTCAGAAGGGACCTCGCAAGGGTATGGGAAAGGATGGTAAGCCTAGAGCTAGAAGAATCCGAAATCAACAAGGGTAGAATCAAAGAAAATATAGATTTTTCAGAAACGCCTTTAGGTGACAAAACTAAAATTTTACTTTCTATTCAGGTATATGCGATTAACGGTTGGTGTACATTCTTGCACCAACCGTTTTTTATATTGTTTCTATTGGGGAAGTTAAAGAAGCTTGGTTAATTATCTTGAGGGATATTTCTGAATCGCTTCTTTCTTTTGGTTCCATGCCAGAATCAATCCGATGACACCCGAATAGCTCTTTCTGCCTTCTGTCACATGATTGCCCTTGAGGTAGAGGTCGAAGATGAAATCCTGAGCGGCATCCAACGCCTTGCATCGCTTGCTGATCCAATACTGGCGGTCGCTTCTTGCCAATTGGATAATCTCCGGTCGGATATGTTTCAGATATTTCTCGCCCTCCTTTTCACCAAGAATATTGAATACATTATTTAATACATGGAAGAAAATGTGGTAGTATCCGCTGAATCTCACCGCTTTATCTTCTGATGCGGTGCATACGATATAACTGTAGAAATTTGCTTCTCCTTCGTTGGCAATACCCAGGAAATGTGCAAATTCGTGAGCGTATGTGGCTGGATAGTCATGAGAGCGAATATCTCCGTTCAGCGTAAATTCGCAGAAGAAAGGACCCATGCTTCCGGTGACGCCTGCCATAGAACTGAGTGGGGTGAATACCATCGTCTTCACATGCGGGTTCTGGTTAAAAGGTGGGTTGATACCTTCCTGATATCCTATTTTATTATATTCTGTCAGTATCGCATCTTTCACCCGATTCTTCAAATCATCATCCACAATACTATTGATTTTTTCACTCTTCACTCTTCGTTCTTCACTTAACCGGTTGAGTGTATCAGCATATTGGTAGGCAAATGCCTTGAATTTGGCTTCGCTTACTTCTACGGGCTTCATACCTATTCTATTATAGATGTTCGGCTGAGAATAGTTCAATCCCCAAGCCATGTAAAACCATACGTATACCCAAAGCAGATACTTTATCACTCTTCCGAAAACACCCTTTTTCTTTCTCCATCCTATCTCGTATATCGGATAGAGAATAACCCATGCGATACTGAGAGCGATGAAAATATCGCCTACAGCAAAAGGAATGATTCCAGAAACGGGAGAGAGCAGCTTTCCGATAACCGGATAGATGCGAGTGGTATAGAGGAATCCCCAAAGAGGAATCATCTTGGTAAGGGTGACGAGGAGGAACAATGCTAAAAGTAACCAATGTCGCCACTTGATTTTATGAATCCGTAAGACATGCAATATCTTCATGACGCTTCTTTTTAAAGATGTAAAATATGGTATGATGGAGCGAGAGTTTTGTACTTTTTGCTCCCACTGTGCAAAATTACAAAAGTTTTCTGAAATATTGACATGACCTATTTGTTTTTTTACTATTTTTGCCAATGAAAACTATAATGAGTTTATAAATAAGAAGATAGGAGGTACTATTATGAAACAAACACGTGAAGCCTTTGAGGCAAAAAAACTTGAGTACGAAAACCTCTATAATGAGGAAGATGAACGTAGAGATTATAATTCAATTTGGTATAACTAAATAATTCTCTATATTAGGTTAGAAAAGATTGAATTGTATTTCATTATAAAAATAAAAAAGATAATGAAGGATAATTAAAGGCTATGCCAATAGTTGTTATTTAGGGGATACAACGTGGGCATAGCCTTTTTTATGTCTTCTTTTTAGTGTCTTCTTTAATGTCTTTTCTCAAAATCTTATCGGGAATTCTTATTTCTCGAAGTGCTGGTAATCCTTGCTGTGTTTCCAGTCGCCTCCCCATCTAAATCCTTTCGCCTTGAAGAGGCGGTAGCAGAGGTCGCCCTTCTTAATCATATAAACATGATGCTTGCTGCGGTCGAGGTAGGGGCGGCCAGTGGCTGGCTCCACCACATCCTTGCCGTTTTTCAGTCGTTTGTGGTAAGGGTTATAGAGAGTGTTGATGTCGATGGCAAGTCCTTTGCCATGCTTCGATACGGTATGGGTATGCGAGATGAAACGGAAGTTGAAACTGGAGGAGTTGTTGGCTTTCATCGCTCTTTCGTCGTCTGCATCCCAATAGTCGATGAGTCTCATCCGCTCTATCGGATATTGAGCCTCGTAGAGTCTTTTGAGAATAGCGAGCACATCTGTCGCAATCGTCTTGTTCACCACCATTTCGCCCACTATCTTCCTGCCGTCCTTATCCACGTGGAGGCATCGCAGGTATCTCAGTTCACTTCTTGCTACGGTACAGTTCTTCTTGTATGTCTTCCCCTGCATCAGGCGGAAAATATCCTCAGGGATGGGGGAGATGGAGAAGAAATGCTTCTCTCCCAGTTTTCTGATGGTTTGTTCGCTGACGATATCTCCTGGCTTCTGCGCCTTGGATGGAAGGCTGAAAAGCAGGGGGATGGCAAGGCATAGGATGATGATCTTTTTCCAAAACATAATTCTTTCTCCTTCAAATTTATCTTTTCAATTCTATCTCTTCTTTTTTCTTATTTACAGGGATATAATGCGAATCCTTGATTTCGCCAATCACGATGATGCTGTGAAGGCTTCCAATGCAGTCGATATTTCCCAGGGTGTTGAGCATGAAATCCTGGTAGTCCTTCATGTCCCGTGCATACACCTTGATCTGGAAATCGTAATCACCGGTGGTGTTGTAGCATTCCGTTATCTGGTCGATGGTTTGCACGGTGTCCATGAATTGCTGAATCAAATCATGGGTGTGCTGCTTCAGTCGGATATTACAGAGCACAATCACGTTGTGTCCCATCTTGTGATGATCCACAATCGCTCCATATCGCTGGATGTATCCCTCACGTTCCAATCGCTTCTGCCGCTCAAAGGTGGGAGAAGGGGAGAGGTGTACTCTTGCGGCAAGTTCCTTCACGGTGAGTCGCGAGTTCTGCTGCAATAACTTCAGTATTTTAATGTCGGTTTCGTCGAGATTTTCTTCTGTTGCCATTGATTCTTTATTACTGATTTTATTCATTTTTGCAGAATAATATTCTGCTGATTTGCCAAATTCGCTGCAAAGATAGCATATTTTTCTGAATTACGAAGAATATTTGGCAGATAAAATTCTTCTTCTTACCTTTGCACTCGCAATTCCGGATGCAAAGAGCCGTTCATCATCAGATAATGGCAAATTAAGAATCGTTCATAATGGCAAATTAAAAGTCATTCATCATTAAAAAATATAGGAGATAAAATAATGAGCAACGCAAGAAATATACATTTTGAGGCAGTGGGCAGCTATTTGCGCCCTGCAGAGTTGAAGGAAGCAAGAGTCAAGTTTGCTGATGGCAAGATTTCTGCCACCGACCTTCGCAATATCGAAGACCGTCTGATTACTGAGGTCATCAAGCAGCAGAAGGCGCATCACCTGCCTTATATCACCGATGGTGAGTTCCGCCGCAGCTATTGGCATCTCGACTTTATGTGGGGATTCAATGGTGTGGAACATATCGAACTGGAGCATGGCTACCAGTTTCATGGCGAGGAGACAACCAAGGGGTCTATTCAGCTGACCGGCAAGATTACCGGAGAGAATCATCCTTTTATCAAGGATTTTCTGTTTGTGAAGCAGTTTGAGGAGTTGGATGCCGAGGGTGAGTATATCTTCGAGGCAAAGCAGACGGTGCCTGCGCCTGCTCAGTTCCTTGCAGAGTTGTTTCGTGGCAAGAATGCCGAGAATACCCGCAAGTTCTATCCTAACACCACTCAGCTGATTGAAGACATAGCCCAGGCTTATCGCACCTTCTTCCAAGAGATTTATGCAGCCGGTTGCCGCACCATCCAGCTCGATGATTGCACCTGGGGAATGATTGTGGATAGTGATTACTGGAAAGCAAAGGTTGGCAACGGCTTCACCCTTGAACAGGAAGCTCTGCAATATCTGAAGGTGAACAACCTTGCCATCGAGGGCAAACCGGAGGGATTGACTATCAACACCCACGTATGCCGAGGCAATTATCATTCCTGCTATGCCACCAAAGGTGCCTACGATGCCGTAGCTCCTTATCTTTTCGCTCATGAGGATGTGGATACCTTCTATCTGGAGTATGATGACGAGCGTTCGGGTGGTTTCGAGCCTTTGAAGTATGTGGCAGATGGCAAGAAGGTGGTTCTGGGTTTGGTAACCTCTAAATCTCCTGTGTTGGAGGATAAGGCTACGGTCATCGCCAGAATCCACGAAGCTGCCAAGTATATTTCTCTCAATCGCTTAAGCCTCAGTCCTCAATGCGGTTTCGCCTCTTGCGAGATCGGTAATAAATTGAGCGATGCTGAGCAATGGGCAAAGATTGATCTGGTTAGAGAGATTTCCGAGGAAGTTTGGGGAGAATAAAAGGTATTATTAAAACTCTACACACCCTGAGCTTTTGTAAGTTAGCCCTACACGCCCTGAAAGGGCAGAAGCTCCTAGCCCAGGGCAGCGCCCTGGGTTACGCATAAGCAAGAATGTCGCCCTGTAAGGGCAAAAGCTTTATATACGATTTATAAATGCTTTTGCCCTTTCTTCTTCCTCCTTTTTAATATGATGTAGCCGGAAAGCAAAACCAGCGTAATCAGCAAGCCGGAGATGAAGACGAAAAGGTCGGAAAGGGGACCTAAGAATGGAGAATAGCATCTACCTACGTGAAGCTCTAATGCCACATTCCAAAGCGACATTGGGGTGGCAGAAAGCAACTCGGGGGTAGATGCTGTTTCACCTAAGCTCGCCCCTTTGCTATAATCGAAAATCACTTCTTTTCCTCCAAAGAAGTCCTTGGAATAACCGCTAACCAAAGAACTGGAAATCGGAATCATCGATTTTCCTTGGTTGGCTTTCCCCGTAAAATAATCTACTATCAGATTCTTTTCCGGATTCCAACGGAACATGCCGCTGAATGATCCTATCAGCCAACCACCCTTGCCATCACTCTCGAAAACATTCACTCCCATCGGACTTACCTTTGGTGCCTTCTCCTTATTTAATAAGATAGGTTTATGCTGGAAATGCTCATCCACTCTCAGGAATCCTTCTGAGGTAGAAACAAGCCAGTTGCCCTCTGCTGCATCCCATCGGATGGCGCGAAGTTTATCGTGCCAGACATTTCCATCCTTCACCTTTTCTGTGGTTTTGTTCATTGCCAGAGGTATCATCAAAGGTGGTCGGAGACACATACCTGTTATTGACAGCCAAAGCGTAAGGATGATAGTCGTGTATCCTAATTTATTATGCCATTTGGCATGGAAAACCATCTGTTTGCCAAGCTTCTGCATCTTTTCTCTTGCCTGTAATCTCTTCTGTCGGCGGATACGGTAAGGAAGAATGAATAGGATGATGCCCGTAATCGACAAGATGATGAGCACGATGGCGATGGCATCCACCACCAATCTTCCGGCTAATCCGAAGAAAGCACCGCTATGCAGGTTCCAAACGGTCTTGAAAAGGGTAACTTCCGGAACAAAACCTTCTGGTTGACCGATGATTTTGCGGGTAACATTCGTCTTTTCGCTGATAGCATCCCTCTTTTCGTTGGCTGCATCCGTCTTCTTTCCGGATATTTCATAAACGGCAGAACGGGTCATGGCGATGATGCTTGTGCTGTCTTTGGTCAATGTAATGTCGGCGATACGCTCTTCATTATCTGCGAGCGGAAACTTCTTCCATTCTTTTCCATCAAAGCGATATACATCCATCATGGCTGCACACCAGATTTCTCCGTTTTTCGTCTGCACGATGTTGCGGATATTCCTGCCATCCACGTTCTTGGGTAATCCCTTATTAAAGTCTTTCCAGGTTTTCATCTCTGCATCGGTAAGCCATACGCCACCATAACCATACGCCAGGATGGAATCATCAGATGTCTTGATAGAACCCTTGATGATGCCGTTGTTGAAATTCTTGATATGATAAGCCGATGGCATCAGACTTCTGCTTACTTCACAACCGGCGAATAGCTGGCGATGATTCAGAATAATGCCTGATACGCAGAATACCAACATGAATACTGACAGTACAAGTCCTAACCAACGATGGTATTTCTTCCATGTAAAACGTTTCTTCTTTTTATCTCTCATTTTTGTAATTCTATAATTGGAGTGCAAAGGTAAGAAGATTTATGGAATTCTGCAATACCCAAAAATAATGATTTAGGATGCTTCTGTTTTTTCTAATCTTTAGTTTCTTCACTTTTTCACTAAAAAGAACGCATAAAAAGGCAAAAAATAGCGAAATAGAGCATTTGTTTTGAGTTTCAAGTGGTTGTGGCAGTCGTTGGCTTTAGTT
>OIZT01000813.1_pt1 | contig 16691 bp, 14 predicted proteins | sample 1588611 | NCBI WGS metagenome assembly OIZT01 (sample SAMN03283278) | human gut metagenome | biome: human-associated habitat; material: feces | host: Homo sapiens | place: Peru | collected 2012
GCTTCAGAGGAATATTCCAGATCGGGAAAGTCTCAAATTTGGCATAGCCGGCCTTGATGCCACGCTTCACAGCTTCCTTGCCGCAGACGGCCAGGAAGGTGGGCTTGTCGTCCTTGACGGAGGCCAGAACAGCCACCACATTGGGCTCCTTATCCCGGAGCATATCGCCCATCTGGCGCAGTCTGGCGGGGTCGGCCTTGGGCAGGACGGTGGTCATGACCCGCAGGCCCTTGATCTCGTGGGCGCCGAAGAGGAAGCGGTCCACTTCCCCGGCAGACTCCTTGGCCCGATACTGCTCGATGGCCCGGCGGAGCTCCTTGATCTCGTCCATATGGGACTGGAGCCTGTTCGCCAGATCCAGGGGCTTGACCTTCAGGCGGGAGGATACCTCGCTCAGCAGAGCCCGGTTGGCCTCCAGCTTCTTCAGGCACAATTTGCCGGTAAAGGCCTCGATCCGGCGGACACCGGAGGCCACGGAGCACTCACTCTCGATTTCGAAGGGACCCACCTTGGCGGTGTTGTCCAGATGGGTGCCGCCGCAGAACTCTACGGAGTAGCCGCCCATGTTGACCACACGGACCACATCGCCGTACTTCTCGCTGAACAGGGCAGTAGCCCCCAGCTTCTGGGCCTCCTCAATGGGCATCTCCCGGGTGACAATGGGGTAGCCCTCCAGGATGGCATTCTGGACGATGGAATTGATCTTGGCCAGCTCCTCGGGGGTAACGGCGGAGTAGTGGGTAAAGTCGAAGCGCAGGTAGTCCGGCTCCACCAGAGAACCGGCCTGATGCACGTGGTCGCCCAGGACGCTGCTCAGAGCCTTCTGCAGCAGGTGCGTGGCAGAGTGGGCCCGCATAATGGCCTTCCGGCGATCCACATCGATGGAGGCGCAGACAATGTCGTCTACATGGATGGTCCCCCGGTTCAGCTTGCCGTAGTGCAGGTACTTGCCGCCCTTGTCCTTCTGAACATTGGAAACCTCGAACCGGCTCTCTCCCAGCATGATGACGCCGGTATCGGCCACCTGGCCGCCCATTTCGGCATAGAAGGGAGTCTTGTCCAGCACCAGAATGCCGGTCTCGCCGCCGGAAATAGCACCGGACACCTCGTCTCCCTCGCAGATGGCCAGGACCTTGGCCTCGCAGTTAAAGCAGTCATAGCCCACAAACTGGGTGGGGGTGTTGTCCAGGCCCAGATCGATGCCGGCCCAGGCCAGGTCCCCCAGTGCCTTCCGGGCCTCTCTTGCCCGGACCTTCTGCTCCTGCATCAGCTTCTCAAAAGCGGCCTGATCCAGGGTCATGTCTTCGTCAGCCACCATTTCCAGGGTCAGGTCGATGGGGAAGCCGTAGGTATCGTAAAGCTTGAAGGCATCGGCGCCGGAGAACTCGGTCTCTCCCTTGGCCTTGTGCTCTGCCAGCATATCGGCAAAGATCTTCATGCCGCCGTCAATGGTCCGGGCAAAGTTCTCCTCTTCTACCTTCACCACCTTGGTGATGTAGCCGCAGCGCTCCCGCAGGTAGGTGTAGTGGTTCTCGTTCTCGTGGACCACGGTCTCCACCACCTGGTGCAGGAAGGGATGGTTCACGCCCAGGAGCTTGCCGTGACGGGCAGCCCGGCGAAGCAGACGGCGGAGCACATAGCCCCGGCCCTCGTTGCTGGGCAGGACACCGTCAGCGATCATGAAGGTAGAGGCCCGGATGTGGTCGGTAATGACCCGCAGGGACACGTCCATCTTGACGCTCTGGCCATAGCTTGCGCCGGTGATCTCCGTGACCTTGTTGGTAATGTTCATAACGGTGTCCACATCGAAGAGGCTGTCCACATCCTGGCACACAACGGCCAGACGCTCCAGGCCCATGCCGGTGTCGATGTTCTTGTGGGCAAGCTCCGTGTAGTTGCCCTGGCCATCGTTATTGAACTGGGAGAACACGTTGTTCCAGACTTCCATATACCGGTCGCAGTCGCAGCCCACGGTGCAGCCGGGCTTTCCGCAGCCGTACTTCTCGCCCCGGTCGTAGTAGATCTCACTGCAGGGACCGCAGGGGCCGGAGCCGTGCTCCCAGAAGTTGTCCTCCTTGCCGAAGCGGAAGATCCGGTCGGCAGGGACACCCACTTCCTTGTTCCAGATATCGAAGGCCTCGTCATCATCCACATAGATGGAAGGATACAGCCGGTTCTTGTCCAGGCCCACCACCTCGGTCAGGAATTCCCAGCTCCAGTGGATGGCTTCCCGCTTGAAATAGTCGCCGAAGGAGAAGTTGCCCAGCATCTCGAAATAGGTGCCGTGGCGGGCGGTCTTGCCGATATTTTCAATGTCGCCGGTACGGATGCACTTCTGGCAAGTGCAGACCCGGTGACGGGGGGGCTCCACCTCGCCGGTGAAGTAGGGCTTCATAGGCGCCATGCCGGAGTTGATCAGCAGCAATGACGCGTCATTCTGGGGGATCAGGGAAAAGCTGGGCAGCCGGAGATGGCCCTTGCTCTCGAAGAAAGAAAGGAACATTTCCCGCAGTTCATTTACGCCGTAAGGCTTGGGATCCATGGGTATTACCTCCAATATTTCTATTATGCAAAAAATAAACCCCGCCCCTACTGCTAGGGGCGGGGCAACACTCTATCCCGCGGTACCACCCTAATTATCCGAAAAACCGGACATCTTAGACGCTCTGTAACGGGAGCATCCCGCCCCGGTCCTCCCGGGGGACGCCGGAAATGGCGCACAGCACGCTTACCTCGGGGCTCTCACCAAATCTCCCCTTCGCTGAAAGGCACCGTCGCTGCTTGGTTTCCGCATTGTCTTTGCATATTCGGTGCTATTTTAATCACTTTGAGGGACTTTGTCAAGAATTATTTTCAAATATGCTCTTTCAGCCAAGCGATCATCTGGCTTCTTCCTTCCTCCGTCAAAACGAAGGTCTCCTCCCCTTCCATGGTGCTTTTTTCGTAGCAGAAGGGGCCGTGCCAGTAGGTCACGTGGATACGGCTGGCCTCATAGTCCACCTCTTTTGGGGTAGCCATGACCACCTCCGGGGCAGCACGGAAGCGGAAAGCGCCTACGGAGCCGGTAAAAATATTGTTCATGGCGAAGGTATGCAGGGTGGGGATGAAGGGCACGTCTTCTTCGATTTCGGTCCGTTCTTCTTCCATGATCTTACCCCATCAGACTCTCCATCTCGTCCAGCAGCTCACCAAAAAGGGCCAGGGCATCATTGACAGGCTGGGGGCCGGTCATATCCACACCGGCACCCTTCAGCAGATCAATGGGGCTCTTGGAGCAGCCGCCGGAGAGGAAGCCGAGATAATCCTTCACAGCCGGTTCTCCCTCGGAAAGGATCCGGCGGGACAAGGCGATGGCGGCGGCATAGCCGGTGGCGTACTGGAAGACGTAATAGTCGTAGTAGAAATGGGGGATCCTCGCCCACTCAATGGCGATCTCCTCGTCAACCTCCATGTCGGGGCCGTAGTACAGTTCTGCCAGACGCCTGTACTCCGCGCAGAGCACATCCGCCGTGAGGGTCTGTCCCGCATCCACCATCTGGCCGATGGTCTTTTCAAACTCGGCAAACATGACCTGCCGGTAAATGGTGCCTTTGAACTGGTCCAGGAAGTAGTTGATCAGGTAGGCCCGCTCCTTTTTGTCCCGGGTCCGCTTCAGGAGATACTCCATCAGCAGCGCCTCGTTGCAGGTGGAGGCTACCTCCGCCACGAAGATCACATAGTCCGAGTCAATGGGGTTCTGGTGCTTGTTGGAGAGGTAGGAATGCAGGGCGTGACCCATCTCATGGGCCAGGGTGAACTCACTGTCCAGAGATCCGGTGTAATTCAGCAGCACATAGGGGTGGACCTTGGTTCCGGCGGAGTAAGCGCCGGTGCGCTTGCCCCTGTTCTCGTAGACATCGATCCACCGGTTGTCGAAGCCCTCTTTCAGAATCTTCCGGTAATCCTCCCCCAGGGGGTGCAGCGCGTCATACACCGTCTGCTTTGCCTGCTCGTAGGGAATGGACTTGTTCAGGTCCTGGACAAGGGGCGTATAGATATCATAGAAATGGAGCTGGTCTACCCCCAGCAGCTTCTTGCGCAGGCGGACATAACGGTGCATCTTATCCAGATTCCGGTGAACCGCCTCAATCAGATTGTCGTAGACGCTCAGGGGCACATTGGTGCCGTCCAGAGCCGCTTCCCGGGCGCTGGAATACTTCCGGGCGGTGGCATAGAACTTCTGCTGCTTGTTCTGGGCATCCAGGAGTCCTGCCGCAGTGTTGCGCATTCCGTTCAGGGTGTGATAGAGGTTTTCATAGGCGCTCTTGCGCAGGACCCGGTCGCCGCTTTCCTCCAGGGGGACAAAGGTGCTCTGGCTCAGGCTGTGGGGCTTCCCTTCCGAATCCACGGCATCGGGATAGGTCAGGTCGGCGTTGAGGAGGCTGCTGTAGATGCTGTCCGGAGCCCCGGCCATTTCCGCGGCGGCGGCCAGGAGCCGCTCCTCGGCGGCAGACAGGGTGTGGGCCTTTTTCCGGCGCTGGTCCGTCAGATACCGGCGGTACCGCTCCAGCCGGGGGCAATCGGCGTAAAAGCCCTCCAGGCTTTCCTCGGGGATGGCCATGATCTCCGGGGTAGCAAAGCTCAGTCCGGCGCTGAGCTCCGTCACAGCGCTGATGAACTTGCCGTTCATGGCCTGATAGTTTGCGTCCCGGGTATCCTGGTCCCCCCGGCGCATGGCGTAGTTGCCCAGACTCTCCGCCTGGGTATCCAGCTCCTCCAGCAGGGCCAAAAAGGCGCAGAGGGTCTGGCCGTTCTGGGCCAGCCTTCCCTCGAACTCGGAAAGCTCCGGCATCCGGGCCTGCATCCGGGCCAGGGCCTTCTCCCAGTCGGCATCTGTGGCATACAGGTCTTCCAGGGCCCAGGTATCTTTCAGGGGAATATCCTTCCGTTCACGAATGGTTTCAGACATGATGATCCTCCAGCTTTTTCTGTTTCTTTTTATTATACCACAGATTGCACAAATTTCAAATGGCCGGGACAATTATTCTCTATGTTGTATTTTTATGCGTTCTATGTTATATTATTCAGGGTGATTGTATGAAAAATCAATTATTTGGCGTGGTTACGCTGCTTGGCGCCACGCTGATCTGGGGCTCCGCCTTTATTGCCCAGAGCGTGGGCATGGATTCCATCGGGCCCTTTACCTTCCAGTTTTTCCGCTGCGGCCTGGCCGTGCTGTTTCTGTTTCCGCTGTCCTTCTTTATGGACCGGAAAAAAGGCACCGCCCTGTGGAAGCAGGAGTGGACCAACCCCGGCCTGTGGCGCTCCGGTCTGATCTGCGGCACCGCGCTTTTCGTTGCGGCCAGCCTGCAGCAGATGGGCCTGGTGTATACCGATGCCGGAAAGGCCGGCTTTCTTACCGCCATGTACATTGTGTTCGTCCCCTTTCTGGGGCTTTTTACCGGCCAGAAGCCGGGGCGCAATGCGGTGCTGAGCCTGATCCCCGCCGTTGTGGGCCTGTATCTTCTGAGCTGGACGGGCAGCGGCAGCATCAACAAAGGAGACCTGATGCTTCTCGGCTGCGCCGCGGCCTTCTCCGTGCAGATCTTGCTGATCGACCGGCACTGCGGCCAGCTGGACGGGGTGAAGCTTAACTGCATCCAGGCCACTGTGGTAACGGTCCTTTCCCTGCCCTTTGCCCTGCTGACGGAGCAGATCCGCTTTCAGGATATCCTCTCCGCCGCAATGCCCCTGGCCTATGCTGGCATTCTCTCCATGGGCGTGGCCTATTCTTTGCAGATCGTGGGCCAGCGCCGGGTGCCCCCTACGGCGGCGGCCCTGCTGATGAGCCTGGAGTCCGTTTTCGCCGCTCTCTTCGGCTGGCTGCTGCTCCACGAAACCATGACGGGCAGCGAGCTCTTCGGATGTGCCCTGGTCTTCTGCGCGGTGATCCTCTCCCAGCTGCCGGAGCGGAAGGCCTCCAAAAGCCCAGCCTTATAAAGCAATCCCCGGATTTTCGTTTTCTCTGAAAATCCGGGGATTTTTTTACCTATTTACTGTATTTTGCTGTCCAGCTCTCTTTGCCACAGATAAAATGCCTCCGTAGGTGCCTTGGCCCGCTTCCGGAGCTGATACTGGTGGAGATCATAGAGCTCTTTTTCGCCGCCCTCCACGTCCAGCTCCATCCGTCTGGCCACATCCTGGCACTCTGAGCAGAGATTGACCTTGCCCTCTCCGTCTCCCATGGAGTAAAACATATCCAGCAGTCTTTTCTTTTTTCCACAGCAATCGCAAATCATGACAGCATCCCCCCTGGATTATCTTTGATTGATTGTATTATACCGTTGATTCCGGAAAAAGTCCAGCGTGATATTTTCTTTCGTCCTTGCATTATCCTTTCATTCAGAAACAACGCCCACTCTTGTTTCCGCTTCTTGCTCATTCTCGGCGTGGTTATGTATTGAATTATGGTTTTGGGGTAACAAAAAACACCGTATTTCTACGGTGCGTTCTGTCAGATATATTCTGTTTTATGATAGCAGAAAACTGGAATTCACAGTTCTTCCATCCTTCCCATCTTCAGCGCCATAACAAGAGTTCCGGCTGCCATCACAAAGACACCAATTTCAATCACATAGATGGGAAGAAGCGCCGGACCTGCCACGGCAAAGAAGTCCACGATAAAATGAATCCCATATGCAAGAACCGCTGTAAAAGCCGCTGTCCTGCATTTGCCTGCCTTTACCGCCCGGTAGATCAGCAGTGACAACCCGATATGCAGAATGATGGCACTGATTCTTTCGATTCCGCTTACAAAAAAGAGTGGTGCCGGTGTTGTCCATAGGGCCGACAGCTGTGACACGGTCTGGTTTGCAGACTCAGCAGAAAGTGCCGCCAGCGTATTCTGCATGGCTCCGCTGTTGATCATCAGCATGGACACAAGATTGCTGATTCCGGAGAGTCCTCCGATCAGAATGGCCTCCACACCGCCATGCCCGATTCCATACATCAGTGCATTGGGAAAATCCAGCCATTTCTTCATCCAGAATTTCATGGCAATCAGTCTTCCGGTCTCTTCAAAAACCGCTGCAGCCAAAGCCGCGTACACATAGTAAAGCCATGGCCTGCTCTGTGCGTTCAGTCCGCAGAACTGAATGACAAGAACATGCAGCTGCTGCTCCAACAGCATGGCAAACAGCAGATAGGTTCCTGCTCCGATAAAGAACGAGGAAATCCTTGCCTTAAGCTTCACCCTTCCTGCAATGAACAAAGCAATCGGTACCCCCATCGAGAGGACAACGGAGCAGATAACTCCCGCTATCGCCAGACCTGATATTGTGTTCAATTCCATCTTTATACCTCCCTGATTCTCAAAAAATTCCTTTATTGTATTTGAACTGTCCATACAATATAAAGCCTAATCCGACGATAGCTGCTGGAAGAATGATATAATCTATAATTATTTCACTCCAAAACGAAACAATAAAACCTAATACAAGAGATATTCCTATAATCAGCGTTCCTGTGCCGACTGTTTTTCCATACTTTGGTATATCTTCCTCCTTTACTTTTCGCCTGTTATAAGAGTGAATTGTGCTGATATTGCCTTTGATATTTACAATTCCCACAACAGATATGAACACTCCCAAAATCAACATTATAATATTTTCCATAATGACCTCCTAAAAATAGAATAGTTCCTCAAATTTTTTGTCCAATGCAATACAAAGAATTAGAGCCAATTTTGCAGTTGGATTAAACTGTCCTGTTTCAATAGAACTAATCGTGTTTCTTGATACACCCACCATTTCTGCAAGTTGAGCTTGAGAAAGATTTGCTTCTGTGCGAACTTCCTTTAAGTGATTTTTCAGTTGTAATTGTTCTTTCATATTCTCACCTCTAAAAGGTGGCTAACAAATCCAACAAATGCCAAAATGGAAAGCACAAAAAACAGAACAGTCAAGACCAAATCGCTCTTTCGCTTCATTTTGATAAAACGAACTAACCATTGTGTTGCAATAATGCTGAAGTATATAACCCACGGACTGTAAATCATAGCATGAGCAAGCACAGAAGATAACAGCGAAAGCAAACAACACACTAAAGCACCAACTCTGCTTGCGTGACTTCCGGCTTGATATACCACTTCCATTTCAGCCAAGTCCTTATTGCGATGTTCTTTTCTGCTTGCATTTAAGATTTCGTCCTTTTTCATAAAAACACCTCCATACCAAGTTTTCTTTGCATGCTTTAATTATATATATACCAAGTTTTCTTGTCAATAGAGTTCATAAAAAAGTTACAACCGATATAATAGGTAACTTTTCTACCACTTCGATTATACTCACAACTTAATGACTTCTTATCTGCTATAACTGCATGGTACTCAAAACATCCGCCTTTTTTGATTAGCTGGATTTTTGGCACGATTTTGGGGCTGATTAGCAGGAAGGGCATTTTCATTGGCAAGAACAGCCCGTTTTCTGCTAAAAATTAGCTGGCGATTTTGTCTTATAACAACCGTTCGATTCTGGAGGGGTTGTCAAAAATCAAATTTTGGAGTAGAATTTTATCTCATACAGTGAAAGAGCTTTTTCGTAGCTTTTTATATAAGAAAAGCCGAAAACCCTTGAAAACAAAGGCTTTCGGCGTTGTTCACTGGCGTCCATAAGAGGATTTGAACCTCCGACCCCACGCTTAGGAGGCGTGTGCTCTATCCAGCTGAGCTACTGAGACGTGTCATGAGAAACAGCTTCATTAGTTTACTCAAAAAATTTAGAATTGTCAAGAAAAATCGTCACATTTTTCGGGCAGGATGGAATATACTGTCCAATAGTCTTTTGAGGAAGGAGCACCGAAACATGTTGACCCTGGTTATGGAGCCGGGAGATCTGGACGATATGATCTTCGACGAGTATGACGGCGGACCCAGCGAGCGGTGACCGCCTTGCCCTCGGCTGTGGGGATTCCCACAGCCGAGGGTTTGCTTTCAGATGAGCAGACCCAGAAGGGCGGACAGGACGATGACCTTGGGGACGCTCCATTTTCCCTTGGTGAGCAGCACCAGGGCCAGAATGCCCACGGCCAGGGCCCTCAGGGAGAAGGCACCGCCCAGGGTGTAGTTCGTCAGGCTCAATGTGATCATCACGGCGAAGATGATGCCCAGCGCCGTGGGACGGACCCCCAGCATGATGTCCTTCAGGATCTTGCTGTCCTTGAACTTCTGGAAGAAAACCGCAGCCAGGGCGCAGATGGTAAAGGTGGGCATGAGCATACCCAGCATGGAGATGACGGAGCCCATGATCCCGGCTACCCGCATACCGGCGAAGGTGGCGCAGTTCAGGCCGATGGGGCCGGGGGTCATTTCGGCAATGGCCACAATGTCCGAGACCTCGGAGGCGGTCATCCAGCCGTGGCTGACCATCTCGTCGTTGATCAGCGGCACCATGGACATGCCCCCGAAGCTGGTATAGCCGATCTGGCAGAAGCTCCAGAAGAGCTGCAACAGGGTTTCGATCATTTGGCCGCCTCCTTCCACCTGCCCATCATGAGTCCGGCAGCCACACCCAACAGGATCACCACCACGCAGTTCACGCCAAAGACCAAGTTGAGCACACAGCCGCCGATACACAGGGTGTAGCAGATCTTCTCCGGGAAGGCACCCTTGGAGAGCTTGATGGCGGCGGAGAGGATAATGGGCACCACCGCAGCCCGGACACCGTTCAGCATCTTAGCCACCCAGATATTCTCCTGAAACAGCACATAGCAGTAGGTCAGCACCGACAGGATGATCATAGGCGGCAGGACCATGCCCACCACGGAGAGCACGCCTCCCAATATGCCTGCCTGCCGGTAGCCGAACAGATAGGCCACGTTGCCGATCATGGTGCCGGGGAGGCTCCGGCCTACGCTGACGATGTCCAGCAGCTCCTCATCGGTGAGCTCCCGTTTCTGCTCCACATAGTCCTTTTGCATCTGGGCCACAATGCTCCAGCCGCCGCCGAAGGTGAACCAGCTGATGTGGAAGAAGTAGGTAAAAACCTCCCAGGTCTTTTTTAGTTTTTCTTTGTTCATATTCTAAAAATCCTTACCGAATTCTTATTTTTCGTTAATAATGCACCACGTTCTCCGCCTTGCGGATGGCCTCCAGCACGGGCCTGGCCGCCGGGGAGCGGAAATAGGCGTAGGTGGCTTCGGGCACCAGGGTTTTCAGGGTCTCCCAATCCCCGTCCTTCAGGGCGGCCCGGACGGTGGAGGCGCTGATGGCCTTGCCGCCCTGCTCCAATCTCGGGATGATCCGGCAGGCAATGCCCTGCTCCGGCAGGGCCTGGGCCATGATCCGGTTATAAATACCGGTGACCTGACTGTTGGGTTCCTCCCCTACGAAGCGGGTCGTGACCCCCAGGGCCTTGGCGATGTGGACGAATACCGCCAGGTCCAGTCTGGCGTGGCCCTGAATCACAGCTCCCTCATCCTTGAGAAAATAGCTGGGGAAGGTGGCATTGCTGATGATATAGGGGCCGGAATCATGGATGACCACATTGGGAAGGTCCGCCGTCCCCTGGCGCACCAGCTCCTTCCGCACAATAAAGGGCACCAGGCTGGCATCCTCGCTGAGGACGAAAAGGTGCAGGGTATCGCACTGCTTCCCGGCGGTCTCCACCAGATACCGGTGGCCCAAGGTAAAGGGGTTGGCGTTCATAACAATGGCGGCGGAAGTCCCCGGCCTTGCGGTCTTTTCCAGGGCCTTCAGGTAATTGGGAAATCCGTTTCGCCGGTTTTCCATAAAGACCAGGGTGCCCTCTACCCGGGCGATCTCGTAAAAGCCCAGGCTCTCAAAGAACCGGGCGGCCTTGACCTTGGTATAGAGAAACAGGTGGCTGTTGCCCCGGCCCAGCTGGTACTCCATCAGATGGGAGACGATCTCGTTGAGAAGCCCCTCCCCCTGGTGGTCTGAGCTGACGGCAAAGCACCGGAGGGTATTGCCGAAGCAGCTGCCCGTGGCAATGACCTCCCCATCCTCGTCCAGCATGGCGCTGATATAGTCCAGATTGGCGTCCCGGGTAATGCCCTCTCTGTGCAGCAGGGCGTCTACCGAGGCCAGGGTCCTTTTGTCGCCGGGAAAAACCTGGGTAATGGCGTATTCACTCATGGCTCGTCTCCTTCAAAAAATGCAGCATCAGGGTCATTGCCAGCAGGTCGGCGCAGCCTCCGGGGGAGAGATTCCCCTCCACAAACTGGCGGTTCCAGTCCTCCAGAGCCTGCCTTCCCGGGAAGGGGTCCTTTGCCAGGGCCTCTGTGACGGCTTTGGCGGCGGCCTGCTGGGCCTCCAGCCCGCCCCGGTGGATCATGTTTGTGTCCACCGTTCCGGCAATCAGGGCCATGAGGGCGGCACAGGCGGCATCATTGATGGGCAGACCCTTCTGGAGTCCCTCCTCCAGCTTGGGAAGGCCGATATCACGAACCTCCGGAAAGCCGCTGGCAGCCTGGCCCCGGACACCGGTGATCCCATAGCGCAGAAAGAGCTGCTGGCCCACAGTCTCCCCGGGGCCGGGCTTCAGGGCGCCAAAATCCTGGGTGAGCAGGTCCCGGGTCATATGGGCGCAGGTGTCCAGGATCCTCTGGGGATCTGACCACTGCTGTGGTTCCAGCCGACCCAAAGCGCCGCAGACCAGCCCCAGGGAGAAGATCGCCCCCTTATGGGTGTTTACGCCGCCGGTAGCGGCAAGCATCTCCCCTTCTGCCTGCTTTCCCGGAAACCGGAGCCGGGCGAAGGTCTCCTCTGGGGAAAGGTCCCCGGTCTCCCGGCCGATCTCCACGCACCGGGCAAAGTAAGGCCCCAATGCCAGAGCGCTGCGCTGGAAGGTGAAGAAATCCATGTCCCGATGGCTGCCGTTGTTCTCCCGGTCCACAAGCCCCGGCTTGGGTGTCACGGCTACCTCATACAAAAGGGCCTGCTGGGCCAGCCGGGAAGCAAGCAGACTGTCCCGCCGGTTCACAGCCTGGGTAAGGATCTCCTCTATCCGCTCCTGGAGCTGGGGCACGCTGTGGGTCCGGCTTCTGGCGCAGCCTGCCGCTGCCTCCCCGCAGATCAGGCACCGCCTGGGGGTCTGCCGCTGGAGCTTCTCCCCATCCGGGGACAGCACATCCATATCGTACAGGCGGCCCAGAGGGGTGCCCTCCTCCAGTTGCCAGGTCAGCTCTTTGACCTGGGAGGCGGGGGCATCTACAACGAGAATGGCCTCACTGCCCGTATATTCCCGGATGACCTCTTTGTGCAGCACCGGGATCCGGTCTACGCAAAGCACCCGCTCCAGGTCCTCCAGGCCAATGTCAAAGCCCTGGCGGATCAGAGGCGAATCCTTAATGGGTCCGGCGATGTTCATGGTAAAGGAAACCAGGGGCTTTTGAAATTTCTCCAGCAGCTCCCGCTGCCGATTTGCCCGCCGCTCCCGGGCATCCAGCATTTCGGGCAATGATACGATCATGGCGCACCCTCTTTCTATTATTAACGATCACAGTATACTACACGTGGAAGCATTTGTGAAGACTTGAAAAAACCTGCCTCCTGGGAAGAGGAGGCAGGTGATAACTCTTGGCAGCCCGAAGAGAGGGTCTCTTTCCCGGAACCTTCCCAGCATAGCTTGCGGAAAGGGACACCCCCTCCGTGCCCGGTCCACCAACCGGGGGCTCCCCTGCCCCGGTGACCCGGGGCAAAGGGAGCGGAGCCGTCAAAGAAGGATGGATTTTACAGAGGCATAATGCCGATGATGACGGCAAACAGCATGCACAGGATGGAGAACACCCAGACGTAGCCGAAGCTGGCCTTGATATGGTTCTCGATCTCCACATCGGCCAGGCCGGTGCCCAGCAGAGTAGCGGGGACCATGGGGCTGATGAAGGTAGCGCAGTTCCGGCACACCACCATGGCAATGGCGATGGGCAGAGCGTCCACACCGAAGGACTGGCCGATGGCAATGATCACAGGCAGCATACCGAAGAAGTAGGAGTCGGTATCGAAGGCCAGAGCCAGAGGCACGGACAGGACACCAATGACCAGGGGCAGGTGCTGGCCCACAGCGGCGGGCAGGATGGACTGGATGATACCGGCCAGGCAACGGACCACGGAGGGCAGGTCAACTTCCATGACCTTCACACCGGCGGCAACCAGCTTGCCGTCCTTCAGGATGAAGGAGGTGGTCAGAACGCCCATCAGCACGGCAGCGCCCATCAGGGTGGAGCACATCATGAGAGCGGGACCGGCATGGAGGTTGATGATCTTCTTGTGCATCTTAGCGGTGGCACCGTAGTTGACGAACAGAGCCACGGAAACACCCAGCATGAAGGGCACATAGGAGGGGAACACATCCCAGATCAGCATGGCGATGACAACCAGGGTCAGCAGCAGGTTGAAGGCAAAGAGCTTGGGACGGGCCAGCTCCTGCTCTTCGGCAGACTTGCTCTCAGCCAGGTCCAGGGTAGCACCGGCAGGCAGACCGGCGCCCCGCTTCTTCTCCTGGAAGCCAGTCAGAACGGCGTGGGCCAGAGCCAGGACAATGCCGAAGATCTGGATGGGGATGATGGTGTTCCACAGAGCGCCAGCCTCAATGCCCAGCACGGTAGCGGCACGCATGGTGGGACCGGCCCAGGGCATCAGGTTCAGCACGCCCATGGCCAGCACGGCGATCCGCAGCATGCTGGTGGGACGCATGTTCATCTTCTTGTAGATGGGCAGCATAGCGGGCACCACAATGCAGAAGGTGGAGGCTCCGCCGCCGTCCAGGTGGCCGATCAGGGCGATGACGCAGGTCATAACGCACACGCCCACCACATTGTTGCCGATGAGCTTCAGCAGCTTGCCGATGATCACGTCAAACATACCGGCATCGGTCATGATGCCGAAGTACAGCACGGAGAACACGAACAGGGCGGCGGTAGGAGCGGTAGAGTTAAAACCGGCCTTGATCATAGCGGCCAGGTTGTCGAAGGTGATCCGGCCGCCCAGGACCAGGATCAGGCCCAGGATAGCGGGGTACACGATGAAGGCAATAGCAGGCTGAGTCTTGCTCTTAAACAGGGTGGCAACAATGGCCACGATGGTCACAAGGCCAAGCAGGCCGACAATGGTATCACTCATTCAGGAGATTCCTTTCTTTCTTCAAATCAAATGACGCTGGGAATTCTTAAAAAAAAGGGTTGTTCTCTGTCATTGCGAGCCAGTCCTCAGACTGGCGTGGCAATCCCCCAGATTTTCCTGTTCACCGGGAGATTCCCACACCAGTGTGCCCACTGGTTCGGAATGACAGCAGACTATTCCCTATATGTTTACAGGCTCAGGGGCTTGATCTTGCGGACCACGTCCAGAATGGTGCCGTCACGGGCTTCCAGGACGGCCACCACCTTGTCCTCCCACTGGAGGTCATCGGGACGGCCCACCAGGGAGTAGGCCTTCTCCTTCAGGCTCTCAATGGAGACATGGGGAATACCGGCCTTGTCCAGGCACTCGATGAGGTCAGGACGCAGAGGATTCACGGCGATGCCGTAATCGGTGACCAGCACATCCACGCAGTCGCCGGGGGTGGTGACGGTAACCACCTTCTCGCAGACGGTAGCCATGCGGCCACGGGTCAGAGGGGTGACAATGATGCAGACCTTGGATCCGGCAGCGGTGTCGGGGTGGCCGCCGGGAGCGCCACGAAGGACACCGTCGGAGCCGGTGAGGACATTGACATTGAATCCGGTGTCGATTTCCAGAGCCGCCAGGACCACGAAGTCCAGCTTATTGACGAAAGCGCCCTTGTTGGCGGGGTTGGCATACTGAGAGGCGGACATTTCGAAGTGGTTGGGGGTCTGGTTGATGGAGTTCACGGCATCCAGGTCGAAGTCCTGGACATCGATGACCTTGCCGACCTTGCCCTTCTTCAGCAGCTCCACCATGGGGCCGCAGATGCCGCCGATGGCCCAGCCCATCTTGATGTTCCGCTCATCCATATACTTCTCCAGGAACAGGTTGGCTGCCAGAGAGGGGCCGCCTACACCGGTCTGGAAGGAGAAGCCCTCCTTGAAGTAAGGGGTAGAAGCAATGACCTTGGCCACGTTCTCGGCCATCATCAGATCCCGGGGGTTCTGGCTGATGCGGGCGGCGGCGGAGGCAATCTTCTTGGGGTTGCCGATGGAATCCACAACCACAACGGCATCCACATCAATGGCCTCCACAGAGGCGGGCATATTGGGGAAATCCACCAGGCAGTCGGTGATCACCACCACATGGTCGGCATACTTGGCGTCGGTCATGGCGTAGCCCATGGAGCCGCAGTTGCTCTTGCCGCCGATGCCCCGGCAGTTGCCCACGCAATCGGAGGTAGGAGCCGCCACAAAGGCGATATCGATGTGGACCTCACCGGCCTCAATGGCCCGGGGACGGCCGCCGTGAGAACGGATGATGGCGGGGGTCTTCAGCTTACCGGCGGAGACCACTTCGCCCATCCGGCCACGGATACCGGAGGTCTGGATGCCGATGACCTTGCCCTCTTCAATGTAGTCGGCAATGGGGTCGTGGGCGCTGCCCAGAGAGGTGGCGGCGATGGTCAGGTCCTTCAGGCCCAGCTCCTCAATGGCGGCCTTCATGACCATGTTCACCACATAGTCGCCGTCCCGCAGATGATGGTGGAAGGAGAAGGTCATGCCGTCCTTGGCACCGCAGGCCTTCAGGGCCTCCGTGATAGAGGCCAGGATCTTGGACTCCTGGGGCTTCTCGTACCGGCGGGTGGTGGGAGCGGCCTTGTGCAGGTACTTGCCGTCCATATAGTTCTTGCCCTGGTAAACTTCCTTGCCGTTTACCAGCAGCTCATCAGGAATATCTCTGCCTACTGCGTTAATCATACCAGATCCCCCTCATACATACCGCAGGCCTTGGCCAGCCGGAGTGTCCGCTCCGCGCCGGGAATAAAGGCGATATCGATCATCTTGCCGTTCACCGTGAATACGCCGACACCGGCAGCGGACTGCTCCTTGTAAGCTCTTACAATGGCTTCCGCCTGCTTGACTTCCTTCTCGGTGGGGGCGAATACCTCGTGGACCAGGCGGATCTGCTTGGGGTTGATGAGGCTCTTGCCGTCAAAGCCCATGGCCTTGTTCTGCAGGACCTCGGCCTTGAAGCCCTCGTTGTCGTCCAGGTCGGTAAACACGGTGTCGAAGCACTGGATACCGGCGGCACGGGCGGCCAGCAGCATCTGCCCCCGGGCGGCCAGCATATCCACGCCGTCAGGCTGGAAGGTGGTCTGCATGCACTTGCGGAAGTCGCCGCCGGAGATGGCCACGCCGAACATCCGGTCGGAGGCGGAGCAGATCTCGTAGGCGTTCAGGATGCCCTTGGGGCTTTCCAGAGCGGCCATCAGCAGGGTTCTGCCAACTTCCACGCCGAATTCCTTCTCGGCGGCTTCCACAGCGGCTTCCACCACATGGACATCCTTGGCGCTTTCGCACTTGGCGATCCGGATGCCGTCGGCACCACCGGCCACGCAGACCCGGATGTCCTCCTGCCAGTGGGGGGTATCCAGGCCGTTGATCCGGACGATGACCTCGGTAGAGCCGTAGTCAATGGTGGTCAGGGCATGGTACAGACTGAACCGGGCGGAATCCTTCTGATTCTCGGCCACCGCATCCTCCAGGTCCAGCATAATGGAGTCGCATCCGTAGATGTAGGCATCCTT
>OIZT01000818.1_pt1 | contig 16569 bp, 16 predicted proteins | sample 1588611 | NCBI WGS metagenome assembly OIZT01 (sample SAMN03283278) | human gut metagenome | biome: human-associated habitat; material: feces | host: Homo sapiens | place: Peru | collected 2012
CCCCGCTTGGGAACGAGTGGATGCGACTACCCTGGTCGCATTGAGTTTGACAAGACACATTTTCAAAAATGCTTTTGAAATAGCGGTAGGAGACGGGGCGGTGGCTGCATTGACAAGTGATGATAATCCGTATATACCTGATGATCATAAAAATAATGCTCCCGTGCTGAAGGTTCTAGAACATTTGAAAAATATTTCGGATGGTCATGCAAAGAACGATGAAGAAGACGGGCGGTTGGATTTGAACTAATGGTGATTGGATGTGAAAACAAAACATGAAGAAGTAGGCATAGGCAATAGAGGTCAAGCTGTCGTGGTGTGACAACTTCTTGAAGGAGATTTTAGTACTGCATAAGAACTCTTGAGTAAAAGTTCATGAATCCATGATCAGACCAACGGAGCGAGAAATGAAAAGTCGTAAGGTGAACCCAGGTAACGAGAAGTCAATTCCCGGAATAGCAGATGAAATGGCACGCACGGCGGTCAAGTCCTTGTGCAAGGACGGGAAGCTGACGCCGCAGGGGCGGAGCCTTGCGAAGTTAATGGATCGGATAATGCCCGATGAGAAGGTGGATGAGTGGGGATGGAATCTCTCGCGCAAGGAACGGGCGGCGATCAAGCGACGGGCGGCGGAGAAGAAGGCCGCCGAGGAGAAGAAGAAAGCGGAGGCGCGTGCCCGCGCCGCATATCGGCGGAAGCAAAGGAAGCTTGAAGAGAACGGCTTATTGGAGGGGTTTGCGCAAATCAACTGGGCGTTCATGGCGGCGCGTGACGAACTGAAGCGACGCGGGTTTTCGCTGGAGTTGATGAACAAGCTCAAGGGGGATATCGTGGCGCGAATCTCGCCTTGGAACAAACAGCATCACGCCGACTACGTGAACTATTTCATCTACCAGTACTACCTTTCGTGCAGCGAGGTGCAGATTGAAACGCTGCCTGCCGATCAACAGGAAACGGCGCGGAAGGAATGGGAGAAAGTCCTACGCCCGTTCAAGCGCCGCGAACCATGGCTGTGCCCGGCGCGGAGATGAGGTGTGATATAATCGTCTGAAAGGTACGGCATGAAACGAGAACCGCAGATAGTAGAGTTCAAGCAGTCGTGGCACGACGAGTACTTGAAACATGGCGTATGCCACGATCGTTCGGGTTCGACGAAGCAGGAACTGACGGGAATTGCCTTGCAGCAGTTCATCCTGAAGAAGATGGGGCGCACATGGGATGATGTAGGGAATGAACGTGCGACGATTGAGGATATTGATCGCGTGGCTATTGATTATTTCCCCAGAGAAGTTGACGAAACTTCGTATTGCAGACATCTCGTGTGGATCGGGGACCTTTCTGCAAGTGTCGATTGAAAAAGTAAGTGGGCGGGGGCGACGGAAAAACCTGCCCGCTTAGTCGTGCAAACGGAAGCGCCCACTTTCCCCTGCGGGCGGGAAATGGCATCCTTCGCGCAGGCGCGGCAATTCCGCCGCGCCGCAACGAAGAAAGGATGCCGACACGGCGATCAAGAAGGAGAAGGACAAGCACCTGACGGACGACCTGCGCCTTGCGCTGGAAGCCGCCCTGCGCGAGCGCAAGTCGCCGTCGCAGATCAGGCGCGAGACGGGGATACCCCGCTCGACCGTCAAGCGGGAGGTAATGAACCGCCGCGTGGAGTCCGCCAAGACGTTCTACGGGCGCAGGTTCAACCCGTGCGTCCACCGCGACGAATGCCGCGCGACGGGCCTGTGCGGGAGGCCGGGCTGCCCGCGGGGCTGCGCGAGCTGCGGCATCAGGTGCCGCGGGGGCTCGTGCCCGCGCTTCGAGGAGGAGCGCCGCCCGCGCCTCGCCGCCGCGCCCTACGTCTGCAACGGCTGCCCCGACGAGCAGCGCTGCCGCCTGCGCAAGCACTACTACCTGCACAAGATTGCGCACGAGGGCTACCGCAGGACCCTGACGGAGTCGCGGCAGGGCGTCAACCTCACCGAGGGCGAGCTTCGGGCCATCAACGAGACCCTCGTCCCCGCGCTCAACAGAGGGCAGAGCCCGCACCACGCCATGGTCTCCGCCCCTGCGTCGTTCGGGATATGCGAGCGCACCGTCTACAACTACGTCAACGCAGGCGTCCTGTCCGCCAAGCGCCACAACCTGCCCATGGCCGTGCGCTACAAGAAGCGCAGGGGCGGGGCGCGCCCGTCGAGCACAAGGTGGACCGCCACTGCGCGGAAGGACGCCCGTGGGGCCCCTTCCAGGACTTCCCCGCCGAGAACCCGGGCGTGCAGGTCCCGGAGCCCGACACGGTGGAGGGCGGCAGGCGCGACAAGTGCGTCCTGCCGACGGCCATGTTCGCGAGGCAGGGCTTCATGTTCGCAAGGCCCATGCCGGGGAAGTGCGCGCAGCACGTCGCCGACGCGTTCAACTGGATGTGGCGCGCGCTCGGGAACGCCGCGTTCCGCATGCTGTTCCCCGCCGTCCTCGCGGACAACGGCACGGAGCTCTCCAACCCCCTCGCCATCGAGACGTCGCCCGGGGACGGCACGAGGCGCACGCGCGTGTCCTACACCCGCCCCTACACCGCCACCGACAAGGCGCACATCGAGCGCAACCACGAGTACGTCCGGCGCGTCGCCTTCAAGGGCGAGAGCTTCGATTCGCTCTCGCAGACGCAGGTGGACCTGATGATGTCGCACGTCAACAGCTACATCCGCGCGTCGCTGATGGACGACGACAGCCATCCTTGCAGAACGCCGTACGAGAGGTTCGCCTTCGAGTACGGCGAGGAGATCGCGCGCAGGCTCGGGATCGTCCCGATCCCGCTCAGGGAGGTGACGCTCCGACCGAAGCTCCTCGAAGTGAGGTAGAGCCCCGAGCGCATGGCCGGACAGGGGCCGGAACCAGGGGATGCCCAGTTAGTACCTCGGAAAGCGAATCCTGCGCATCTTCACGGCCTTGCCATGCCCGCTTTCTCCTGCAAAAGTGCCCCAAAGACCGTCAAACACATGCCGAACTCAAGCTATTCAGAGACAACTCGTGCAGGAAAACCCCAGAAACCATCGATGTTTGCCGATCGTCCGTCGCCCCTGCCCACTTACCTTTGCAATCGATAGGAATTTTTTATGCGGGTTTTAGTGTCCGTCGCGTCCGCCCCCCTTCGGCTTTTCCTTCATTCCCACGCCGAGGGCGTTCTGGATCCGCACGATCAGCGTCCAGGGGAAGAGGGCGAAGACGAGCGCCTTGGCGGCCTCGCGCATGCGGATTCCAAGCGGCGGCGTCGAACGCTTCGAGAAGTCGTAGGCAATGCCGTTCTCCTTCAGCGCGCGCACGCCCCACGGTTCCCAGTAGCCCTTGTGGACCGCATCGACGAAGGGGAACTCGCGCGTGGGCGTGACAAGGAGAGGGCGCGTCTCGCCCGCCAGCATGAAGGAACCCAGCCGTTCAAATTCCCAGGCGCTCCGATTCCGCACGGCCAGACCGCGCAGATAGCCGCGGTTCCAGATCCCCGCCTGGCAGGTCACGCAGTAGGCGACGTTCTTCGGGAACGCAAACAGCCGATCCTCCCCCGACCCGAACGGCATGCTGCCAGGCGGATTCGGATTGAGCCGCAGGTTGGCGGCGTCGAACGCCTTTGCCTGTTCCAGACGGCGGAGAAACTGCGCCGTGTCGACGGGGCGGACAAGGTAGTAGTCGTCCATCATCAGCAGCACGTAGGGCGTCGCAATCCGGTCAAGCGCCTCCACGAGCATTTCGCACCAACACTTGCCCTTCCCCGTCAGCACCACCCGGTCAAACCCCGCCACCGGCAGCGTCTCCGTTACGAGAACCGTCTCGAACGGACAGTCCGGCCAGAACTTACGCCGGAGCGCGACGTGGGGCCCGACGACGTCGAGGTAGGCGTCGCAGGACGCGACGAGAACTGTACAATCCGAATTCTTCATACTGATGGCGGAAGTATAGCACACGCCCTGGCCCGGAGGCGAGCCCGCATTGACCCCATCGGGAGAATCGGCTACAATCTCGCCATGCCCAACAGCTCCACGACGCCTCCTTCCCTCCACCGCCGCATCGGCCTCGCCGTCTCCGGCGGCGCCGACTCCACCGCCCTTCTCGTCCTGATGGCCGACCTCCGCGCGGCGTTCAACTTCGATGCCGTCGTCCTGCACGTCGACCACGGGCTCCGTCCGGACTCCGCCACCGACGCCCGGTTCGTGAAACGCCTCGCGGCGGACTTCGGACTCCCCTTCCATGCAACCCGCGCGCACATTGTCCGCCAGCCGCGCGAGTCGCTTGAAATGGCGGCCCGCCGCGTACGCCTCGCGTTCTTCGCGCGCATGGCGAAGCGCCTCCGGCTCGATGCCATCGCCACGGGCCACCACGCCGACGACGTGGCCGAGACCTTCCTCCTCCGCCTCGCGCGCGGTGCGGGTCCGGACGGCCTCGCCGGCCTCAAGCGCATCTCCCACGTCGGCCCCCTCACCTTCATCCGCCCCCTTCTCGACCTGCGCGACGCCGACCTGCGCGCCTTTCTCGCGCGGCGCGGCATCGCCTGGCGCGAAGACGCCACCAACACCGACCTTTCCATCCCCCGCAACAAGGTGCGCCATCTCATCCTCCCCTGGCTGCGGACGCACCTCGACCCACGCCTCACCGAACACCTCTGCAAGACGGCCGCCATCCTCCGGGGCGAGCTGGTGCGCCCCGCCCCGGAAGCCGATGCGCAGGAGAAGGCCCCGCCGCCCCGCTCGTTCACGCTGACGGTCACGCCGTCCACGGGCTTCATTCGCCACCCCCCCTCCGCCATCGGCACGCTCCCGGTGGCCTGCGAACTGTCCCGCACCAAGCTTGCGGGACGCACGCTGGCGCTGCGTCCGTGGCGCGCCGGCGACCGCATCGCCCCCACGGGCATGGGTGGGCGGTCGCGCAAGCTCCAGGACGTTTTCGTCACCGCCAAGGTCCCGCCCGGAATCCGCGCCACCCTTCCCGTCCTCGCGGACGCCGCGACGGGCGACATCCTCTGGGTCCCCGGCTACCGCATTGCCGAGGCGGTCGCCGTGGAATCGGCAACCGCCCCAAGCTGGACCTTCAGGCTGGAAGGGAGAAACTAGAACTGGTAGGACATCGTGACGGCCACGGCGTGCGAGAGACCGTTCTTCGTCTCGAACTTGTACTGGTTGCCGAGGTCGTCCTTCACGCCCAGCGATTCGCCCGCCATGAACACGAGGCCATAGCTCACGGAAAGATCGACCGGACCGAGCTTGTAGCCGAGGCCGACGGTGCCGATCTGGCGGTCGCCGGGCGGCAGCATCGTCGTGCCGTGGTACTTGCTGCACGGATCCTGGTCCCAGACGTAGGACATCATGACGGTCAGTTCGTCGGTCAGGTCGTACGCCGCGCCGAAGCCGATACGCCAGGTGTCGTTCCACTTCAGCGGCACGTCCTTGTCGTTGTCACCGGGCAGGTTGAAGTGCAGGTTCTGGATGCAGGACCACTGCGTCCAGACCGCCGCGACGCCCAGGTGGAACCGGTCGGTGACGTCGTAGTTGAGGCCCATCGTGAGCGACTGCGGAAGGCGCAGCGAGCAGGACGCGGCGCCGTCGGCGCTGTCCGCCCCGTCCCTGACCTGGCGGTGCGCCTGGGAAACGGCCCCCGGATAGGCCGCATTGTAGTACTGGTCGTAATACTGCTGGTAGATCGGCCCCATGCTTGGGTTGAGCCCCGCGCCCGCAAGCGCCGCGCGTACGCCCTTGTCCACCTGGGCCGCCACGGCGGAATCGTCGTACCGGCGGACCCGCGTGTGGTTGTAGCCCTTCACCGTCGTGTCGATGTAGGACTTGTACATCACGCCGGCGGAGAGCTTTTCCGTGATGTTGTACTTCGTGGAAATCTGCCACCCCCAGTCGAGCATCCCGTTGTCGCCCTTGAGATGGTCGCGCACGGTGCCGTAGTTCGCCCCGTCCCGCGCCGCCATCTTGTCCGAATACTGGTCGAAGGAGAAGTACATGAGGCGGAAGCCCGCCGAGACCGACCAGTCCTCCGTCACCTTGTAGGCGAGATTCGGATTGAGCACCAACCCCTCGATCGTCGTCTGGCGCGTATCCCACGCCAGCGGCCAGTTCTGGTCGTAGTGGGACCCCAGGCCGTATTCCGGCGCGAAGCCGAGGCCGAACGAGAACCCATAGGGAAGTTCCTGCGCGAGGTAGACATGCGGCAGCACAAAGCAGCCGGGATCCATCTTAAGGCCCGACCGCCCGTTCACATAGGTGTCCGCACTCGGATGCTCCGTCGTCATGCCGACCGTGATGACCGTCCCCGTCATATCGGTGAGCGTCGCCGGGTTATAGAAGTTGGCCGAGGCGTCCACCGCCCGCCCCATCACCGCCCCACCCAGCGCATTGCCGCGCGCCGATCCCTCATAAAGGCCAAATCCAGCAGAAAACGCTGATATGCACGAAAAAATGGCACAACCTGCAACAACTTCTTTTTTACCAACCATTTCACTATCCTTATCGGTTCTTGACGTGCGACATTATAACAAAATTTGTCACAGTGTTCAATACCGATTTGCGACACATTTCCAAAATCTGTCAAATCACAAATAATCAATTAAAATACGCAATAATTATTCCATTTACAATGTCTCCTAGGGTTAAAAAGAGCATGAGCCGGAAGGGACGCGCTCCGTCGCGTCCCTTCGCACCTCCCCTCGGCCATACAATTTCCATCCCTGTCATCATCTGTGTCCGCCGCAGACGGTATCCGTGCCATCAATGTCCGCCGCAAGCGGTATCCGTGCCATCGTGGTAAAAGTGGTGGGACGGAATCTACCACAGAACACACTGAACGGCCAAAGGCCGTCACTGAACACACAGAACGTGTTGGGGCGTGCAGGGTTCCGAAATTCAGTGTCTTCAGTGTGCCGCGAGATGCGCCGTAGAAAACGAAGATTTCGGAGGAGAACACAAAGTTCACAAAGCCTTTGTGATCCTTTGTGGCAAAGAACTCGCCTATTTTGTTGCCGCGTCTACAGTTATGGAGATTGATTGGCAATGGGATTCATTACGCACAGAAATCTCATCTGGAAGTTCAGGAGGGAATGAATCCATCGGAACGTAGTCCCGCCCGCCGCCGTCAACCGCTCGGACGCCCCGCGCCGAGGGCGGCGCGGGTACAACGCGCGCCGGGCCAGACAGTACACGCCATCCCCCTCCCTCAATCCCGTACCGTTCCGAAGCGAAATCCCACAAGAATTTCACCTACATCCTCGCATGAGATTCCACTGCGTAAGAATCTCTTCCAACGACATGATTGGTATAACACATAAATAATGCTGAAATGAAAGCAAATAATTGATTTAATCAAATCAGATTCAATTCCTTCCAGAATACGGGACTTCTCCTTCCAGAATACGGGACTTCGCTTCGGAGTGTTCCGATATGGAAGCCCCATAAGATGAAGCCCCATAAGATTAGGATTATGAGGCGGAAACATGGCCGACATGTGCGAAGCACACTTTTCTCCGGCCTCCTTCTGTGTCGCCCGAAGGGCGTTTCTGTGTGTTCTGTGGTAAAATAGCGGGGAGGGAGGGAATTAACCACAGATCTCCACAGATGCGGCTTCGCCGTCACAGATGGCCCCAGATCGACGAGCCTCCCCTAACGGAATGGAAAGATTTGTGTCATCCGTGTCCACCGCAGACGGTATCCGTGCCATCGTGGTAAAAGCGGTGGGACAGAATCTACCACAGAACACACTGAACGGCCAAAGGCCGTCACTGAACACACAGAACGTGTTGGGGCGTTCAGGGTCCCGAAATTCAGTGTCTTCAGTGTGCCGCGAGATGCGCCCTGGACCGGTAGATCAATGCCCCGCCGGCAAGAAGCAGCGCAAGGGAAATCGTCTGGCTGATCGAGAACGGTCCCACCGTGGCACGCGGATCGCCGCGCAGCACCTCGATGCCGAAGCGGATGCAGGCATATCCCACCAGATAGCACCCGAAAACCAAGCCCGGCGCCCGCTTCCAGAAACGCCGATAGAGGAAGAAGAGCGCGCCGAACAGCAGTAGGACCGCCGTCGCCTCGAAGAGCTGCGTCGGGAGGACCGGAAGGGCGCGCAGGGCATCGTTTGCAATCAGACCGTCCCGCATCTGTTCGTGCCAGGCGGGCGAGCCACGCGGGAACGCGACGGCGCATGCGGACTCCGAGAGCCGTCCGTAGCAGCAGCCGTAGAAGAAGCAGCCAATCCGTCCGAACGCATGCCCGAGCGGCACGACCACCGCGAAGAGGTCGATGAGCGGCAAGATCCGTTCGCGTCGCGCGAGGCACCAGACGAGGAACGCCGCCATCGCGAGGATCAGCCCCCCGTAGAACATGAGCCCGCCCTGGTCCACGCGGATGATCTGCCCGGGGTGGGCCGCGAACTCGCTCGACCAGTGTTCGATCACATAGGCCGCGCGCGCGCCCACGATGCCCGTCACCATCATCAGCATGAGCAGATTCGAGAGCGGTTCCGCGTTCCGCCCCGTGCGGCGGCAGAGCCACGAGACTACCTGCCACGCCACGAGGAAGCCGAGCGCCATGCAGGCGCCGTACGTCTTGATGTGCAGAAAACCGATGGAAATGAGGTCGGGATGCATTACAGTCCTTTCAGGATCTCGACGGCGAGCTTCGTCGGCGCCGCGTTCGTCGGCGTCAACCACCACCCCGCGCCGCGCTGCGCGGAAACGAGGCGCAGCGCAATCCGCTCGCGCGGCAGCCCGTTCGTCTTGAAGAGGTCGTCCTGCGGGAGGGCGTTCGTGTCGGCATGCCGCCCGAGCCACGCCGCCGCGCGGTCAAGCGCGTGGTCGACTTCGTTCTGGATGGACGGCTCCAGGGGGCCGTCCGCACGCGGCAGCGGACGCACCGCGAACGCCGCCGCGAACAGCATTGCCAAAACGCACTTCATGTTGTAAACTCTTTCGCCATGGACACGGAAAAGTATACCAAAAAAGCCCGCGGACTTTCACTCCTTTCAGGCGGGCTTGATTCACAACTCGCCGTCTGCGTCCTTCGCGCCGCCGGCGCCGAGGTAGAGGGCGTCACCTTCGAGACCCCGTTCTTCTCGGCCGCCGCCGCGAAAAAGGCCGCCGCCGCCCTCGACCTCCCCCTTCATGTCGTCGACTTCACGGACGACGAACTCGCCCTCGTCGAGAATCCCCCCCACGGCTTCGGCGGCGCGATGAACCCCTGCATCGACTGCCACGCGAAGATGATCGCGCGCGCGGGCGAACTGATGGCCCGGCTCGGCTACGACTTCGTCGCCACGGGCGAGGTCCTCAACCAGCGCCCCATGTCCCAGAACCGCCAGTCCCTTGGCGTCGTGGAGACCTGCTCTGGACTCAAGGGCCGCCTCATCCGTCCCCTCTCGGCCCAACTGCTTGAACCGACGATCCCAGAGCAGCAGGGCCTCCTCGACCGTTCCAAGCTGCTCGGCCTCTCCGGCCGCCGCCGCGAACCCCAGATGGCCCTCGCGAAACAGTTCGGCCTCGTTGACTACCCTTCCCCCGCCGGCGGCTGCAAGCTCACGGAAAAGGGATTCGGCCGCCGCCTCAAGGACCTCAAGGACCACGAGGGCCTGGGCGAACGCCGTCTCGTCGAATTCCTCAACCTCGCCCGCCGCTTCCGCCTCCCGGACGGTACCGGCGTCATCCTCGGCCGCGATGCCCGCGAGAACAAGATCCTCCGGGACGGCCTCGCCCCCACCGACACCCTTCTCGCGCCCGTCACGGTTCCCGGCCCCACGGCCCTCCTCCCCCGCGTCCATTCCCCCGCCGACCTCGCCCTCGCCCAGCAGCTCGTCTGCGCCTGGAGCCGTTTCGACCAGTTCCCCGACGACATCACCGTCCGCACCACAACCAACGGCACCGCCACGGACCTCAAAATCCCCCGCCCCTACGCCCGCGACCCCTTCCTCGAAATGATGGTCAAATAGCCTCTCCGCCATGCTCGACCAACTTGCCGCCCACCTCGATTCGATCGCCGCGCTGGCCCCCGTCTGGGGCTATGCGCTCATCTTCCTCTTCATGGCGATCGAAAGCTCGTTCATCCCCTTTCCGAGCGAGGTCGTGATGATCCCCGCCGGATTCCTCGCCGCGCGCGGCGAACTGACCCTCCACGTACCCGTGGCGGACCTCGCGCTCGCCTGCGCCGCCGGCCTCCTCGGCTCCCTCGCCGGGGCGTACTTCAACTACTACCTCTCGGCGAAGCTCGGCGAACCGTTTTTGCGCCGCTACGGGAAGTGGTTCTTCCTGAAGCCCGAAGCCCTGGACCGCGCCTGCGAGGTGTTCAACCGCTACGGTGCCCTGACGACGTTCGTCTGCCGTCTCATCCCCGTCATCCGCCAGCTCATCTCGATCCCCGCCGGGCTTGCCCGGATGCCGCTCGGCACATTCACCTTCTTCACCGGCCTCGGCGCCGGCATCTGGACCGTCCTCCTCGCCCTCGCGGGTTACGGTCTTGGCAGGACCGCCGGCGACATCTCCTACAACGAACTCGTCCATCGCGGCAAGGACCTGATCGACGCGAACCTCGTCTGGGTCATCCTCGGCGGCGTCCTCCTCGCCGCCGCCTACGTCGGCATCTCCAAGCTCGTCATGCGCCGGCGCTAGGGGCCGTCGGCGCATGGGTGGCCCCTTCCCAACGAAATTCTCCCTCGTGCGCCTGTTGCCTTTCCCCGCCGAAACTGCTATACTACAGAAATTCGAATTTCAAATCAATAGGAGTTCTACATGTCAGGTCACAGCCACTGGGCGACAATCAAGCGCGCGAAAGGCGCGGCGGACGCGAAGAAGGGCAAAGTCTTCTCGAAGCTGGGCAAGGAAATCACGATCGTCGTGAAGGCCAAGGGTGGCGATCCGAACACGAACCCCACCCTCCGTACGCTCATCGCGAAGGCGAAGGCCGCGCAGATGCCGAACGACAACATCGACCGCGCCATCAAGAAGGGCACGGGCGAACTGGAGTCCGCCGCGCTGGTGGACGCCCAGTACGAGGGCATCAAGGGTGCCGTCGCCATCGTCGTCACCGTGCTGACCGACAACAAGAACCGCGCGGCCGCCGAAGTCGGCAACGTCTTCAAGAAGAATGGCATCGAGCTCGCGAAGCCCGGTTCCGCCTCCCGCCTCTTCGACAAGCTCGGCCAGATCATGGTTCCGGCCGCCGACGGCCTCGACGAGGACAAGGTGATGGAAGTCGCCCTTGAAGCGGGCGCCGAGGATGTCGTCGCGGAAGACGGTGGCTTCACCGTGAAGTGCCAGCCCGCCGACTTCGTCGCCGTCACCGACGCCATCAAGGCGGCCGGCATCGCGATCGACGAGGAGAACTCGAACGTCGGCCTCGTGCCGAACATGACCGCCCCCGTGAGCGACGTCGCCGTCGCCAAGGCGATCAACAAGTTCGTCGACATGCTCGAAGACCTTGAGGACACGCAGGACGTCTACACGAACATGGAGACGACCGACGAAGTCGACGCGGCCCTCGAAGCCGAAGGCTGAGAGAAGTTTTCATCCAATCCATCACGGTCAGGGCTAGGGGGTTTCCTTTAGCCCTTTCTTTACAAACAACCATTTCGGCACCTATGAAACTCGAACACATCGGCTTCAACGTCGCGGAACCCCAGAAGGTCATGGACTGGTGGTGCACGAACTTCGGCTTTACGCAGACGCACCCTGCCTTCGTCGTCGACTCGACGGGACAGATGGCGATTGAGTTCTACCGCAACGACGCGGCCCCGATTCCCGACTACACCACGATCAGCCCGTTGACGCTCCACATCGCCTTCCTCTCGGAGGACGTCGACGCCGACGCCGCGCGTCTCGTCGCCGCCGGGGCAACCCTGTTGGAGACCGTCCACAAGCCGGGGTTCGACATGGCGATGCTGCGTGACCCCTTCGGCCTCGCCATTCAGTTCGTCACGCGCGGGACGCCCATTCTCCGGTGAAGAAGCGTCTCCATTTCATGGGCATTGGCGGGGTCGGCATGGCCGGTCTCGCCTTTCTGTTGAAACGGGCCGGGCACGCCGTCACGGGGTGCGACGTATCCGCGACGCCCCGTACGCGCTGGCTGGAGGCGTGCGGGATCCCCGTGGCGCAGGGGCACGCTCCCGCGCATCTTGCCGAGGTCGACGAGCTGATCGTGACCCCCGCCGTGCCGTCCACGGCACCGGAACGCGCCCAGGCGCGCGCGCGCGGCCTTGCCGTCCGTTCCCGTGGCGCCGTCCTCGCCGACTGCGTGAACGCCACCCGTGGCATCGCCGTCTGCGGGACGCACGGCAAGACGACGACCTCGACCTTCGCGACGAAGCTCCTCACCGCCCTCGGCGACGCGCCCTCCTGGTGCATCGGCGGCGAGACGGGGGCGATGCCCGTCGCCGGACCGCAGGAGCCGACCGCCTCCCCCCTCCTCGTCGTCGAAGCCGACGAATCGGACGGCACGCTTGCCCTCTACCGTCCCCACATCCTCGTCCTCAATGCCGTCGATTTCGACCACCTTGAACACTTCGCCTCCCAGGAGGCCTATTTCGACTGCTACCGCGCGGTCCTCCGCAACACGACGGGCACCGTAATCGTCTGTGCCGACCACCCAAAGGCCCTCGACCTTGCGCACGAGGCCGTCCGCCCCGGCGTCCGCCTCGTCACCTTTGGTTTCGCGTCCGATGCCGACCTCCGTGCCGCCGACTGGCCCCGGCTCGGCGAACTCGTCCTCGGACGCCACAACGTCCTCAACGCGCTCGCCGCCATTGCCGTCGCCCGCGCGTGCGGACATGCCGACGACGCCATCGCCGCCGCCCTTCCCGACGCCCTCGCCGAACTCCCCGACCGCCGCTTCCAGCAGGTCTGGTCCGCCCCCCCCGTCTACACCGACTACGCACACCATCCCGCCGAACTCGCCTGTGCCGTCGGCATGGCGCGGGCGCTCCGTCCGAAGCGCCTCCGCGTCCTCTTCCAGCCACATCGCCATTCGCGCACGAAGGCCCTGCTGGACGACTTCCCGCCCGCGTTCGCGGAGGCGGACGAAGTGGTGCTCATTCCCGTCTACGCGGCATTCGAGCCGCCGCTTGCCGGCGGCGACATCGCCGACCTCTACAAGGCGTTCCGCGACCGCCCCGACGCACCGCCGCAACAGCACCTCCTGCTCGCCCGCTCCGCCGAGGAGGCGTGGCGGCACGTCTTCCTCACGCTTGAACCCGGCGACCTCGTCCTCCTCGCGGGTGCGGGTGACATCGTAAACCTCCTCCCCCGCGTACGGCGCGACCTGGCGGCCCTGCCCACGCCGCCCCCCGTGCGTACATGGCGCGCCCTTGCCCCGCTCTCCTTCTACCGGACGGGCGGCGCGACGTGCGGCGGCGGCGCGCGCGTGGTCGTCGGCATGGGTTCGAACACCTGGTTCAGCGACTGTGCAAGCGACATCGAAGTCATCCGGCCCGCGTCGCCCCCCGGCGCGTCCCTCCTCCCCGCCCACCCCGAGCTCGCCTTCATGGCGGGCATCCCCGGCACGGTCGGCGGCTGGGTGAAGATGAACGCGGGCGCGTTCGGCCATTCCATTTCCGAGGCCGTCCGCCGCGTCAAGGTGGACGGTCGCTGGATCGACCGCGCGGCCTGCGGGTTCGCCTACCGCCAGTCCGATATCGCGGGCGTCGTCGAGGACGTGGAATTCGAGTCACCCCCCGCGCGTTCGGGCCTTTCCGACGCGAAATCCTACCTGGCCCGCCGCCCGGCGTTCCCGCCGCGCACCTGCGGCAGCGTCTTCCGCAACCCCGCGCCCGACCAGCCGGCCGGCCGCCTCCTGGAGGCGGCGGGCGCCAAGGACCTCCGCGTCGGCGGCGCCTCGGTCTGGGAACGCCACGCCAACGTCATCGTCGCGGGGGAGGGGTGTACGTCGTCGGACATCCTCGCGCTCGCGCGTCTCATGGCGGCCGCCGTCCGCGAAAAATTCCACCTTGAACTGCGGCCCGAAGTGCGCGGCCTTGTGGTATAATCTGCGACATGCCGATTTTCAAGAAAGTCGCCGTCCTGATGGGCGGCACATCCAATGAACGCGCCGTCTCCCTCGTCTCCGGAACAAACGTCGCCGACGCGCTCGCTTCCCTGCACGAATTCGAGGTCGTCCCCGTCGTCCTCGATGCGGACAACCTCGACGCCCTCCCCGCCGACGTCGATGCCTGCTACATCGCGCTCCACGGCGGCTGGGGCGAGAACGGCGGCGTGCAGGCCGCCCTCGACGCGCGCGGCATTCCCTACACGGGGCCGGGGGCGCGCGCAAGCCGCCTCGCGATGGACAAGATCGAGACGAAGAAGGTGCTGGACGCCGCCGGGATCCCCAACGCCCCCTGGTGCGTCGTCGGCGACGCCGACGCGGCGTGCGCGGAGGCCGACCTGCCGCTTCCCCTGCCGGTCGTCGTCAAGGCGCCGCGCGACGGTTCCTCCGTCGGCGTCTACGTCGTGAAGTCCTTCGACCAGTGGGCGGACGCCGTCCGCAACGCCGTGCGGATCGACCGCGAGAAGTTCGGCGGCGCGGGCGAAGCCCTCGTCGAGGCGTTCATCCCCGGGCGCGAGATGACGGCGGGCGTGCTTGGGCACGAGGCGCTTCCCGTCATCGAGATCCGCGCCCCCGGCGGCTGGTACGGCTACGAGGAGAAGTACAACTCCGACGCGACGCGCTACCCTTTCCCGACGGACGACTTTCTGCCCGAGATGCAGCGCCTCGCCCTCGCCGCCTTCGACGCGACGGGCTGCCGGGGCGTGACGCGCGTCGATTTCCGCATCACGCCGGAGGGGCGCATGTTCGTTCTCGAACTCAACACATCGCCCGGCATGACCGGCCACTCGCTCGTTCCAAAGGCCGCCGCGAAACACGGCATCCCCTTCCCCGGGCTGTGTCGCCGCGTGCTGGAAGCCGCCCTCCATGATTAGCCGCAAGCAGAAGGGCGTACGTGGAAGCGGCGCGACGCGCGGACTCGTCGCCACCGCCATCGGCGCAGGGTTGCTCCTCTTCGCCGCCATCGGGATCGGCGTGTCGTTCGGCATCGGCGCCCTGGCCGACATCTGGCGCGAACAGTACCGCGTCGAGGACCGCGACCTCGACGTCGTCATCACGACCGGGAAGATGGTCCACCCCGACGTCATCACCCTCCGCTTCGGCCTGACAAACGGCGCCAACCTCGCGACAATCCCCTTCGAGGACCTCCGCCTCAAGCTGCTGGACCGCATACCCAACATCCGCGACATCCAGATCGAGCGTCGCCTCCCCAACCGCGTCAACATCGCCGTCCTGGAGCGAGAACCCATCGCGCGCGTCGCCCCGCCGCGAGGACGCGCCGTCTCCGACCGCGTGGCGGACCAGGAGGGCGTCGTTTTCCGGTTCTCCAGCAACACCGCCCTTCTTCCCATCATCCACGAAGCCGATTCCACTCCCACGCCGCCCGGCAAGCGCCTCACGGGGCACGCCGCCGCCGCCCTCCGCCTCGTCGAAGTCGCCGCGCAGCCGGAACTCGCCGACCTTCGCGTACTGGAGGTCAACACCTCGCACAAGGACTACCTCTTCGTCACGCTCGGCAACTACGACCGCGTGAAACTCGCCTGGGACCACATGGACGAAGACAGCCGCCTTTCCCGCGAATCGCTCCAGAGGCAGCTCCGGCACCTTCAGAGCGTCGTCAACGCGAACATCACCCCGCGCACGACCGTCTGGATTGCGACGGACTTCGGGAAGCCCAGCCGCATCTACGCCAGCGATCCCGCCCGGAACGGAAATCAGCAGTAAAGGATTCCTCTCGCCGTGAACCTCTCCGATCCCATCGCCGCGCTTGAAATCGGCACAACCCGCACCGTGATCGCCATCGGCGAGCCGCTTGAGGGCGGGCGTGTGCGCGTGGCGGCCGTCGGCGCCATCCCCTCCTCCGGCGTCCGCAAGAGCCAGATCGTCGACATCTCCCAGGCGCGCTATTCCGTCGAATCCGTCCTGAGACGGCTCGCCGACCAGTCGGACTACTCCATCGGCCAGGCCTACCTCGTCGTCTCGGGTCCGCAGATCCGCACCAAGCCCGTCGTCGCGCAGTGCCCGGTCGATGGTGGCGTCGTGCGCGACGAACATCTCGCCGAGGTCGACGCCCGCTCCTACGAAATGGGCCTTCCGTCCGACCGCGAAGCCATCGAGCTCGCCCCGATCTGCTACAAGCTCGACGACGTCGACGGCCTCGCCTCGCCCAAGGACATGAGCGGGCATCTGCTCTCGCTCCGTTCGATCTGCATCCACGGCGCCGCGCCGCGCATGGCGGACGGCCGCATTGCGGTATCCCTGATCTTTCCTCTTATTTTCCCCATTTTCACACACAAAAAGAGGGCTGCAGCTTTGGCTGTAGCCCTCGACCTTTTCTCGGGAGATACCGGGACGGCAGTCGGCGCCGCAGAAGTAACGTGCTTCCGTACTTCGTTCCGGGATGCCATGCCGAAAACTTTAAGGAAGCTCTGATTAAATTGCAAGAGCGGTCAGCGAGGGATTTTATTCCAAATTGAGGTTTGGAAATCGCAGGAATACTTTGTGTATTTCAAGATTTTCA
>OIZT01000821.1_pt1 | contig 16543 bp, 17 predicted proteins | sample 1588611 | NCBI WGS metagenome assembly OIZT01 (sample SAMN03283278) | human gut metagenome | biome: human-associated habitat; material: feces | host: Homo sapiens | place: Peru | collected 2012
AGAAACGAATAGACCTACGTTTAAGCCAAGCTTTCACACTCTTGATTTCCACTTTCCCTGACTTCATCACTTTTCTGCTTCATTACATAGCGCATATTGAAGATCAATGAGTTACGTCAAAATCATGGATGGTTTTGGGTGGCGCAAGCAAAAAAATAAAAAGAACAAACGTTTTTAAATGAAAGAACCATGATTTAAGCAGAAAACATTTAATAATTCATTTTGCTTTGCGAGCATTTTATACTACCTTTGCATAACACTATAAATTGCCTACAATTCCCTTGTCCCCTTAACACGTCGCCACTATCAGACAGACGATGCGTAAAAGGAAAGGAAAGACAACAAATAAAAGCAACAAGGGCTATATGCGGGAGACTGTCTAGCACAGAAGTCTCAAGGGTGATTTTATATTCATTCTGATGATGAGTGTGACGCTCTGAAAGAGCCAAAGTAGGATGAAGCGTTTTTACTTCTGCCTTTACAGAAAGTGTTACAACCTTGCTCAATTTAACTTAAAGTTGCGTAGGAGCTTGGGCTTTCAGCCCGCCTTAGCAAAATCAGAGACTTGAGTACTTTATATTTCAGAAGGAATGATCCCCTTAATACTTAGCAAAAATGAGCAATGACATAACGCCAAGCCCTCCAAACCATACACACGATATGAAACCTATCTTTATAGCCGGTCCGTGCGTCATAGAATCAGCCGAATTACTCGACACTGTGGCCGAAGAATTGGTAAAGATACAACAGCAGGCAGGAATTACCATCTATTTCAAAGCATCGTTCGACAAAGCCAATCGCACCTCCATCCACTCCTTTCGTGGTCCTGGAATAGAGAAAGGTCTACAAATGCTTGCCGACGTAAAGAGTAAATACGGATTACCCTTGCTCACCGACATTCATGAAAGCTATCAAGCCCAAGCTGCAGGTGAGGTGGTAGACGTGTTGCAAATACCAGCCTTCCTCTGCCGGCAGACCGATTTACTCGTAGAAGCTGCCAAGACGGGATGTATCGTCAACATCAAAAAAGCCCAATTTCTCTCGGGCGACGATATGCGCTTCCCCGTAGAGAAATGCCGTGAAGCGGGAGCCAACGAAGTGTGGCTCACAGAACGTGGCAACATGTTTGGCTACAACAACCTCGTAGTAGACTTTCGCAATCTTCCCATCATGAAGCATTATGCCGATCGCGTCATTATGGACTGCACTCATTCTGTGCAACGTCCTGGCGGTGCGGGCACTACCACGGGAGGCGACCGTCAGTTTGTGCCTGCCATGGCCATGGCTGCCAAAGCTTTCGGAGCACAAGGCTACTTCTTCGAAACACATCCCGATCCCGACCACGCTCTAAGCGACGGACCCAATATGCTATATCTCCACGACCTTGCTGACGTGGTGAACAAACTCCTTACGGACTAAGAGGCTAACACAAGGCTAGTGGTTAACGAGTAAAATGCTCAAAAGCGAATAGATACCAATGAATAGTCTATACTTACCCACCACCTCGACCTCACTTATCAGATTCAAATAACATACTACAGACCATGAGTAAATGGACAGAAACGGCTATCAAATGCATTGAAGACGAAGCAAAAGCTTTGCTAGAACTCATTCCTCATATTGATAGCGACTTTGACAAAACCGTAGACATCATACTTCATTGTAAAGGCAAACTCATCGTGACGGGCGTAGGAAAAAGCGGCCATATCGGTGCGAAAATCGCTGCCACGCTCTCATCTACTGGCACACCGAGTTTCTTTATCAATCCGCTTGATGTGTTTCATGGAGACTTGGGCGTGATTCAGCACGAAGATGTAGTATTAGCCATTTCCAATTCTGGACAGACCGACGAACTGCTGCGCTTCCTCCCTTATTTGCTAGAAAACCACATTCCCGTAATAGGCATGAGTGGTAATCCGAAATCATTGCTCGCACAGTATGCCTCTGCCCATCTGAATGCGGCCGTACGCCATGAAGCTTGTCCGCTCGGATTGGCTCCTACATCGTCTACTACCGCTGCACTAGCTTTGGGAGACGCCCTTGCCTGTGCACTGATGGAAGCTCGCCATTTTAAAGCTTCTGACTTTGCACAATACCACCCTGGGGGCACATTGGGCAAGCGCTTACTGACAAAGGCTCGCGACGTGATGCACACAGAAGATTTACCCGTCATTTCCCCCACGATGAAATTAGGCGAAGCCGTAATCCACATGAGCAATGGCCGATTAGGATTATGTATTGCTACAGAAGACGAGAAAGTGGTGGGCATCATTACCGATGGGGATATTCGCCGTGCAATGGAAAATTCACAAGAGAGTTTCTTCCAACTCACTGTGGCAGATATCATGACACGCACACCTAAAGAAGTGGCGCCCGACACAAAGATTACGCAAATTGAAAAGATTCTACACCAGCATAAGATTCACTCCGTACTGGTGGTTGATGAAGACAAACACCTCTTAGGCGTAGTCGATTCGTTCAACACTATGATTTGATCCACACAAAGGGCGGCTTATAGCAATTCTGCTCTAGAAGCCGTCCTCTTTATAAGAGGCAAATAAGACAAATGCTTTTCTATTTTCACACATTTGCTCCACCTCGCTTCCACGCTTCACACTATCTATCTTCTACTCTACGTACAGTCCTTATTATCGTATTGGCACACTTTGCTTATCTGCCAGCATTGGCACAACATTGTCACCCGACGAAACACAGCGAACTGGACATTGTAAACTATCTTGAACAGACGTTCAACGTAAAGTTTACGACAAACAATCGCATCGTGGTTTTCAAAACGGGAAAGGAGAAGTTCGACGATCTTCTCCCCGCTGTGCGTGCCGCCAAGCATAGTATTCACTTGGAATATTTCAACTTCCGAAACGATTCTATCTCAAAGGAACTCTTCACTCTATTGGTGCGCAAAGCGGCTGAAGGCGTGAAAGTACGTGCGCTATTCGATGGTTTCGGCAATAGTTCCAATAATCGTCCACTCCGAACTCGCCACCTCGACAGCCTTCGTGCACGCGGTGTAGAGATTTATGAGTTCGACCCTATGCGATTTCCTTGGATAAACCATGCGCTTCATCGCGACCACCGCAAGATTGTGGTAATCGATGGTGAAATCGCCTATACGGGAGGCATGAATGTGGCCGACTATTATATCACAGGCAAACCCGAGTTTGGGGCATGGCGAGACGTGCATACCCGAGTGGAAGGAGATGCCGTGGGCGAGTTGCAGAAGGTATTCTTGGGATTTTGGAATCGAGTGACGCGCCAAAACATCCAAGGACCTGAATACTATCCAGGAGAGCACGATGCCCGTCTCGACTTTGGCATGCTTAAACAAGACACTACAGAAACAGCAGGTCATAAGAAAGTAGGCGTAGTTAATCGCGATCCCACCTATTCACCGCGCATCATTCACGATACATTCGTACATGCTATCACGCATGCCCAAAAACGCATTCTCATCATCAATCCTTACTTCACCCTATGTCGGCATCTGAAGCGAGCGCTGAAAGATGCTGCTCGCCGAGGAGTAGACGTGCAGGTGATGGTGTCGCAAAAGAGCGATATTCCTATCACACCGCGTATCGTGGAATACAATGTTCACAGGCTGATGAAAGCTGGTGTTAGGGTATTCTTCTTTACGGGAGGTTTCCACCATAGCAAGATAATGATGGTAGACGATCGCTATTCGTTCATCGGTTCGGCCAATATGAACAGTCGTAGCCTCTCGTTCGACTATGAGTGTAACTTACTCATTGCCGACTCTTGTACCACAAAGCAGCTCTCCAACATATTCTATACCGACCGCGACAAGCAATGCTTCGAACTCACGCCCGAGGTGTGGAAGTCGTGGAGTAGCTGGAAGAAAATTAAGGGATGGATATTCCATTTCCTTACGCCTTTCGTTAAATGCGACACCACTCCTCCCTCAAATCATCCTACAGGTAAAGGACGCGAGCCCGATCGCGACGTATTCTTGGCTTCACTTGATTAAGGGTGGGTCTATTCTTTCTGAGAAATAAATCTGATGTGCGATTAGCATGCTCTTGGTGCTGAAGCATGCTCTTTACTTTTCTCACCCCGAAACTTTCAAAATCTCTTTTCTTCTCCTCTTTCCTATGCCAGATAACTCAACTTCAACAGTAGCCACTCCTTCTCTGGCTCAAACATCACCGACTTCCACAACTAGCCAGACGGCAGCGAAAGCCCAACAGCAACGCTCTACGCGCTTTGCCATTCTCAAAGCCATTGCCATTATCTGCGTGGTTTTATCTCACGCTGGCATTCGAGGATGGTTGTTCAATTTTGTGTTCATTTTCCATGTGCCCGTATTCTTTCTATGTGCGGGTTATTTCTTTCATCTCAAATACTTGAATGATGAACGCACTTTCCTCGCGCATCGCATCAAGGGGCTATATGTGCCGTTTTGGAAATGGAGTGTCATCTTCCTTGTGCTCCACAACTTATTTTTTCATTTGGGCATTCTCAGCGAACAATATGGCAACGCTTCGGGTGGAGTGACACATCCATTCACATGGCATCAGTTCTGCCAAAATCTATGGAGTATCACGGTGAACATGTCGGGCTATGACCAATTCCTTTGCGGCACATTTTGGTTTTTCCGCGCATTGCTCGTGGCAAGCATTGGTTTCTTGATAGTGTTTAAAATAGTAGAACGAATGGGCTATTGTCGCACGCGTATTCAAAGCGGATGGGCCATGCTCATCATCGGCCTACTACTCACGCTGTGGAAAGTGGCCGAGGGCGTTTCGCTCACAGGCATTGCCCAAGGGGGCTATCGCGAACTGATGGGCTTCACTTTTATGGCTGCAGGCTTCTTGCTAGCACAGTATCGCATTACGGAATGGCTTTCGTGGAAAATAGCCGCGCCCTGCTTGGTGTTACTTGTTCTAGCATCCATATTCTTTCCCTCTAGCATGGTATGGAATGCTTCGCTCACCGACTTCTTTTCGCTTCCCATCCCTGCTGTGGCAGCATTCGTAGCTCTGATTTACGCATGTGGATGGATAGACCGTACAGAGGGATTCCCAAAACGTACACTAGTCTATATAGGCAACAATACACTTTACATATTTGCATTTCATCTTGCAGCTTTCAAGGTGATTAGTGCGATGAAGGTGGCTTTCTACGGACTGCCTTGGGAGGCCGTGGGTGGACATCCCACCGTGGTAGCCCCTGCAAGTAACGTACTCTGGATATTGCTCTATACCATTGCAGGCATAGGCATTCCTCTCGCTGGCATTGCACTCTACCGTCACTTTTCCCCACAAGTACACATTACGGAGCATCAACTCATCAATGTTCTCCGTTTCCTCGTCAGAGGCACTGTGAGCATCGTTCTTGCCATCGGACTGGGCATTGCGCATTTCTTCCAATATCTGTGGCGCAGCTTCTTACAGATGATTAAGGAAATTTCGGATGCCTCGAGCACGAAGGATGAATAAAGTAGCAATAAAATCCATACAACACTGACGATATGAAAAAGATTATCAATCCCTATTTAGGTAAAAAAGGATATCACTGCTTCTGTTGTAGCCCAGAGAATCCTATCGGATTGCATCTAGAGTTTTGGGAAGATGGCAACGACATTCTGACACAATGGCACCCAAACGAGAACTTCCAAGGATGGGTGAATACGCTCCATGGTGGCGTGATTGGCATGTTGATGGACGAAGTGGCAGGATGGGTAATCAATCGCAAACTGCAAACTACGGGAGTAACTACCAATCTCAGCGTAAGATATCGTCGTCCCGTTATGACCACAGAAGACGTTATCACCGTGCGCGGCCATATTGCTTCGCAAAAGCGCAACATCGTCATCATACACCTTACCCTTGAAAATGCCAAAGGCGAGATTTGCGATGAAGGAGAAGCTACTTATTTCACCTTTGGTCCTGAAAAAGCCCGTGAAATGGGCTTCGATGGCTGTAAGGTAGAAAATGAAGAATAAGAATATAATTCTAGATTGTTCTAAAATGTGCATAAACATCTAACCCCATACCTACCATATCATGAATACAAAATACATCATCGGTCTTGGCGAAGCTCTTTGGGACATGCTTCCTCAAGGAAAAAAAATCGGCGGAGCTCCTGCCAACTTCGCTTTTCACGCTTCACAGTTTGGACTACCCACAAAGGTTGTTAGCGCTGTAGGCAATGATACTCTCGGAGATGAACTCATCAGTGCTTTCCAGAAGAAGCATCTCAACCTTAACATCAGTCGAGTAGATTACCCCACAGGAACTGTGCAAGTCACACTCGATGCACAAGGTATTCCTTGTTATGAAATTTGCCAAGACGTGGCTTGGGATCACATAACTTTCAACGAAGAACTTGAACAATTAGCATACAATACACGCGCCGTATGCTTCGGATCTCTTGCCCAACGCAGCAATGAATCAAGAAAAGCTATCTACCAATTTATCGACACCATGCCCAGCGGAAAGGGACAATACAAAGTGTTCGATATCAATCTGCGCCAACAATTCTATTCTCGAGAACTCATTAAGGAGTCTATGAAGCGTGCAAACGTGCTTAAAATTAACGACGAGGAGCTCACCATCGTGAGCCAACTCTTTGGTTATGAATGGTCGGAAGATTGCTTGAAAAACATCTGTGAGGAATTTATCGTTCGTTTCAAATTAGACATCCTCATCCTCACTTGCGGCACACGTGGTAGCTATGTCTTCACCAACAATGCTTGTTCGTTCTGTGAAACTCCCCAAATCAAAGTAGCAGACACTGTAGGTGCTGGCGATTCTTTTACAGGTTCATTCGTTGCAGCTCTCATCCATGGCCTTTCCATCAGCGAAGCTCATCAACTTGCCGTCGATGTATCAGCCTTTGTCTGCCAAAATGAAGGCGCCATGCCTTCTCTACCTAATCAGTTAATAGAAAAAGTAAAGCAGTAAGAGTTATAAGAAACTACAAAGGTTATACCTAAAATGAAGCAGGAAGAGCGAGTTTTTTCAACCTCGCTCTTCCTGCTTTTTTTCATTCCTTATCGAAAGGCAATAGATAAAACAGAACTTGTTCTGTAATTATTTACTCCCTATAAACAAACAAGCCATACCTATCAATACAAAGATTAAGTCAATCGCCTTGGAACGGAGATTCTTTTCCTTAAACATCATCGCACCAAAGAGGAAGGAAACGATGACACTACCTCTACGCACCATCGACACTACTGCAATCATTGCTCCTGGACACGACAAGGCATAAAAATAAGCCATATCTGCTGCCGTGAGAAAAACGGAGATCAGCACAATGCTCCATCGCCACACGAAAGGTGTGCTTTGCCTGCGCTTAGGAAGCCATAGCAACAGAATCACGACAGACATCATCAGCGCTTGATAAAGATTATACCATCCCTGCACGAAGTAACGATTAAGGCCTGCCCCACCCTCCACTATCGGAGCCATGAGGTATTTGTCATAAAGACCACTTGCCGCGCCAAGCAAAGCCGCGAATACGAGCAATACAATCCATCGATTGTGTGTAAAGCGAATACCTTCCTTGCGTCCACTGCGACTCAAGAGAAAAAATGAGAATAGGGCCAATATCACGCCTGCCCACTGCCATCCATTCAATCGCTCGCCATAAATAAGCAATGCTCCTACAAGCGTCATCACTGGACGAGTAGCATTAATTGGTCCTACAATCGTAAGCGGGAGATGCTTCATGGCATAATAACCGCACACCCACGACGAGAGCACAATGGCCGACTTTAAGAGCACCAACCCGTGTTCTCGTACTCCACACGAAGGAATCACACATGTCCATCCCACCGCTGAGCCTATAATCATTGGCAAAAAGAACAAGGCACACACCACCGTATTGATTAGCAATACTGGAAGCACGGCATTACCAGCCAGTGATTTTTTCTTAAATACATCATAAAAGCCTAACAAACAGGCCGAAGTAAAGGCAAGAAATATCCACAACATTTATTGAGACGCAGAGCAAAATCTGACTTATTAATAAGATGAGAGAACTAATAAATTTAGGGAGACTACATTTTCAAGGGGAAAGGCCGAAGAGCAATGTAGTATAATAACCTCTCCTCAACCTATCTTCTTAGCACCATTCATTATTTGAGAAAAATCTCTTCCTCATACTTTATATCTACTAGCGAAAGGGCATTGCCAGGCATAGAATCACCGGCTGCACAACGATCTTTCTGAGCGACCACACGCTTAAAGTCATCTAACGATAGTTTACCGCGTCCTACTTCTATCAACGTGCCTACTACGGCACGCACCATATTGCGAAGAAAACGGTCGGCAGTAATTTCAAACTGCCACAAATCCTCTCCCTCTCTCGTCCATTCCGCATGAGTCACTTTGCAGAGATTCGTCTTTACATCTGTATGAAGCTTAGAAAAGCTCGTAAAATCCTTCACTTGTAGAAGATAAGCTGCGGCCTCATTCATACGCTGGAAGTTGAGCGGAAAAGTAATACGCGTGGCATATTGTCGATTGAAAGGATTCTTCTGCGTATATACCCAGTAATGATAGGTGCGAGCCTTGGCATCAAAACGGGCATGGGCTTCATCACGTACACGCACCACTTTGTTCACCGATATATCTTGCGGCAGAATACGATTAAGCTTATCCGTTAGCCAAGCCCCATCTAGCGGTTCGTCAATATCAAAATGGGCCACCATCATATGAGCATGAACACCAGCATCTGTACGTCCAGCTCCAGTCACATCTGAATTTTTCCCACGTAAAAGCTTAGTCAAGCATTCATTCATTTTCTGTTGCACACTCACGGCATTGGGTTGCACTTGCCAGCCATGATAAGCCGTGCCATCATAAGAAAGGTATATAAAATAGCGCATAGAGAGAAAAACAAAATAACAACAGAGAGATAGCCAAACTAGATAACTAGCAGAACTATTCAAGAAAGCATAAAAAAACAAGTAATGTATCATGCTCCAAGGAGCAATCACACATTACTTGTTATGAATTAGCCTTATGTTTCCTCGTAAGGATTAAGCTTCTTCAGCTACTACCTCGAAAGGAATCTCTACGTTCACTTCCTTGTGGAGGTGTACAGTAGCGTGGAAAGAACCAACTTCTTTCACTTCCTTCAGAGTGATAATCTTACGATCGATGTCAAAGCCGAGTTTCTGAAGTGCTTCAGCAATGTGAAGAGCGTTAACCGAACCATAGATAGCACCAGTAGCGCTAACCTTGGTAGCAATCTTCAGAGGTTCAATGGCAGCGAGCTTCTGACCAAGAGCTTCGGCATCAGCCTTGATTTGAGCGAGCTTATGAGCGCGCTGCTTCAAGTTTTCAGCCAAAACTTTCTTTGCAGATTCAGATGCAATAATAGCCTTGCCAGTAGGAATAAGGTAGTTGCGGCCATAGCCGTCCTTTACAGTTACGATATCGTCTTTATAACCCAGACCAATAACGTTTTCTTTCAAAATGATTTCCATATCTTATTACCTCCTCTGTTATTATTTCATCAAATCGGTTACGAAGGGAAGGAGAGCCAAGTGGCGAGCACGCTTTACAGCCTGTGCCACACGACGCTGATACTTCAAAGAAGTACCTGTGATGCGACGGGGAAGGATCTTACCCTGCTCGTTCAAGAACTTCTTCAAGAATTCAGGATCCTTGTAGTCGATGTACTTGATACCGCTCTTCTTGAAACGGCAATACTTTTTCTTCTTGACGTCCACTGTGGGGGGAGTCAAATAACGAATTTCTGATTGTGCTTGTGCCATTGTTTAGTCCTCCTTCTTATTAAACTTGTTACGACGCTTTTCTGCATACTCTGCAGCGTACTTTTCGTTCTTTACAGTGATGTAGCGGATTACGCGCTCGTCACGACGGAAAGCAACTTCAAGCTTAGCGATTACTGAAGGCTCAGCCTTGAACTCGATGAGCTCATAGAAGCCAGTGGACTTTTTCTGAATGGGATAAGCCATTGTCTTGAGGCCCCACTCTTCTTCATTGATAATCTCAGCGCCAGCGTCGGTGAGAATACCTTTGAACTTAGCGACCGTTTCCTTCATCTGTTGGTCAGACAAAACGGGAGTCATAATGAAAACGGTCTCGTACTGATTCATCATAATTGTAATGAATTAATAGGGATTGTTAATGCAAAATTGCGGGTGCAAAAGTACACATTCTTATTGGAACAGACAAGTCTTTCTGCGTTTTTTTACCTAGAAGTCTAAGTATTTTCGGTTTTTCCAACTTTCTCTACTTCTACCTTTTAGAATCTATCTACTGTTTTTTACTTATCTCAGCGCTCACCATTCGCGTGAATATAATCAGAAAAGAATTCATTAAAAATACGCCATTCACGCAGCGGAATACGTATACTCTTGATTATCAACATGTTATATTATTCCTTCCGAGAAAAGCGCATCTTAATGATACGCAAAACTTCATCTTAAAGTGCTATGGATAAAGACTTTAAGACGCTATAGATGAAGATCCTTTGGGGGTATGGATGAAGGTTTGTAGCGCTATTAGTCTTCATCCATAGCCTGTATAAACGTTCTTTTATAGACTTAGAGAACCCCGATGCACAAAGAAAAGCATACTATTTCAATCTAGAATGAGTAGTTGTAATTGTCAATATTTCTTACCAACAGAGAATCCTTTTTGATAGATACAAGAAGTCACCGTAATGTTTCTTTATGAGCCTTGCGGATGGGAAGATACTATTCTATTTTAAGTTTAGCAGACAGCATTTTTATAAAAGGAACTCACAAAACTCATAAGAGCGTCTACAACGCAAAATGCAGTCCATGCAAACTCCCATAATATTTTTGTGATAGGGAGACTGCATGGACTGCGCGATATACGATGCTTCTGAGAAAAAACAATCTCAGAGATCAAAGTCTCGGTTTTTGGAAAAGCGAGCCAAGAGTCAAGTAATTTAATTAAAGTTTCGGATTTAGTTCCAAACGGCCTGAATTATCGCAAGCCTCAGCAATCAAGCTTGCTTGAATTGCTGAGCCGCAGCCCGTCCTTGCTAAATCCGAAACTTCAGTAATTTAATTACTCCCAGCCCAGTGCACTAGCACCGAGTACGGCAGCTTCGCTACCATTGAGGGCCGAAACGAGGAGTTTCGCTTCTCCCTTGTAGAGATGGAGTACATTCTCATCGTAAGCTTCACGAAGAGGCTTCATCAGATAGTCGCCTGCCTTAGTCAAGCCACCGAAGAACACGAAAGCTTCGGGCGAACAGATCGTAGCAAAATCGGCACAAGCAGTTCCGAGGATATGTCCCGTATAGTTAAAAATGTCAAGAGCTATTTGATCGCCCTTCTCTGCAGCTTTGAACACATCATAAGATGTAATACTCTCGGGATCAAGTTCACGAAGGATACTTGACTCCGTGTTCTTTTCTAAGAACTCACGAGCTGTACGAGCCACACCCGTAGCCGAAGTATACGCCTCCAAGCAGCCCTTACGACCGCAACCACAAGGACGACCATTCTCTGAATGATCTATTACAAAGTGGCCTAGCTCTCCTGCAAAACCATCACTTCCATAGACTACACGACCATCGATAACGATACCCGAACCTACACCCGTACCGAGCGTAATCATGATAAAGTTTTTCATTCCGCGAGCCACGCCATAAGTCATTTCACCCACAGCAGCAGCATTGGCATCATTGGTCACACGCACAGGAATACCAAAGACTTCTTCAAAAATCTGTGCACAAGGAATCACACCCTTCCATGCTAAATTCGCAGGGTTTTCAATGTTTCCCGTATAATAATTGGCATCAGGAGCACCCACACCCATGGCGCGAATGTTTTGAATGCCGCCCACTTGATCGAGAGCTGGCTGAAGAGCTTCAAACGAAGCCTTCACATAATCGCGAAAGTCTGGGTAAGCTTTGGTTGATATAACTGTCTGAGACTTGATATTACCGCGTTGATCTACAATACCAAACACTGAGTTTGTTCCGCCCATATCAAGGCCGATTACATAAGGCTTTTCAATATCCATTTCCATGGCCAAAGATTTTATATCAGAACGCGTTTAGCTTTTTCGCGACCAAGAATGGGCTTCACAGAGAAAGCTAAGAGTGTTCTACGTTGATTGATTGTTAATATTATTTCCGAGCGCAAATATAAATAATACTTCTGATATACACCCATTCTCTATGCCACAAAAAGCCTATTTTGCCCCATAGATTTCGCAAAAATACATCATTCGATGCGCAAACTTGGTAAGTTTGACAAAAGTTCGTAACTTTGCACAACTTATAATTATCACCCGTTGTCGGATTTAAAGTTCAACGAAACAGAAAGCTGACAAACAGAGGTGGCGGCAGAAACGATTCTACATGCTAGATTTAAAGCATGTAAGAAATGACGATAAGCAAGCCTCTCTCTCCTATCAGCGAGCAGCCAATCTATCACTTCACTTATCCGCCACTGCATAAGCATAGTTTTTAAGAAATGAACCATATATTTGCCGAATTTGCCAGTCTTCCTCTTCTCATCCTCAAAGGGCTTCTTGTGGGCATTATCGCTTCCGCACCTATGGGGCCTGTAGGAATATTATGCATTCAAAGGACAATTCAGAAAGGACGTCCTTATGGCATTGTAACTGGAGCTGGCGCCGCGCTGAGCGATATTTTCTACGCGCTAATCACAGGTCTGGGCATGTCATTTGTAATGGATTTTATCGGCGAAAAGCAAAACATCTTTTGGCTGAAGCTAGCGGGTAGTGTAATGCTTTTTATCTTTGGCTTGTACATGTTTCGCACTGAATCCAATGACGTAAAGAATGTTCATCCCTCTTCGGGCAAAAAAGGCACGCTGATTCACAACTTCACAACAGCTTTTTTAGTAACCCTATCCAATCCGTTAATCATCTTCCTATTTATAGCCCTTTTCAACATGCTAACCTTTGTCATCCCTGGCAATTGGTACGGACAATGCATTGGCTACCTATCTATCGTAGCTGGAGCCATGCTTTGGTGGCTAGGCTTAACCTATGTGATTAACAAAATGCGCAACAACTTCGGCCCGAAAGGTATCAAAAGACTAAATCGTACAATCGGAACGATAGTGCTCACAGCCTCTATTATCTATGCAGGCATGACGCTATTCAACCTTTCACTATATTAAAAAAGGAGTTGAGAAGTTGAAGAGTTGGAAAGTTAAGACTATAGCGTTTCTCTAAAGAGAGCGTGTGTATACAAACGACATAGGCAACCTCATAAACTTTTAAACTCAAAACTCTTCAACTTACATATATATATACGACAACATGATTATTGCAGACAAGCTAAAGCAAACCAATCGCGCTGAATACCTGCTTTACATGTGGCAGGTGGAGGATCTTATCCGTGCTTATAATTGCGATGCCGAAAGAATTGGCAAAGAATATGTGGCGCGCTTCAACCTTCCCGAGGAAAAGCGAAAAGAAACGGAGCAATGGTATGCAAATCTATGCGAGATGATGCGTAGCGAGGGCAAAGTTGCACAAGGACACTTACAAATTTGCCAAAACATCTTAGCAGAGCTGACTGAACTCAACGAGAAGTTGCTTCATTCACCGAAATTTCCCTATTACAGAGAAATGTACTATAAGGTGTTGCCCTACATTGTAGAACTTCGAAGCAAGAACAAGCAAGTTCAAGCCTCGAATGAAGAGGTAGAAGAACCAGAATTAGAAACATGCTTTGATATTCTCTACGGCGTCATGATACTTCGCCTACAGAAGAAGACAGTATCAGAAGGCACAGAAAAGGCTGTCAAAGATATCTCCACCCTGCTCGGTCAGCTTTCAGACTACTATCTCAAAGACAAGAAGGAACCCATAGACTTTGACTAGCGACACGATAAGAAGCAGCAAACCAGAAATGACAGACACCATGCTGACTGTCTGAAGCTTCACTTCCTTTACAGCATATACCTTATTATATATATAAGAATGAAACAAATACTCGTGACCGGATGTAATGGTCAACTCGGTAACGAAATTCAACTCTTAGCGTCTAAATATGAAGATGACTGCGAGTTTCATTTCACCGACAAAGAAGAACTCGACATTACCGACCGCAAGGCCGTGTACAATTTTATAGAACAGCACCACATCAGCGTAGTGATTAATTGTGCCGCATTCACCGCCGTAGACAAGGCCGAAGAGAATGAGGAACTCTGTGATTTGCTCAACAACAAAGCCCCAGGCTATCTAGCTGAAGCCGTAGCATCGGTAGGAGGTTCCATGATTCAAGTGTCAACCGACTACGTGTTTGATGGTAGTGCTTGCATTCCCTACAAAGAAGAGGATACCACCCATCCGCAAACTGTATATGGCCGAACCAAGTTGGCAGGCGAAGAAAGCGTGATTCGTTCGTGCGCAGGTTCGATGGTAATCCGTACTGCTTGGCTTTATTCCACCTTTGGCAACAACTTTGTAAAGACGATGATTCGACTGGGCAAAGAGCGCGACCAACTTGGTGTGGTGTTCGATCAAATAGGTTCGCCTACATACGCCCGCGACTTAGCCCGCGTCATTATGCAGATTGTAGAACAAGGCATTATACCAGGCGTATACCACTTCACCAACGAAGGCGTTTGTTCTTGGTACGACTTCACCAAGGCCATCCACAAGATTGAAGGCATCGACCATTGCAATGTTCAGCCCATCCATACAGAAGAATACCCTGTTCCAGCTAAGCGACCCCATTTTTCCGTACTTGATAAATCAAAGATAAAGAAGACTTTCGGCATAGACATTCGATGGTGGGAGGATGCACTCAAGGAATGTATCAAAGAATTGTAACTTCTCCCTTTGACATAACTGGCGGTTAGTGAAAAGACGAACCAACGAGCAAGCATATTCTCGCTGTCCGTCATAGGATATTTTGAAAGTGACTAATTCGAACTAAGCAGACCTACCCATTTCCCGTCAGCTTCCCAACACACTCAATTATATGAACCAAGAAATTGCACGCAGACGCACCTTTGCCATTATCTCACACCCTGATGCTGGTAAAACTACACTGACAGAAAAACTTCTATTGTTTGGTGGACAGATTCAAGTAGCTGGTGCTGTCAAGAACAATAAAATTAAAAAGACAGCCACATCCGACTGGATGGAAATAGAGAAGCAACGTGGTATCTCTGTCACTACCTCTGTGATGGAATTCGACTACGAAGGCTACAAAGTCAATATTCTCGACACACCAGGCCACCAAGACTTTGCAGAAGACACTTTCCGCACACTGACAGCCGTAGATTCTGCCATCATCGTAGTGGATAGTGCCAAAGGTGTAGAGGCACAAACAAGAAAGTTGATGACAGTATGCCGTATGCGCAAGACTCCTGTGATCATTTTCATCAATAAGATGGATCGCGAGGGAAAGAATCCGTTTGATCTTCTCGACGAGCTGGAGCAAGAGCTTCAGATAAAAGTGCGCCCCCTTTCTTGGCCAATCAACCAGGGTTCACGTTTTAAGGGAGTATATAATATCTACGAGCAGCAACTCAACCTCTTTGCTGCTGACAAGCAAAAGGTAACGGAGAAAGTAGCTGTAGACATCAATAGCGAAGAACTTGAAAGTCACGTAGGTGACAGTGATGCCGCTCAGCTACGCGAAGACTTGGAGCTTGTAGATGGAGTATATCCCGAATTCAATCAAGATGATTATTTGAATGCTGATGTTGCCCCCGTATTCTTCGGTTCGGCACTCAACAACTTCGGTGTAAAAGAACTGCTTGACTGCTTCGTAAAGATTGCTCCTTACCCTCGCCCCACCATGGCTGAAGAACGTATGGTAAATCCCGATGAACCCAAGTTTACAGGATTTATCTTCAAGATTACAGCAAACATTGACCCCAACCACCGCTCGTGCATTGCTTTCTGCAAAGTATGCTCTGGCAAATTTGAGCGCAATAAGCCCTACTTACATGTGCGCAATGGAAAAACAGTTCGCTTCTCCTCTCCCACACAATTTATGGCACAACGCAAGAGTACCATCGACGAGGCTTGGGCAGGCGACATTGTGGGTTTGCCGGACAATGGTATCTTCAAAATAGGCGACACGCTGACGGAAGGAGAGCAACTTCACTTCCGCGGATTACCCTCGTTCTCACCCGAGATGTTTAAATACATCGAAAATGCCGATCCCATGAAGACAAAGCAACTCAACAAGGGCATTGAGCAACTAATGGACGAAGGCGTGGCACAGCTTTTTATCAACCAGTTCAACGGCCGAAAAATTATCGGCACCGTAGGACAACTACAGTTTGAAGTTATTCAGTATCGCCTTGAAAATGAATACAATGCCAAATGTCGTTGGGAGCCTATTCATCTCTACAAAGCTTGCTGGATTGAGAGCGACAATGAAGCAGAACTCGAGAATTTCAAAAAACGTAAATATCAATACATGGCTAAAGACCGCGACGGCCGCGACGTATTCCTCGCCGACTCTGGCTACGTGCTTTCGATGGCACAGCAAGACTTCAAGCACATCAAGTTCCACTTCACAAGCGAGTTCTAAGAAAAGTAAAAAG
>OIZT01000823.1_pt1 | contig 16530 bp, 10 predicted proteins | sample 1588611 | NCBI WGS metagenome assembly OIZT01 (sample SAMN03283278) | human gut metagenome | biome: human-associated habitat; material: feces | host: Homo sapiens | place: Peru | collected 2012
AATCATGAAGGAAAGCGCGCTGGTCTGATCCCTGCCCTGGGCGTCCGGCCCGGCGATCTGGTAATAGTGGGGGTCGTTGAGCAGCAGGCAGAAGCAGAGGAACTCGGCCTCTTCGTCGGTGAGGAGGCCGGCGGCCGTGTCGCGCACGTAGTAGGGGCGCAGCAGCTCGTCGAGCTGCCCGCCCGCGCCGTCGCGGTTGTAGGTGCGCGAGGCCATGTTGAAGACGGCGATCCACTGCACGGCCTCGCGGAACGTCGCGGGCGGCGCGTCAACGATCGCGAAGCAGGTGCGCGCCATCGCGACGAGGTTCGCGCGGCGCTCGGCGTCCGCCTCGGCCATCGACCGGTCGGAGGCCGCCTCGCCGAGGCGCCGGATCCACGCCTGCACGCCGAGGACCGCCGTCTCCTCCGCCTCCAGCAGCTCGGCGGCGACGGGATCGGCGGCGAACGAACGCCGCGCCGCGCGCACCTTCGCGAGGAGCCCGCCCCAGCCCAGCTCCAGGCCAATCCTGTAGTCCGGCGCGAAGTGCGCGTCCTTGCCGATGCCGGACGTGATGTCGTACTTCTTCTGGAGCGGTTCGAGGTCGGAGTAGTCGAACGCGAAGTTGGAGCGCGAGAGCCGGTAGCCGAGGCGCATGCGCGAGAGCATGAACATCCAGCGGCCGGCGAGCGCGTCGTCGGGGTCGATGTAGAGCGGATGGCGCTCCATGAGCCAGCGGAAGTTCGCCGCCCACGCGCGCGGGCCGGAGAACTGCCCGGCCGCGTCGCGCACGGGCAGGTCGGCCGTGAACGTCTCGGGCGGCAGGACGAGGCCGTAGTCGTCCTCGTCGCGCGCGCCGAGCGCCGCCTGCTTCTCTTCCGTCTGGGCGGCCTTCCGCGCCCTCAGGCGCGCCATCCGCTCCGCGTAGCTCATTTCGCGAGCTCCTCCTGCATGAGGCGGATGAGGTTGAAGAGCATGCGCGGGTAGTGGAACGCGCCGGCCCAGCGGGTGCCCTTCATCGTGCAGGACGGCGTGCCGTCGCGGCGGAGGTACTTGATGATCTCGCCGTACTCCCTGTCGGGGAAGTGGTCGAAGAACCACGTCTCGATCTTCCGGAACCAGGCGAGGTACTTCTCGTCCTTCGTGAGCGTCCAGGCGAGGAACGTCGCGTAGATCGCCTCGTTCTGCGGCCACCAGAGCTTGAGCTCGTGCTCGTACTGGTCGGGCTCGTGGCCCTCGGCCTCGTCGACGTTGCGGAAGTAGATGATCCCGCCGCCGCCCTGCACGGTGTCCCAGCCCCAGTCGAGCGCCCAGTCGAGCACCTGCAGGCCGTTCCTGAGGAGCTTTTCGTCCTTCTGGTGCTTCGCCTCCTCCATCGTGAACCAGCTCGTCTCGATGGAGTGGCCGGGGTTGATCGTGCGGCCCTCGGGCGTCTCGCACGGCGTGCCGTCGGCGTTCACGATCTCGCGCAGGGCCTTCTTGCCGTAGTCCATGAACGTCGCGTAGACCTCCTTGAAGCACGTCGCGATCGTCTTGTCGTAGAGCGCGGTGTCGCCGCCCAGCTCGCGCATCATGATCGACGTGCAGGAGATGATCATCGGGATGTTGTGCGCCCGCACCTTGCGCGCCGGGTAGTACTTCGGCGGCAGCAGCTCGGGGTTGTAGTAGTACATCATGATCGTCTTGTAGAGCCGCTCGGCCTTCGCCTTCCAGGCCGGGTCCTTCGTCGCCTTGTAAAGCTCGATGTAGGCCATCACCGTGTAGTGCTCGGTGACGACGTAGCGGCGCTTGCGCACGGGGCGGCCGTCCTCCGTCACCTCGTAGTAGGTGCGGCCGTCGCGTTCGTCGAAGCAGTGGTCCTCGATGAACGCGATGCCCCGGAGCGCGAGGTCGAGCCATTCCGTGCGCGGCTCGATCTCGTTGTAGGCGCGCGCGAACAGGAGGACGTCGCGCCCCTGCTGGCGGACGTTCTTGTCGGTGAAAAGCACCTTGCCGTCGCGGCCGAGGTAGTTGTAGAAGCCGCCGTGCTTTGCGTCCGGCGAGAACTTCTGCCACCACTCGACCGATTCGAGCAGGCATTTCCTGTACTTGTCGATATACTTTCGCAGTTCCTGCTTGTCCATCATCGTAACGGTCCTCCTTTTCTGAGACCGCCCGTATTGTACGGCAGGGCGCCGCATGGCAACGCCAATGAAACGCAAAAAAATTCCGCCAACAATGCGAAACCGCCTTGCCGTCTGCTATACTAGGCGGCGCGATGAAGACCATCCTCTTTTTCCACACGTCGCGGCGGCAGGCCTGGCAGAAGGAGCTCGCCGGCGCCTACCGTTTCGCGCGCGCCCGCAAGTGGCGTCTGCAGGTCGTCGAGCCGACGCCGCACCCGCCGTCCATCCCGACGCTCATCGACTTCTGGAAGCCCCTCGGCTGCCTCGTGGAATGTTCCGGGGAGACGGCGGACTACTTCGACCCCGCAGCGTTCGGGCGCCTCCCCGCCGTCTTCATCGGGCGCGACCCGCGCACGCTGCCGCGCACCGCCTCGTTCGTGAACCCCTCGAACAGGGGCCCCGGCCGCTGCGCCGCGCAGGAACTCCTGACGGCGGGGTTCACGTCCTTCGGCTTCGTCGCCTCCGGCGGCAACCACTTCTGGAGCCGCGACCGCGAGGCCGAGTTCCGCCGCACGCTCTGGACGAACGGCTATCCCTGCCGCGTCTTCGGGCGCGCCGAATCGTTCCGGACGCCGCGCGCGCGCGGCGAGGCCCTGCGCGAGTGGCTGCGGGCGCTTCCCAGGCCCTGCGGCGTCTTCGCCGAGAACGACTACGCCGCCGGGGAGGTGCTGGACCTCGCCGGCAAGCTGCGCCTCCGCGTGCCGAAGAGCCTCGCGGTCATCGGGGCGGACAACGACTCCTCGCTCTGCGAGAACACGACCCCGCCGCTCTCCAGCATCCTCCTCGACTTCGAGCAGGCCGGCTACCGCGCGGCGAAGATCCTCTCCTCCCTCATCGACACGCCCCGCGCGCCGCCCGTGCGCGAGACCTATTCGGTGCTGGGCCTGATCCGCCGCGCCTCCACGCCGGCCGGCATCGGCACGCCCCCGCGCGTCGGCAGGGCCCTCGCGTTCATCCGCGAGAAGGCCTGCGAGGGGATCACCGCCGCCGACGTCGCCGCCGTGATGCCGGGATCCCGCCGCCTGGCCGAAATGGACTTCAAGAAGGCGACCGGCCACGCCATCCAGCAGGAGATCCTGCACGTGCGCTTCGAGCGCGTCGAGCTGCTCCTCCGCAGCAAGGCCCAGCGGCTCGGCGCCATCGCCGCGCTCTGCGGCTGGCGGACGGAGAACGCCCTGCGCACCGCCTTCCTCAAGCGCTACGGCACGTCCATGCGCGTATGGCGGGAGCATCCAACGCCCCCCGTGGCCCACGACGCCTGACCGTGCAGGACGCCCCGCCACGCGCCTAGAGGCGGCGCACGGCGGCGCCGAGGGCGGCAAGCTCCTTCTCGACGGCCTCGTAGCCGCGGTCGACGGACTCCGCGTTCAGGATCGTCGTCGTCCCCTTCGCGCACAGGGCCGCGAGGATGAGCGCGATGCCCGCGCGGATGTCGGGCGACGTGACCGTGGAGCCGGCGAGCTGCGTCGGGCCCGTCACGACCACGCGGTGCGGATCGCACTGGACGATCTTCGCGCCCATGCCGATGAGGTGGTCCACGAAGTAGAGGCGGCTCTCGAACATCTTCTCGAAGAAGAGGCACGTGCCGCGCGTCTGCGTGGCGAGGACGATGAGGATCGAGACGAGGTCGGAGGGGAACATCGGCCAGGGGCCGTCCGCCACGGACGGAATCGCGTCGCCGAGGTCGTACTGCATCCTCTTCCGCCGCCGCACCCCCATGCGCAGCGTGCGCGCCGCCGCATCGACCGTCCACTTCACCCCGAACCGCGCAAACGCCTTCTCCAGGACGGCGAACACCTCCGGGTCGATCTCCGTGAGCGTCAGCTCGCCCCCCGTGATCGCCGCCGCCGTGAGGTAGCTCGCACCCTCGATGTAGTCGCACCCCACGCGCGCCTCCGTGCCGTGCAGCGTCTCCACGCCCTCCACCACGAGGCGGTTCGTGCCCGCGCCCGCAATCCGCGCGCCCATCGCGCAGAGCATCGCGCAGAGGTCCTGCACGTGCGGCTCGCACGCGGCGTTGTAGATCTCGGTCACCCCCTTCGCAAGCACCGCCGCCATGAGGATGTTCTCCGTTGCGGTGACGCTCGCCTCGTCAAGGAGGATCCGCGCACCCGCAAGGCCGCGCGGCGCCCGCACCGAGAGGATGCGCCGCCCGGCCTTCACCTTGGCGCCGAGCGCCGCGAAGCCCGCAAAGTGCGTGTCGAGCCGGCGGTGGCCAATGCCGTCCCCGCCCGGCGGCGGCAGCGAGACGCCGCCCGCACGGGCGAGGAGCGGACCCGCGAAGAGGACGCTCGTGCGGATCTGCCGCGCCAGCGCGGGGTCGAGGCGCACCGTCTTGAGCCTTTTCGCCTCGATCGTCACCGTGCGCGCCGTCCTCTCGCACGTCACCTTCGCGCCGAACCGGCGCACGCAGTCGAGCATCCGCTCGACATCGGAAATCGCCGGCATGTTCCGCAGCGTCACCGGCTCCGCCGTCAGCAGCGCCGCCGCGATCATCGGCAGCGCCGCGTTCTTGTTTCCCGGCACGCGGTGCGTCCCCGCGACCGTCTTCCGCCCCTCTATCTGGAACTTTCCCATTGCCCGTACATTATATCATTTCCCCCCTTGCGCGCCACCACGAAGTGTAGTATACTATCACCCGTTTTCAACCACATTGACCCGTGGTGTAATGGTAGCACTGCAGATTCTGATTCTGCCTGTTGGGGTTCGAGTCCCTGCGGGTCAACCATTCAAGGACCACCGCATAAAGCGGCGGTTTTCTTTTTTACGCCGAAGGCGCGGCGGACGAGAGATGCTGCTCGCCGTCCACGAAGACGGCGCAGACGTCGAACGTCTCCGGGTCGAGGACCGCGAGGTCGGCCGTGTAGCCCTTCTCGACCTTGCCGAGGGACGAACCGAGGCCCAGTTCGATCGCCTGGTTCCAGCTTGTCACGCGGATGAGGTCCTTCAACGGCAGTCCCGTCACCTCCACGAGATTGCGGAGGCCCCGGTTCATCCAGAGCGTGGACCCGGCGAGGTTGCCCCCCTCGACGAGGCGCGCCTCGCCCCCCTTGAGGACGACCTTGAGCCCGCCCATCTCGAAGGCGTAGCCGTCCGGGCAGTGCGAGCAGCGGAGCGAGTCCGTGATCATCTGCACGTGCGCGAGGTCGCGCTTCCAGAAGACGAGGCGCAGCATGTCGTCGCAGAGGTGGATGCGGTCGCAGATCACCTCGGTGTTGAGGTCGTCCAGCAGGAACCCCGCGCCGACGATGCCGATTTCGCGGTGGTGGAGCTTCGTCATCTGGTTGCAGAAGTGCGTCAGGTGCCGCAGCCCCGCGTCGTACGCCGACAGGAACTGCGCGAACGTCGCACCCGTATGCCCGCAGCTCGGCACGATGCCGTGATCGCGGCACGCCGCCGCGAACGCCGTCCCGCCCGTCATCTCGGGCGCGAAGCTCACGAGCTTCACGGGGGAGATCGCGGCGATGCCCAGCACCTCCTGGATGCTCGGCCTGCGCACGAACGCGGGGTTCTGCGCGCCGCAGCACGCGGGATTGATGAACGGGCCCTCCAGGTGGATGCCGAGCGCCTTCGCGAACCGCTCGTCCCGCCGGTAGGCCGCCACGGCCCGCGCCGCCGCCTTCAGCGTCCTGTTCGCGACCGTGAGCGTCGTCGGCAGGAAGCTCGTGCAGCCTTCCGCGAGCTTCGCGGCGGCGATGGCCGCAATGCCCTCCGGCGTCGCGTCGCACACGTCATGCCCGCACGCGCCGTGCGTGTGGACGTCGATGAACCCGGGGACGAGGTATTTGCCCCGCACGTCCACGACCGTGTCGAATCCCGTCTTCGGCACCGCGTCCGCCGTGACGGACCGGATCCGGCCCTTCTCGATGACGACGGACGCCCTTTTGAGGTCGATGCCCGGGCTAATGACGTGCGCGTTGCGAATCAGCGTCTTCATAGTCCTGCCATTATACCACAACCGGTTCGTTTCCGGGCGGCGAAGGAAACGGACGGTAGACGAGGAGCGGGCGGTCGCACGCGAGGCGGAACGACGTCCCCGTCGTGCGGTTGAGCGTGCCCCGCCACAGTTCGGCGAGCGAGGCCCCGGCGAGCGGCCATTCAAGCCCCTCCGACGTCGCCCGCGCCGCGGGGTCGGGCGCGAAGACCGAGACGGCCTCGCCCGGCCGGCAGGCGTAGCGGCGGGCGCCGGTCACGACCGTGAACGTCCCCGCGTCCGTGACCATCGCGACATCCGGCGCCGCGCGCGCGAACCCCGGCAGACGGAACACGTTGCCGAGAAAGTGGTCTTCCCGCAGCCCCCCCGCGCCGAGGATCACGATGCCCGCGCCGCCGAAGCGCGCCACCGCCGTCCGGAACGCCTTGTCGAGGTCGTTCGTCTCCTGCTCGGCGATCGAGACGAACCGTTCGCCGAGCGCCGCACGGTCCGCCGCCGAAAGCGAATCGCCGTCGCCCACCACGAGGTCGGGCAGGCGCCCCAGCGCGCGCGCCTTCCGGTAGGCCCCGTCGCAGCAGACGAGCCGCGAAGCCGCGTCAAACGCCGCGCGCGCCGCCGGATGCGTAGGCGGCGCGCCGTCCGCGAGAATCGCCGTGGTCCCCATCCGCCGTCTCCGCCTCTAGTCCAGCGCGAACGCCACGCCGAGGCGCGCCGCACCCTGCTCCGGCATCGGCACGGTGAACGTGATCTGCGAACACCCCTTGTTCTCGCCGTCCCACGGATTCGGCCCCTGCGCGGGCGCGATGCGCCAAGTCCCCTTCTGCGCGCCCGTCTGCGCGAGGCGCAGCGTCTGCCCCCGCGCGCGGAGCAGCAGGTCGCCCGAACCCTGCACCTCGGGCGTCGCGTGCGTGACCATCGCCCAGCGGATCGGCGCGCCGGCGCGCAGCCCCGCCACGGTGTCCGTCAGCTCGTAGCGCGTCCCGTCCGCCGCCATCACGCCCCGGCGCAGCACCTCGGTCGCGTTCGTGTAGAGCGACGTGAGGTCGAGCGTCACCGCGCTCGGCGGCGTCTCCTTCACTTCCCGCACCTGCGCGAACCCCGTCACGCGCTGCGGGCAGCCGTCGAGCATCAGGACGTTGTGGGACGACGTTCCGAGGCGGAAGACCCGCCAGCGGTCGGAGCCCTGCTTCATGTCCCAGAGGTTCATCCCCAATTGCTCGATCTTGTTGTAATTCTCGGCCCCGAGGTCCAGGGCCCAGCGCACGCCCCGGGCCTCGAGGATGAACGAACCGCCGTCCATGTGCCCGTGGTTCGCCGAGGGGGAACCGCCCTTCAGGCCCACGAAAAAAGCCGTCCGGTTGTCCCAGCTCGACCGCTGGACCGTGATCGGCACCGGGCCGCCCGCGTTCCAGACGAGCGGCAGGTCCGGCCGCAGGTCCGCCGGCGGCGTCCGCACGTAGAAGAGCCCGTACGCGAACATGCGGTTGCCGCCGTGCGCGGGGACGGAAACCCCCTTGCGCGTCTTCCGTTCCGTGCAGTACCGGCGGTAGGCGTCCGCCTCGAAGTAGGGGAGGAGTTCGGGACGGTTGAAGCGCTGCGCGAACCACCACGTCGCGGGGCATGTGCCGCGCCCGTCCCCGCCGTCGGCATAATTGAAGGTCCGGCCGCTCGGCCCCGTCACGAGGTCCGGGTACGCCCCCGTCTCGCGGAATCCCGGCAGGGCGGCGAGGCCGAAATCGCTGCCGAGCGCCGCCTCCAGAAGCGCGAGCGCGGCGAAGTTGAACTCGACGCCGTAGTTCCAGTAGCCGGGCCCCTCGGGATAGTTGCCGTTCGGCGCGAGGGCCTTCATCGAACAGGGGAGATTGTCCACGCAGCGCTGGACGAAACGGGCGGCGTCGCCGGGATCCTCCTCGGCGAGCGCGAGCGCGGCGGCGAGCATGCCCGCGTGGCAGACCTGGCCCCAGTTGTTGTTCGCGCGGATCCACCACTGCGCCCGCCGTCCCGCCTCCAGGCCGTGGCGGCGGAGGCCGGCGGCGATCTCCCGGCGCGTCGCCGCGTCGAGGTCGGCGTAGAGCCAATCATAGCCCGTGGCGACGGCGAGGGACATTTCGGCGACATCGAGGAAGTGCGACGGGTTCCAGTCCGAGAACGCGCAGACGGCGCGCAGCTCCGCCACGGCGCGGTCCAGATGCGCGCGGCGTCCGCCCAGGCGGTAGGCGAGCGCGAGCGTGTTGATGCGCAGCAGCGCGCGGCGGCTGACGGCGAGCAGACGGCGCCCCTCCTTGATGCGTTCGACGGGAGGCGTCCCCAGAAGGCCGTCCGCGCATTCCCGCACGTGCTCCGCGCCCATCTTCACGTAGGCGTCGGACGCGGCGCGCGCCCTGAGCGCCGCGAATCCCTCCGCGTCCGCGAAGAGGCGGGGATGCGGCCGCTGCGCGGCCTGCGCGGTGGCCGCCGCGATGGCGGGGCGCGCCGTCTCGGGCAGTCCGTTGGACGCCCCCTTCCCGCCGCCCCAGGCCACCAGGGGCAGAACGAGCATGACACCAAGCAGCTTCTTCATAAAAGCACTCCCTTCGCGGCGGCCTCGCCGTCGTTCCACCAAGAACCCTTCGTGGCCGAGATGCGGGCGATGGGCTTCGTCGTGAGCTGGATGCCGCGCGCCGTCGCGCCGCGGATCTCGACGAGGGGCTTCTTCTCGCCCGCCCCCTTGTCCACGGGCTCCAGAGGCTGGAAGAGCATCTGGTGGATCTTCTGGTTCTTCGCGGGCTTGAACTTCACGTAGAGCTTTTCGGGGCAGCCCTCGTCGAAGAAGAGCACCTTGCTCTTCTCGGGCGCGAGGCGGTATTCCTTGTTGTTGATCATGCCGCCGAAGGTGAAGCGCTTGATGTACGCGAAGCCGTAGAGGGGTTCCTCGTAGACGCAGACGAACGCGCGGGCGCGGTCCTTCTCGGGGTTGAAGAGGAAGACTTCGAGCAGGTCCTTGTCGACGAAGATCTTGTCCGAGGGCGGCGTCATCTTGTAGCGCCCGTCCTTCCAGACGAAGACGAGCTTGTCGAGCGAGGAGCACTTGAAGAGCTCGTCGCCGCCCTTGAGGCCGGATCCCACGAAGTGGTTCTCCTTGTCGTAGCGGATCGTCAGCTCGCTCGCCGTGATCGCGCGCACGTCCACCTCCTTGAACGCGCCGGCGGCGATCTGCGTCATGCGGGGGTACTTCTTCCCGTACTGCCGGATCAGGCCCTTGAGGTACTTGACCACGAAGGCGCGCAGGTGGAGGAGGTTGTCCCTGACTTCGGCCTCCTCCTTCTCGATGGCGGCGATCTCCTCGCGGTTCTTGTCGATGTCGAACTGCGAGATGCGGCGGATGGGGATCTTCAGCAGGCGCTCGATGTCGTCGTCCGTGACCTCCGGGTGGCGCAGGTGCGGGAGGAACGGCGCGAAGCCCGTGCGGATGGTCGCCTTCACGCCCTCGTAGGTCTTCTCCTTCTCGATGCGCTTGTAGAGGCGCTCCTCGATGAAGATGCGGTCGAGCGTGCGGTCGTGGAAGAGTTTGTCGAGTTCGGCGAGGCGGATCTCCTGTTCGCGCTTCGTGAGGGACATGAGCCGGTCGACGTTCTTCTGGAGGATCTGCGTGACGCTCATCGCGCGCGGCCGTCCCGCGTCAAGGACGATCGGGCGCGAGGCGATGGACTTCTCGCACGTCGTGAACGCATAGAGCGCGCTCTTCACCTTCTCCTGCGTCGCGCCCGTCGCGAGCTCCAGTTCGATCTGGACGGTCTGCGAGGTCAGGTCGTGGATCTTGCGCACCGCGACCTTCTTCTTCTTGACCGCCTCCTCGATGGAGGCGGAGAGGGAGTCCGTCGTCTCGCCCCAGGGGAGCTGCGTGATGACGAGCTTGTTCTTGTCGCGCGCCTCGATGACGGCGCGCACCTTGACCTTTCCGAGGCCGTCCTGGTAGTCGGAGACGTCCATCACGCCGCCGAGCTGGAAGTCGGGGTAGAGCGTGAAGGGCTTCTTCTGGATGAGGTTGATCTCGGCCTCCAGCAGTTCCGTGAAGTTGTGCGGGAGGATCGCGGTGGAGAGGCCGACGGCGATGCCGTCCGCGCCGAGCATGAGGAGGAGGGGGATCTTCGCGGGCAGCAGGACGGGCTCCTTGTTGCGTCCGTCGTAGCTCGGCGTGTAGTCCGTCGTCTTGGGGTTGAACACCTCCTTGCGCGCAAGCTCCGAGAGGCGGCACTCGATGTAGCGCGACGCGGCGGCGGGCATGCCCGTGAAGAGGTCGCCGAAGTTGCCCTGTCCGTCGATGAGGTAGCCCTTGCCCTTCCCCCAGAGCTTGTTCGCGAGCACGACGAGCGCGTCGCCGATGGAGGCGTCGCCGTGAGGGTGGTACTGCATCGTGTGGCCGACGATGTTCGCGACCTTCGTGAAGCGGCCGTCGTCCTTCTCCCAGAGGGCGTGGAGGATGCGGCGCTGCACGGGCTTGAGGCCGTCCTCGACGGCGGGGATCGCACGGTTGCAGATGACGTAGGCGGAGTATTCGCGGAAGTTGAAGTCGTAGAGGTCGCGGAGGGGGCCGCGCCCGGTGAGCCTGCCGCCCGGCGGCGGCGCGGGCGGAACCCCGCCCGTCGTTTCCCCGCCCGTCGCGGACGGCGCCGGGGCCGCCGGTTCCGCATGGTCCGTCTCCGCCGCCTCGTCCTTCGCGGCCGTCTTCCCGTCCGTCGCGCCGGCCGCCGTCCCGAACAGGCTCAGATCGTCGAAGAGGCTCGGCGGTTCATTCGCGTTCTTGTTGTCTTTCTTGCTCATCTCGTCTTCAGGATCCTTCGTCTCAAGTCATTCGTCTCAGACCGCTTGCATGCGTTGCCGCGCCCTAGTTCGTCTTCTGCATGTCGCAGAGTTTGCGGTAGACGCCGTTGGCGGCGAACAGTTCGGCGTGCGTGCCGCGCTCGACGATGCGGCCGCCCTGCATGACGAGGATGAGGTCCGCGTTGCGGATCGTCGAGAGGCGGTGCGCGATCGCGAACGTCGTGCGGTCCTTCATGAGGTTGTCGATGGCGTCCTGCACGAGGCGTTCGGTCACGGTGTCCAGGGCGCTCGTCGCCTCGTCGAGGATGAGGATCGGCGGATTGCGCAGGATCGCGCGCGCGATCGCGATGCGCTGGCGTTCGCCGCCGGAGAGCGCGAAGCCCTTCTCGCCGACGTTGCGCGCGTAGCCCTCGGGCTGCGCCATGATGAAGTCGTGCGCGTTCGCCATCTTCGCGGCGGCGACGATCTGCTCGTGCGTCGCGTCGGGCGAACCGTACTTGATGTTCTCCTCGATCGTGTCGTTGAAGAGCAGCGTCTCCTGCATGACGCTGCCGACGAGGGCGCGCAGGTCCGCGACGTGCAGGTCGCGCAGGTCCACGCCGTCCATCGTGATGCGCCCCTCGCGCGGATCGTAGAAGCGGGCGAGGAGGCCGCTCATCGTCGACTTGCCGCTGCCGGTGCCGCCCACCACCGCGACGACCCGGCCGCGCGCGATCTCGAAGGAGGCGTGCGAGACGGCATCCCGGTCCGCCGTCTCGTAGCGGAACGAGACGTCGTCGAAGACGATGCGGTCGTCGAAGGAGGGCTTGCGCACGGCGTCGGCCCTCTCGGGCAGCTCCATGTGGACGTCGAGGATCGAGAAGATGCGCGCGAGCGCGGCGCGTCCCTGCTCGATCTGCACCTGGATCTTCGAGAGCTGCTTGAGCGGCTTGTAGATGATGAGCAGCGGCGCGAGCATCGGCAGCACGGAGGAGAGCGTGACGTGCGCGAAGAAACACCACACGACGAAGCCGCAGATGAGGAGGATGCCGACCGTCTCGACGGCGGGGCCCACGAGAAGCCCCAGGCGCACGGTCCGCAGCGTCGCCTTCAGAAGGTCGTGGACGACGCGGCGGTACTTCGCGTTCTCGTATTCGGCCGTGTCGTAGGCCTTCACCACGCGGATGCACGTGAGGATCTCGTGGATGCGGCTGCCCACGACGCTGAAGCGCTTCAGCGCCTTCTTCGCCCACTTGCGGATGCGCCTGGAAAGCCCCACGACGGGCACGATGAAGAGCGGGAACCCCACGCAGATGACGACAAGCGTCGGGAGCATCCGGTTCGCGACGGCGAACCAGACGATGTAGCCGACCGAGACGGCGATCTCGAACGGCGCCTGGGCGAGTTCCTGCAGCACGTGCTGGAGGATCTGCCGCATCTGCTGGGGGTCGGACGTCGCGCGGCTCATCAGCTGCCCCACGTCGATGCGCCCGAAGAACGGAAGCGCCTGTTTCTGCAGATGCTCCAGGATGTCCACGCGCAGGTCCGCGACGACCCGCATCGCCGCCCACGCGAGGCAGTAGTTGTTCAGGAAGACGAGCCCCAGGCGCATGAACGCGATGAGCGGCACCACGAAGACAACGAGCAGCACGAGCGCGCCCCCCATCTCCCCCGCCTCGGTCTGGAGCCTGATGCCGCACTTCGCCGCATACTTCTCCACCGTCGGGTACCAGCCCGGCAGCGCGCTCGCCTTCGCCATCTCGCGCTCCAGTTTCCCCGCACGGTGCGCGGGCTTCTGCGTCCGTTCGGCGGGCGGGGCCTGTTCGGCGCGTTCGGTCTTCTCAATCTTCCCCTCGTTCGCGAGCACGCCCTTGAGCGACGGCTGGATCACCTGGTAGAGCGGCAGGAGGGTGCCGGCGGTCAGGATGCCGCAGACGATCCCCAGGAGGATCCGCAGACGGTAACGCCGCGCATAGCGCCACAGCCGGCCATACACCTCACGGGCCGAATACTCCCGGTCGAAGAATTCCCGCCGGTACTGGACGGGCGTGGCCTTGTTCTTTCTGGACATCGCGCGCCGGCCTCCTCACAGTCCCATGTCGGCGAGGACGCCTGCCAGCTGGGTCTTGATCACCCTCATGCTGAGGTGCCTCTCGAAGAAATCGCGCGCGGCGGCGAAGTAGGCGTCCCGGTTTGCCCAGTCGTCGCGGTAGGCGCGCACGGCGTCCGCAATGGCCTTCGCATCGCCCGGCGGAACGAACGTGATGGCCCGGCACGCCTTCGCCTCGGGCGGGTAGCCCGTGCAGAACTCGTTGACGGTCGGCCGCGCGCAGGCCATGCACTCATAGACCTTGTTGCCGATCACGCGCGACGCCTTCTCCGTCGTCCCGAAGACGCCCAGCACGACGTCATGCGCGCAGATGACCTTCGGCACGTCCACGTACGGCACCTTGTCGAGGAAGCGGATGTTCGAGATGCCCGCCGCCTTCGCCTCGGTCGCGGCCTTGTAGGCGCCCCAGCCGAGGAAGTCCCACTGGATGCCCTCGCCTTCGGTCATCCGCGCCGCCTCAACGATGTACTCCGTGCCGTGGAGCGGCAGGTACGCCCCGTGGTAGAGGACGCGGAACGGCCCCCCGGCGGGCGGCTCGGCCGCCTGCGGCCGAAAGACCGACTCGTCCGTGCCCGTCAGGAGGACGCGCAGCCGTTCGCGCGGGACGTTGAACGTGCGCGCGCAGAACTCCAGGTGGCACGACGTATCCCACGTCACCATGTCGGGCGCGTTCATCAACACGGTCTCATGGGCGTGGAGCCGCTGCGCGCGGGGCTCGTCGGCCCGCCACTTCCGCTGCTCGAGCACCTTCTTGTCCCACGCCGAGATCATCGGGTCGAACAGCACCTTCACGCCCCGCCGGTGCGCCCAGCGGCACGCCGCGAGGATGTCGCGCTGGCGGCAGACGGGCACCCACACGAGGTCGGGGAGGGGACGCCGCCCGAGCCCGCGCACGGCGGCCTCCCAGTCACCGAACTTCGGAAACCACTTGACGAAGAAATAGTCCACATCCCAGCCCAGCTCGCGGAAGAGGGCCGCGTAGACCCGATTGCGCGAGTAGCCGGGATCGAACCGTCCCCAGAACAGCACCTTCTTTGCCATAAGAATGGTAGTATAGCATATCTTGGTGCAGGCCGCTCGGCGCGGGGTACCCGAACGTGCCTCACCGCAGGAAGATGTGCGTGCCGGACCGGTCCTCCTGGCATCGCCTCAGCCACCTTCGGGCGCGCGCGCGTCGTCCCCGAACACGTAGAACGTGCCGATGCGCGCGCCGAGCGCCTCCACGGCGGGCGCGAGATCCGCGACGGGCGTCGTCTCGGGCGCGAAGAGGAAGAGCACCGACACCTTCGCGCCCTGTTCGCCCGTCTTCGCGATGAGCGCGGGCAGTTCGCTCCAGTCCCGGAACGGCGTCGTGCGCGGCTTCAGGACGGGATCCAGCCCCTCGCCGCTCCAGTCCTCCTCGCAGAACACGAACGTGCGCGCGCCATCGGCGGCGACATGGACCTCGAAGGGCTGGAAGATGCGCCCTTCCCGCTTCCGCCACGCCGGGTCGGGCAGGAAGGCGCGGGCGAAGAACTGCCCGTCGGCCCGCCCGTTCAGTTTGATCCCGTGTCCGTCCAGTTCCGCGAAGGCCCGGGCGAGTCCGGCCGCCTGCGCCACCGTCACGCCGGACGCGAAGGCGAGGCGCACATGGACGTCGCGCGTCCGCGCCCGCGCCCTGAGCGCGGCCAGCCGCTGCGCGGCGTTCGTCGCCGCGAGCGTCACCACCACGTCCTCCACATGGGGCCGTCCGTCCCACGTCGCCGTCACCTCGAAGAGGTCGCCCGGCGCGCACGTCCGCGCCGCGCCGAAGCGCCCGTAGGTGGCGGACTGGTCGAAGAGGCCGTCGAGCTGCAGGAGCGACGGCGCGTGGTTGTAGAGCGCGAAGACGGCGCAGGGCGTGTTCGTCGCGGCGACGGGCGCACCCGCCGCGTCCCGCGCGCCGGCCGTCCAGACGACGGGCCGGTCGAGGACCGCGCCCTCCTCCTGCGCGCGCGTATCCTTCACGAGCACGGCGAGTCCGCCGCCCGCCGCCGTTCCGTCCAGCGGCTTCACCGTCACCGCGACCTTCTCGCCATACGGCCAGAGCCGCGCCTGGAACGGATCGGCGGCAATGCCGCGCGGCACGCCCGCCCGGTCGAAGGCGGCGGCGATCGCCCCCGGCGACGCCACCGTCACGAGCAGCGATTCGTAGGCGCGGTCGGAAAGCGGGCCGATCGCGAGGAACTCGACCGGCTCGCCCGTCCCGATCCCCGTCGCCTCCGCGAGGAAGCGCACGGCATGCGCCGCCCTGTCCCACACGACGCCGTCCGGCGCCCTGTTCGCGGCCTTCCAGCGCGCAATCGTGTTCGTCTGCACGGGCGCCCAGTCCGTCGGCACCTTCGTGGCGGCGAACAAGGGCAGGACAAGAAAGGCGGCGAGAAGGGATTTCAAGGCTCAAGCCCCTTCACGGCGCGCTTGAAGCCCTCGGCGGAACGGGCGATGATCGCCTCGTCCACGCTGCACGAGAGGCGGATGTAGCCGGCCATGCCGAAGCCGCGCCCCGGCACCGCGAGGATGAGCTCCCGCTGGAGCGCGTCCACGAACGCGAGATCGTCGCCGCCCGGCGCCTTCGGAAAGAAGTAGAACGCCCCCTTCGGCATCGTGAAGGCGATGCCCGCGTCCGTCAGGACCTGCGCCATCAGCCGGCGGCGGCGGTCGTAGACGCCGAGGTCCACCGTCTGGTCGAGGAGCTGCGCGGCGAGGCGCTGGCCGATCACCGGCGCGTTCACGAAGCCGAGCGTGCGGTTCGTGAGCGTAATCGCGTTCACGAGCGTCGCGCCGTCCGGCATCGCGGGGTTCACCGCCACGTAGCCGATGCGCTCGCCCGCGAGGGAGAGCGTCTTCGAGAACGAACCGAGCACGACCGCGTAGGGCGTGAGCGGCATCACCGGCGGCACCACCGCGCCATCGTAGGCGAACGCGCGGTAGGGCTCGTCGCTCAGGAGGTAGAGCGGACGCGCCGCGTCGCCGAGTTCGGCCGCGCGCCGGGCGTTCACCTCGTTCACGATCGCCGCGAGGCGCTTCAGGTCCTCCTCCGCGTAGATGCACCCCGTCGGGTTGTTCGGCGAGTTGATGAGGAACGCGCGCGTCTTCGGCGTCACCGCCGCCGCCATCGCCTCGAAGTCGGGGCGGAAGCCCTCGTCCGGTTTCGCGGCGATGGCCTTCAGCACGCCGCCGAAGTGTCCGCAGTAGCTGCCGTATTCGACGAAGTACGGGGCGGGGCAGACCACCTCGTCGCCCGGCTCGATCAGCGCGCGCAGCGCAAGGTCGATGCCCTCGCTCGCGCCGACCGTGACCATGACCTCCGTCGCGGGATCATAGCGCACGCCAAAGCGCGCCTCGTATTCGGAAATCAGGCGCGTCAGCTCCTTGAGACCCCGGTTGGACGTATAGTGCGTATGCCCCGTGCGCAGCGAATAAATCGCCGCGTCCGAGCAGCGCCACGGCGTGGTAAAGTCCGGCTCACCCACGCCCAGCGAGATCACGTCCTTCATCTCGCTCACAATATCAAAAAACCTTCGAATGCCGGAGGGCGGAACCTT